>Ga0208044_1000013_pt1 | contig 292184 bp, 253 predicted proteins | sample Sb_taG_8_FD_187712 | JGI IMG/M metagenome (GOLD analysis project Ga0208044, IMG submission 187712) | Peat soil microbial communities from Weissenstadt, Germany - Sb_50d_c_BC metaG (SPAdes) (version 2) | ecosystem: Environmental > Terrestrial > Soil > Wetlands > Peat | place: Germany...
GACAGCGCCACCACCTTGGTCCCGTCGCGGATCAGGATCGAGCGCTCCTCCTTGTTGCCTTTCAGCGCCAGTTGGATGCGGCCTTTCACGTCGAGGGCGTTAATCTTCTGCAGCGTGTTCTTCCGCTTCGGCTCGGCTGCGGGTTCTGCCTTCTTCACGCCCGCCTTTGGCGCGGCTCCGCCCGCCGGCGCAGCAGTCGTTGCCGGCTGACTTTCGGGCACTGCAACTTCTGCTGTGTGCGTTACCGGAAAGTAGTCATGCCCCAGCAGCTCCACAACCCCGCCGACGGGCTGAAATGGCTTTTCCCCCTCAGCGGCGATCTCATGGGCGTGTTCTTTGAGATAGGCCTGTACCTCTTCATCGTGCTCCGCGCTGGCCGCTTCAGTGCCGTCGGCTTGCGGCGCCTGCGTGGACGGTTCAGCAATCCGCACTTGATCCCTTGGCGGGCAATCAGCTTGCGCCATGCTGTCAGCAACTGCATCCGGCCGGGTCGCGGAAGCGAGCTTGTCAATCTCCGCCGCCTCTTCGTTTTTCAGGTACGGATTGGCCTTGAGGGCCCCGACAACTGCTCCCAGCGATCGAATGCGGGCGCTCTGGAGCATCACTTCGATGGTCTCCCGCAAACCCGCACGAGCCAGTTTGACGAGCTGCGCTTCGGGCACTGACGGATTTTCCAGCAGCGCGGGCAGTAACTTCGGGCGCAAGTTGTCAGGATCGATGAAATAATCCAGCACTTCGCGCGGGCTCTGCGGATCGGAAACCACAACCAGGCAAGCTTTCTCGTCCCACCCGGCTAAAGTCATGCGAGCCAACTCGCCGAAGATCTTGTTATGCCGGGCCAGGTAAACCAGGATTTCGATGTTTTCCGCCGCAGGCACCTGCATGGCGCCGCGCGCGGCAAACTGCATCATGTTTGAGGGCAGTCTCGAAGCGCGGATTTGATCGATAACGCGCGACATGGATTGTGGTGGTGGAATGAAGCCGAAATCGCAGGCCGCGGAATCAGCTTCACTCCCGGCTATAGCTTACGGCTCGCGGGGACTCCCGGCCAGTGACTCTAGGTCGTTGACCGCCAGCTCGAGCTCACGGGTAATACGATTCGGTCGATGCCGAAGAAATTCATCCCGCAACGTCCGATAGTACCAAAGAGTACCCTCCCGGCCGCCGTTGAATTGTGACCAGACGGATTCATCGATTTCGCGATAGTCCGCGAGTATGGAGCGCACATTGTTCAGCTTGTCGGCGGCGGAAACCAGGCGGGTATCGGCATCGGCCTTTCTCAAATGTCGGATGTAGTTCTCTTTGCGCTCGCGCCATGGCGGCTTGGGATAGGTATCGGCGTCGGTGCAGCCGTCGACGACTGTGGCCACCCGCGCGCCGAACCGCCGACGGACTTCTTTCAGCATGGGCGCTCCGCCGCAATCCTCGACCACATCGTGGAGCAACGCCGCGATCGCCAGATCTTCGTCGCCGCCGGCCTCCAGCACCAGCGATGCGACTCCCATCAGGTGCGCGATGTAGGGAATCGTTGACGCCTTGCGCGTTTGCCCGGCATGCTTCTCTGCGGCAAAGAGAAATGCGCGAAGGAAGCGAGGCCCTAATCTCTGTGCCCTCCCGGCCGGGTGCCCCATTTCTCGCGCGCTCTTTGCGCGAGAAGTGGGGATTTTCGACCGCGCGGAGTCTAATGCTGGCCGTTTCTTCCGCCTCGGAGCCGGAACCGGTTTCACGATTTCTCGCCTCGCCGCGCCAGCAGATATGCCCGAATGAAGGGCTGCAAATCCCCGTCCAGCACGCGATCCACATCGCCGACTTCCGTCTTCGTACGATGATCTTTGATCATGCGATAAGGCTGCAGCACGTACGATCGAATCTGCGATCCGAATTCAATGTCGAGTTTCGAGTCCTCGATCTTCTTCGTAGCAGCGCGCTTCTTCTCCATCTCGTATTCATACAGCTTCGAACGCAACATGCTCATAGCGCGCTCCCGGTTTTTATGTTGCGAGCGCTCATTCTGGCAACTGGCGACCAGTCCCGTGGCAATGTGCGTAATACGCACCGCGGAGTCGGTCGTATTGACGTGCTGCCCGCCCTTGCCGCTGGAGCGGTAAGTGTCGGTGCGGATATCCTCGGGCTTGATGACGATTTCGATGCTCTCGTCAATCTCCGGCGACACGTACACGCTGGCAAACGACGTGTGCCGGCGCTTGGCCTGATCGAAGGGCGAAATGCGCACCAGGCGATGTACTCCGATTTCGCTCTGCAGCAGCCCGAAAGCGTACTCACCATTCACCGCGAACGTAGCCGATTTCAGCCCGGCTTCCTCGCCCGGCTGGTAGTCGTAGAGGACCGTTTCAAACCCCTGCCGCTCGGCCCAGCGCAGGTACATGCGCAGCAGCATGTCAGCCCAGTCCTGCGACTCAGTGCCGCCGGCGCCCGGATGGATGGTCACGATGGCATTGCGCGCGTCGTTGTCGCCCGAGAGCAACGTCTCAGTCTCGAGTTTGTCAACCAGTTCACGCAGCGCGCCGATCTCGCGCTGCAGATCGCCGTCTACGTTCTCACCCTCTTTTGCGAGATCAAAATAGGCGGCGATGTCGTCGCCGCGGCGGGCCAGGTCAGCGTCGGTGGCGAGCACATGCTCCAGACGCTTCTTTTCGCGCATCACCTGCTGGGAGCGCTGCGGATTCGACCACAGATTCGGGTCGGCGGCCTGCTTCTCAATTTCGGCTAGCTGCGGACGGACTTTCTCCGCGTCAAAGATACTCCCGAAGTTCGTGGACCTTCTTGCCCAGCTTTTCGTATTCCTGTAGCAGCTCTTGATTCATGAGGACACGTCAACTCTCCTGCCGTTTTCCCGCAAACGCGAAGCGCATGAGCAACGCTCCCACAGAAATTATCGCACACGCATAAGCGAACCAGTCTCCGTGCTGGGTGTAGAAAGTAGTGGCGGGCACGAGGGCGTAGGGCGCAACCAGGGCGGCCCGATGCTTACGCGGAATCTGTGCCGCAATTCGCCCGTAGGGATCGATCGAAGCGGTAACTCCAGTATTGGTCGCGCTCAACAGCCAGCGATCATTCTCGATGGCACGCATGCGGGTTTGGGTCAAGTGCTGGGCATAGGCGCCGCTATCGCCGTACCATCCGTCGTTGGAGATGTTCACCAGCACTTGCGCGCCGTTGTCGGCAAACTGCCGGACTTCGTCAGGAAAGACTGACTCGTAGCAGATGAAAACTCCGAGTTGCTCGTTGCCAGCATCGAGAGGCTTGCGCGATGTACCGCGTTCGAACTGACCCACTTCCCTCGTCAACCCTCCGGCAAACGAGAACAGACTCGGGAATGGCAGGTATTCTCCAAAAGGCACCAGGTGCGCTTTGTCGTAGCGCGCGGTCCAGTCACCGGTGGGGCTGATCAGGGAAGCAGAGTTGAACACCGGACCTTCCCCCTGAGGGCTGGCCATCTGAGGGCGGGCCTCCGAGCTGCCAATGGCTCCGACGACGATCCAAGTCTTGCTCTCCCGCGCCATGTCGCTGATCGCGCCGCGAAATCGCGCGTCATTGCTTAAGAACGGTGCCGGCGACTCCGGCCACACGATCAAATCGATCTTTGGCGCCGCTGGCTGCGCCGCAGATTTCACGGTGAGGTCCGTTAGTTCGCTCAGCGTCTGCTGAAGATAGGCCGGCGTCCAGTCCGCTGCGACGGGGATGTTCTGCTGCACGAGCAGCGCGGCGTGATCAGCTTTTGCCGCCGGAGCTTCCACCAGCCTTCCTGCCTGCAGAACCACGGCCGCAGCCAGCGCCGCCACCAGCATGGTAGCCCGCTTCGGCCGTGGAACCAGAAATGTCGCCGCCAGCGCCACGTTGACCAGCACAATCTCCAGCGAAATCCCGTACACGCCCGTCCAGCTTGCGATGCGGCACAGGGCGACGTTATTCACTTGCGCGATGCCTAACAGATTCCAGGGAAATCCGGTAATCCGCGTCCGCGCCAGCTCCACAGCGACCCAAAGAAATGGCACGGTCGCCAGCGCCCACCGATGATCACGCTTCTTTCCCGCCAGCAGGCTTAGAAGTAAACCGAACAGGCCGTGATACAGGCCGAGGTAACAACAAAAAAGAAACAGCGCAACCAGCGCCCAGATCGCGCTCAGCCCCCCGTACTGGCGCATGGTGTCGTAAATCCAGTAGCACGTTCCCGCGTACCAGAGAATTCCGCTCAGGTAAGCCAGTGCGAAGGCCTGACCGGGCGTGGCCGGACCGAGCCGCACCGAATCGACAATTTCCAGTTCGCTCGTGGGGCGCGCTTGCAGCAAGGCCAAGATCAGGGGGGCGAGCGCAATCCAGGAAAGAAAACTAAGCCCGGAAAGGGGGAAAATTAGTGTCTGTAGAATCGCCGACAGGACCACCAGCAACCAGGCGCTGTAGTGAATTCGCCGCACCGGCAAGGATAGCAAAACAGGGTCAGCAAAACAGGAGTGGTTCGTTGCGCAGGCGGTTTCGAGCTATCGGGCCGGGCTGAGTCCGCGTCGCAGGCTCTCAACGGCCAAGCCAACCAGCCCATACGTAGCCGCATTCGCGATCAGACTCGCATACAAAGAAACGCCAAAGTGGAAGTGCATGCTGGCAAACGCGATCGGGCAAGTGATTTCCGCAAGAGCCAACATTGGGTCGGCAGAAGTCAGCGCCGGAGGATGCGATGCATAGGCGCACAGCGCCCAACCAGCCGCAACCAGGAAGCCCGCGCCTGCCCACATTGCCATTCGGTATTTCATGCCGCCGCCTCCGCTCGTCGATCTAGATGTCATGTCGTGATCTGATGGTCGCACCAAAAGCGCAAGGCCGCAACCACTGTGTGTCCGGCGTCCGCTGCGCCGTTCTCACGCCGGAATCCTCAGGCTGGAGCGAACGAAGTCGGTGATTTCCGGCGTGACATACGGCGGCGGCGCGATGAAGAAAACTGGCCTGTCGGCCACCGGTTTCAGCGACACAGATTCCCATGCCGCGTCGTCTGGCGCCCGGTGCGCCGAGCGATGAATGATGACGGCATTCGCACGATCCAGGAACTCTCGCGCAGAGTTTTTGAAGTCTGCGGTCGCCGGATCGAGCACCGTCAAATATAGGTCCGGCCGCAGGAACTTCAACACGCTGTTTGACTCGATGATCACGTTGCGCGTGCCTTCCACCTTCGAGCGCAGCGCCGGCATCGCCTCCGCCAGCCGCCCTTGCTCGGTCCTCACCCACAAGGCGCGCTTTGCTCCCGCCAGCAGAAATCGCGAAGTGTCCGACTGGCCGGATCGATCGTGCTCTTCGGAAATTGCCCAGGAATGATCGCCGGGCGCGCAGTCGCAAGGCTCGCCGTTCGCTGAACACACACCGTGCCCGTATTGCGTGATCTTCACCGCCATCCATTGGAATTCGCGCAACGCCGAGATCAAGCCCGCGACTACGCTGGTCTTGCCCACGCTCCGCGAATGCCCGCCGATGACGACCAATGCCACGTGTCAACCCTTAGTCCTTCTTCGCCAGCCGCGCGAGCGTGGCCAGCTGTTTCAAATACGCCCGCAGGGGTTGTGCCGGAGTCCCCCAAAAAACGACGCCTTTGCCGCGCAGAATCTTATTGGGTAGAACTCCGCCCTGGCCGCCCAGCATGACGTCCTCTTCGATGCGCGCGTGCTCGCCAATGCCAACCTGTCCGCCTAGCACCACGCCCTTTTCGATGACGATGCTTCCGGAGAGCCCGGTCTGAGCCGCAATCACCACATCCTCGCCAATCTGGCAGTTGTGGCCGATGTGGACGAGATTGTCGAGTTTCGCGCCCCGGCCAATCCTGGTCTCATCGAGCGCGCCACGATCGATCGTTGTGTTCGCCCCGATCTCGACGTCATCCTCGATCACTAGGCGTCCCACTTGCGGGAATTTCTCATAGCGCCCGGTCGCGCCGTCGCGCACGTAGCCGAAGCCATCGCTGCCCAGCACCGCTCCAGCATGCACGATGACGCGGTCGCCCAGGGTCGTGCCCGGGTACATCGTCACGTTGGGATAGATCTCGCAGTCGTGGCCAATCTTGACGCCTTCACCGATCGAGCACCCGGTTCCGATGCGCGTGCGCTCGCCGATTTGCACCCGTTCCCCGACCACGGCCCGCTCCTGGACTGAAGCACCCGCGCCCAGAACTGCCGAAGGATGAACCACTGCAGTCGCGTGCACCATCGGCTGGGACGTGCCCTCGCGCGGTCCGGGGCTAGCGAGCAACTTTGCCGCCCGGGCGAACGCAAGCTTGGGATGATCGCTGATGAGCACAGGACGGTCGCAGGAAATGGTCGCTGCGAAGGCTCCGGCGATCACCGCACCGGCCGGGGATTGCAGCGCGGCACTGAGGTGTTTTTCGTCCTCGACGAAGACCAGATCGGCAGCCGAAGCCGACTCGATGCTGGCTACGCCGCGCACTTCGACCCCGCCATCCCCAACGAGGCGGGCACCCACTGCCTCAGCAATCTGTTGTAGCGAGCGCGGCAGAGCTGGGGCGGTCATGGTTCCCAATGTATAGCAGCCGGGCAAGAGGAAGGAAGCGCGGCGTCCACCGCGAAGATTCAAAGAAGCCTGCCGGTCAAACCCGCCCTTGATTCAGCGCGCAGATCCTGGCGGCGAGCAGGTGGTCGTGCCCTGGCACATGACGAACGTCCCGGTCGGCGCAGGAGTCATACCACTCGTGCAGGGTCCCGCCAATGTCCAGCTACCCACGACAACTCCGTTGCTGATGTTTCCCGCGGTTGGCGTCGTTCCAGTGAAGTTTCCGGTAAAGCCATTGGGCAAGCTGGTCAGGGTCAGCGAATTGCCAGCCGCTACCCCGTTCACGGCGCCCGAAGTTATGCCAAAACTCATGTTGCCGGTTGCCTGGCCGTTCGATTGAACCGTTATGGTGGCCGTACCGTTCGCGATCGCACTGTTGGTGCCCACACTGAAGCAGGCGCCCGCGCTGTTGTTGAAGAAACTGATGCCCGTGATATCGAGCGGCACGGCTGCTCCCCCGCTGATGTTGATGACCGAGAAGGTGGTCACGAAATTCAGCTGGCTGGCCGGGCCCGTGCCTCCGACCAGCTGGGCTTCCCAGTTTCCGCTGGTTGTCGGTTCGACCGTATTGGGAGGGAGGTTGTTCCCGCAGGCCCAGACCACCACCGCCAGCGCCACCAAAGTCAGAATGGCTAGAATCTTCATGTACCGTCCTGCAAAGACCATCCTAGAGACCATCTTAGAGAATAGAGAGATGCGGGCAAGGTCGTCAATGGATGCACGGATGGGATAGCGCCGAATCAGCATTGAGACGGTGCGTCGAGGAGAGGTCTTCATTCCCTACGAGTCTTCGGGAAAAACCGTGGAGTTCTTGAGGCGGTATATATCATGATAGCTACCCTTGTGATATACTGTGGTAGAGATCAAGGAGGAGGATTCATGCCCCACACCGCCAAGCTCTTCCGCAATGGCCGCAGCCAGGCCGTCCGGCTGCCGGCGGACTTTCGTTTCCCCGGGTCGGAGGTTTACGTTCGCCGCGATCCCGCCACGGGAGACGTGATCCTGTCGCGCCGGCCCGATTCCTGGCAGGATTTCTTCGACCTCGTCGACACGCTCGAGATACCTGACGACTTCATGGCGGACCGTGACAAAAGCCCGCCGCAAAAGCGGAAGCTTTTCTGAAGTCTGTTCGCTATCTGCTCGATACAAACATCGCCAGCTATGCGATCAAGCGGAATGTACCGCGGGTGCGCGCGGCGTTGTTGTCGGTTCCAATGTCAGAAGTCGGCGTTTCTGTGGTTACAGAGGCCGAGTTGCGATTCGGCGTTGCGCGCAAAGGTGCGGCGGCCCATCTTAAGCTGGCGGTGGAGGAATTTCTTCTGCGGGTCGAAATTCTTCCGTGGGATTCGCCGGCGGCGCAGCACTATGCGGCGCTACGAAGTGCCCTCGAGGATTCGGGTACCCCGATGGGCAACCTCGATTTGATGATCGCAGCGCATGCGCTCGCCATTGGAGCAACATTGGTGACGCACGATCGCGTCTTCCGACACGTAAAACATCTAAAGCTCGAAGACTGGACAAGGGCGTGACAAGTGTCTCTGGAGTCCGCACTGATAACCCCTCCAGCCTTCGGCCACCGCCGCGAGAATAACAGCGAAATGTTGTCGTACAAGTCTCTCCACACGCCTGCGTTCAACGAGACTATGTTCGCGGAGGAGTGGGCCCGCTCCTCATTTACGCTCCCCGCTGCGTCTTCAACTCCGCCAGCAGGCGCTCGATCCGGTCCTGCTTCTCCAGCGCAGCCAGGCGGTCGTCGATGTTATCGGCGGCGATCTCTGACTTGGCCTGGCTTACGGCCTCTGAATGCGCGACCTTGCGCTTCATGCGGTCGAAAGCGGCGGCCTTCGAGCCGTCGCCCGACGCCATGCGCGCGTCGTTCGCCTTGCCCACGGCGCGGGCGCGGCGGCTCTGCGCCATCAACACGTCAGCCTTGGCCTCGGCCTCTGTCAACTTCTGCTCCAGTTGCCGCAGCGCGGACTTCAGGTTCTCGACCTGCGCCTTCTGATCGGACACCTGCTGGGTAAAGTTCTCGCTCAGCTCGCGATAGCTCTCCACCCGCAGCAGCGACGCCCGCGCCAGATCGTCTTCCTTCTTGTCGACCGCGAGTTCGGCCTTGCGCATCCATTCCGCGACTTTGTCCGCATTTTCTTTCTGCTTCTTTTCCAGCAGGTGCTGGTCGGCGATGGCAATCGCCACCTGCGTCTTGACCTGCAGAAGCTGGTTCTGCATGTCGAGAATCACCTGCTTGATCATCTTTTCCGGGTCTTCGGCCTTGTCGATCAGGTCGTTGAGATTAGCCCGAACCAACGTTGAAACACGCTCCAGTAGTGCCATGGTGAACCCCCTTTTTTTCTTAGCTCTTAGCTCTTAGCTCTTAGCTATCAGCTGTCATCTGTCATCTGTCAGCTTTCAGCCCTTTCCTGATTCGTTTTCTGAACATGCATCCTGTGCATCGCGACGCAGTCCGGACACGTTTCATTACGCCGGAACGTGGCGCCGATCGCCATGCCAATCGCAATGCCGATGCCCAGCCAGACCGCGATGTGTCCGGCCAGCACTCCGGCTACCGCGCCCAGCGCCGCTCCCAGCGCGATGCCCAATCCCATTCCTTTCGGTTTGCGGTTCATAACCTCTGCTCCGTTGCTCCGCCTCGCTGCGCTCGGCGGGACAGCCGAGGCGGCTGTCCCCACACGAGATCCTGGAACCCCTACTTCTTCGCTCCATCATCAGGCCGCGCCGTCTTGTCGCCGATCTGCCGCACCTTGCCCAGCAGTTCTGACAGCGGCATGCCCGAGAGTGTCTCGAACAGCGCGGGCACTTGCGCCGCCATCTTGGTGATGTCACCGGTGATTTTGTTCATCCCCGAGGCATCGCCGTTGCCGGTCGACACGATGGTGATCTTGTCGACATTCGCCAGCGGGCTGGCCAGCGCCTTCACCACTTCGGGCATGCTGGCAAACAGCCTGTCAATGACCGCCGCCTGGTTGTACTCCTGGAACGCTTCGGCCTTCACGTTCATCGCCTTGGCTTCCGCCTCGCCCTTCTTGAAGATGATCTCGGCTTCGGCCTCGCCTTGCTGCCGGATCGACGAGGCATGCCCCTCGGCTTCGGCCATCAGACGCTGCTTTTCAGCCTCGGCCAGGGTCTCAATGCGCTGACGCTCGATCTCCGCCTGCTTCAGCACGGTCGCGATCAACTCTTTCTCGCGGCGATTGATCTCGGCCTCCTGCACCTTGACCTGCTGCTCTTTTTCGATCTGCTGCACTTTCACCTGCTCCGCAACGACCTGCTGCTGCATGATGTTGGTCTGAATGTCATAGGCCTTATCGGCTTGCGCCTGCTGGCGCTTCGTGACTTCCAGAAATTGCGCCTTCTTCACTTCCAGGTCGCGTTGCGCCTCGGCCTGCTTGGCCAGCGACAACGTTTCCGCAAGTACTCGCTCCTGATCAGCCTGCGCCTTGGCCACGGCTGATTCCCTCGTCGCCAGCGCGCGACGGATCGCGGTATCGCGATCAGCTTCCGCGGCGGCCACGTCGGCGTCGCGCTTGATCCGCGCCACGTCGGGTCGTCCCATGTTGGTGATGTATTCGTTCTTGTCGCGCACTTCTTTGATGGTGAACGAAATCACCTCCAGCCCCATCTTGTTCATGTCATCGGCGCAGGTGGAACGCATGCGGTCGGAAACCATCTCCGGCTGCTTGACGATCTCTTCCACCGTGAGCTGCCCGATGATGCCGCGCAGGTGCCCTTCCATCACCAGCCGGATCAGGCCTTCGCGCTCCTGATCCGTCTTGGTCAGGAATTGCTCGGATGCGGTCAGAATCGATTCCACGTCAGACTTCACCTTGATCTGCGCCACCGCTTCCACGGTTACGGCCACGCCCTGCTTGGTATAGAGATCCTGCTGCGGCGCGACGTCGAACGACATCAGTTCCAGCGAAAGGTCGCGGCAGATTTGCACCATGGGAAAAACCAGGGTGCCGTGGCCCTTCACCACGCGCGTTCCGCCAAACCCATACACGATGAGCGCCTCATGCGGCCCCGCTTTGCGGTAGAGCCGCGCCAGTGTGCTCGTCAGGAACAGGAGCACCATCACCCCCAGCCCGATGAACACCCACATTTCCACTACCCTCGACATCTCGAACATAACGCCTCCTCTTACCCCGCATCTCTAGCGGCGCCCCTGTCACGCGACAGCGAGCGTCCGCGTTACCCTCGCGTCACAAAACCCTTCACCAGATCCAGATCGCGGACGATCCGCTCCGGATCACTGTGTCCCAGATAAACCTCGCCACTCGTAGTCCGGATGTGCACGACCTTGTTCCCCCAGACATACGCCCGCGTGCTGCCCACGCCGCGAATCCCATATCCTCGGACCACATTCCACCCTTGCGCTCCGTATTCCTTAATCTGCTCGGCCGGGATCGAGCGCAGGCGAAAGCCGAGACTCCGCACTTCGACCCCCGACCCGGTGAACACGTAGTGAAAACCGGTCCAGGCAAGAGCGGCCGCCCCCAGCAAGGCCAGAGCGACCAAGCCCAGTCCGGCTTGCGCCGCTCCGCTCGGAATCCGGGATGCCGCCGCGAGTACGCCAACCACCGGCGCCGCCAGCACCACCGCCCACAGCCTCCCGCTGTGAACTTCTTCGGCCAGAATCTCCGAGTGGGGAAAAGCCTGCCCGCGCTGGGACAACAGAAAAACCACAACCAAGATCACCACCGCCACCGGAACTGCCACGAGCCACGGGCCAAGGTTCAAGGGCTTTCCATCCACGTTGAAACTCAGGATCGCCTTGTCGACCGCGACCAGGGCCGCTATCGAGACATAGAACAGCCCCAGCAACGCCCAGGATCCAGCGTTCACCGACTTGCGCGAAGCAATCCACGCGATCACCGAGAAAACTGCAAGCATCACAGCCATCAGCACCAGGATGAAGCGCAGCGATTCCCCGGGGGCCATCCAGCCATTGGGCTGGTTGGCAGCGTTGAAGTGCGTGGCCATGCGTGCCGGCAATTTGTCCCAGACCTGCCAGTACTGGAGAGCCGTCAGCGGCAGTGCCAGCCACAACAGCAGCGCGAATGCGCGGTAAACGGTGCGATTCATCGTGTGCCTCCGCTTTGCTCTCCGGCGGCAGCAGATTCGCCTTCTTCGCCGGATATCTCACTCCACAACCGCACGTAGGCAATTCCCTTTTCGTAGCGCGTGACCACCACTTCACTTCCCTTCTCCATCGCCGCGCCGTTGTCGCTGCGCGCGCCGCACACGCGCCGCGTCCCTGCCTGGGAATAGATCAGCTCTCCCGTTCCTCCAGTACGGATGGGCACCGCCAGCTTGCCCAGCACACCGACCATTTCGTAGTCGGCCGGATCCATGTTCTCGTTCTCTGACATCAGCACCTTGGTCAGGAACAGGAACACGGCGGCTCCGCCGATCAGTCCCATGGCAACCGATAGCAGCAACTCGAATCCGACCCGCAGCGCCGAATAGCGCGTCAGCAAGTACCCCGTGCCGCCAAACCACGCCAGGAACGCCGCGATCGTGGGCGGATTGAACGGAGACACACCGCTGCCCCGCGGTCCGACTCGCGCGCTGGAAGCTTGCGCTCCGCTGGCCGCCGCGTGTCCTGCGGCCAGCTGCGGCGCGGGTGCGTGAGGCCCGGCGAATGGCGCGTGCGCCGCCGTACCGTGCGCCACCCCGGCGTGTCCGCCATGACCTAAATGCGGCCCATGCAGCCGTCCGAAGCGCGCGCCTCCGAACACGAATGAAAAGAAACTGAAGCAGAAGCCGACTGCGAAACAGATCAGATAAAAGTCTGCCCAGGTGAATCCGGTCATCGGATCTGCCTCCTTTCCCCATGCAGCCCATGGTGAGGACTCCGCTCCGCGGCCAACTCCGGCCGCAGCGCCTCCAGCAGCCGCTCGGCCAGCCCCGGCGTGTCGAGAATCGCACCCAGCAGCAGCAAACAGCGGCGCGTATCTTTCTCGCGCGCGGCTTTGATCAGCACGTTGCTCACTTCCGGGTCGTTGGCAAAGCGCTCCGATCCCTGCAGCAGCCAGACGTCGAGCTGACCCTCGGTCGTGCGCAAGTCTGAAGTCAGCTCCGCGTGATAGCCGTCCGGATCATCGACGAGAAAACCCGGGTGCACCCCGAAGAACTTCGCCAGCAGCGCCCGCGACGATTGCGTCATGTGCGGCCGCGCCCCGTTTTCAATCTGCGACAGATACGACTGGCTGATCGTCTTCCCTTTGCCGGCGCCTGTTGCCCCGCCGCGTCTGCCCAGTTTTTCTCGGATGGCGCGCACCAACTCCAGTTGCGTCATCGGCCGCCCCAGTCCGCGCAACGATCCTTCCACTTCACGCAGGTAGCGGATTTTCTCGCCCAGCTTCACGGTTCACGTCCTATTTCGCTTCAATTCATTTATTCCAAATCGAGATATTTATATTGCAATATGCAATTAATGTCAAGATGAGGATTTTCAATCTTTTCAATGACTTACGGTTGCCGGTGAAAATCCGCGCTAGACAAATGAAAAACGCCCCTGGCAGGAGCCGAGGGCGTTCTCAACTTTCTTTCTGTTGCTGGAGCGGACCTTACTGGCGCCGCCCGTTGTGTTTGTCGCGGTAAATCTGGCGCGACTGGCGGTTCTGCTGGCGGTTCACTTTCGCCTTTTCCTGCGGCGTCAGCTTGCCGCCGTTGGCCGCGCGGTCGTTGCGCACTTCATGGTTGATCTTGGCCTCGTTGTTTTCCAGGTGCGACGCCTCGCCTGCCGTCAGCTGGCCGCTCTTGATCCCTTGCGCGATGCGGTCCTGCTGATTCTCGGCGCGCTTGCCCACTTCGCTCTTCGGATCGGTGTTCTGCACCGCGGAGTTGTGCTTGTCCTGGTAGATCTGATTCGACAGCTGGTTCTGCTGCTGGTTCAGCGTCGCTTTGTCGGCGCCGGTCAGGTGGCCGTTATCCAGCTTGCGCATGTCGCGCTCTTCCTGGTTCAGGCCCGCTTCCTTCTTCTCCAGGTTCGTGGTCTCACCTGCGGTAAGTTCGCCGCTCTTGACGCCGTTGGCGATGCGGTCCTGCTGGTTCTCCTTCCGGTCCTGGACGCTCTCGCCGGTTACCGGCGTGGACGTTGTGGTCTGAGTCGACTGCGCGACCACTGGCAACGCAAACACCGCCAGAGCCGCGCTCATCAAGGCAAATCGAATTCCGTTCTTCATGGTTTCTCTCTCCCTGTGGCGCTGCGTTTTGACTTCCGGCGGCTGTCGCCGCTCACGGAGAAGAAACCCCCTGTGTAAAGAAATGTTGCGGACCGATATTCCATGTCGTTGCAGCAAGATAGGCGATGGTTACTAAAGATTCGCGAGGGTGATCCCGCCAGAACCGGCCAGGAGCGGGGGTTTTCGCGCGGGCGAAGAGACGTGGGCGCACTCGGCCCTGATCGCAGCTCCGACTCAGCCGCGAAGCGGCGGCATTCGTTAGCCCGGGGCGTAAGCCCCGGGTTAGCCGGCATCTGTGGCGGAGTCCCGCAGGGACGGCACTCTACAACCCGGCTTCAATCCTTGAGCGGGGATCGAGATAGTCGCGCAGGGCATCACCAATAAAATTGAACGAGAGTACAGCCAGCATCACCGCCAGCGCGGGAAAGATAACGAGATGCGGCGCGTCGAACAGATGGGCGCGGCCGTCGTTCAGCATGGTCCCCCAGCTCGCGGTCGGCGGAGGCACGCCCAGGCCCAGAAAGCTCATCGTCGCTTCAGCCAGGATCGCTCCCGCCATGCCGATCGCGGCCTGCACGATCACGGGCTGAATGATGTTTGGCAGAATGTGGCGCGTGATGATGCGCAAGTCGCTCGCGCCTAAGGCTCTCGCAGCTTCGACGAACTCGCGTTCCCGTGCCGCCAGCACCTGACCGCGTACCAGACGTGCATAACCGACCCATCCACCGAGGGAGAGCGCCAGTACGAGATTGAAGATACCTGGCCCGCGAAAGGCAACAAAGGCAATCGCCAGCAGAATTCCGGGGAAAGAAAGAAACGCATTCATGAGCACGACGTTGACGAAACGATCGATGCCTCCGCCGTAGTATCCGGCGATGGAGCCGATGACGAGACCGAGGGCCAGCGAGGTCAGCACAACACCGCCGCCCACGAGCATCGAGATACGCGCGCCGTAAATGACGCGTGACAGCATGTCGCGGCCCAGTTCGTCGGTGCCCAGCCAGTGCGCGCGCGAGGCCGAGTCAAGCCGCGAGGGCAGATCGATCGCTGCTGGATCCTGCGGTGCAATCCACGGCGCAAACAGCGCAAACAGCACGAAGATGACGACCATGACCACGCCGATCGCCGCCAGCGGATTGTGGCGCGCGTTTCCGGCCAGGCGCCGGCCAAACGGGATCGCGGAAGCGGACACAGGGGAATACTAAACTGCCGCTGCAACAGTGCGAGTTGGAATTTTCGGGGTTACGGGATCAGCTCAACGACGAGGCGCGCTCCTCGGGCCTTGAGCGCCGGGTCTTGAGCGCCGCCGTGAATTGTGTTCTCATGGAACTCATACTGCGAATGTGGCCGGTTCGCATGCGCGCCGTAACCCCAACCTCTAGCCTATCTTCTGAGGAGAAAAAATCATGAGCAAAGTCTCGTACATACCCAAAGATTACAATTCCATCACGCCCTACCTCGTCATCCGGGGCGCTGCCCAGGCCATCGAGTACTACAAGAAAGTCTTCGGAGCCACCGAAGTCCTTCGTATGAACGGCCCCGACGGCAAGGTCGGCCACGCCGAGCTGAAGATTGGCAACTCGCACATCATGCTGGCCGACGAGAATCCCGCCATGGGGCAAGGCTATACCAGCGCCACCACCATCGGCTCCAGTCCCGTCAGCCTTTACGTCTATATTCCCGACGTCGATAAGGTGGTCGAACGCGCCGCCGCGGAGGGCGCAAAAATCCTCAAGCCGGTTGAGGACCAGTTCTACGGCGACCGTTCCGGATTCATTCAGGACCCGTTCGGACACCTTTGGGGCGTCGCCACCCACGTGGAAGATGTATCCCCCAAGGAACTCGAAGAGCGGATGAAGAAGTTGAGACCGGCGGCATAGTTTATCCGACAGGGCGGGGCTTACGTCCCGCATTTCTTCTTCATCTTTCACCCCTGGCTGTCGACGCGGCCAAACCATCCGTGAAGTAACCAGCAAAACAAAAAAGGGTGAGGCAGCCGGGCGGCGCGCCTCACCCCGACTTTCCTCAGAGAGAGTTGAGGAAAGCGAACAAGTCGGCTCTTTCCTTGTCATTCAACTGGCGGAACTGGGCGCTCGCTGCCGCCGCTTCCCCTTGATGCCGGTTGATAGCCTGGGCCAGGGACAGCGACTTCAGGTCGTGCATGAAGCGCGACCTGGTGCGCAGCCCCCACAACGGCACGGTGCGCAGTTTCTGCTGCGTGTCCTGCGGACCGCCTTGCACGATCCCGTCGCCCGTGCCCACATCGTGCAACAGAAAGTCGCCAAAGGGATGGATGATCTTGTTCCCCAGCGCCTCAGGCACGGTGAACGCCCCTCCGTTGACCACCGTTCCCGCCGCTGCCGTGCGGATGGTTTCCACATGGCAAATGGCGCACTGCATCTTCTCGAACAGCACCTGACCCGCGATGACCTGCGGGCTGCCAAGCACGGTGGTGTCGCGCGGCGGCGCCTGGGTGCCGCGGATGAACTGCGTGAAGTGGTCGATGCCGAACAGCCCCGTCTGGTCCGCCGTGTCTTCGGGGTCCGTCGTCGTTTTGCAAACCGTGGTCGCATCCTTCGGCCTCAGCCGGTTCGAGATTCCCACCTCGTTCGAGTAGGCGTCAGCAGAAAAGGAGAGCAGGCTGCCGTGCTGATCCTTCCAGCCAAAGCGCCCGACCCGGGTTTGCCCCGGCGCTTCGAAGATCGCCGCCTGCACGGCCTCTCCCTGAATCATGCCGTTGCTCTCCTTGGGCTGGCTGGCGGCGATGTTAAGCAGCGTCTCGTCGTCGATGGCCTCGACGAACCCGTCGCCCAGCGTGTTGAGAACGGCGCGCAGCGCGCGGATATTCTCCGCGGGCGGCACATGCTCCTCGGCCTGCGGACAGATCGCGCGATCATTGATGATGGAGCGGCCGGTGATAGTGTTTTGTCCGTTGTTGATAAAAATCGTCGGATTGACGAAGTTGCCCATGTTGTCGAGATGACCGGCGCGCAATTCGGTGATCTGGCTGACGCCGCCGCTGACCGGATTCTGATGGCAATCGACGCAGGCGGTCGCGTTGTAGACAGGGCCCAGGCCCGTGTCGTTGCCTTCGCGCTCTTCGTAGTTGGCCTGGTCGAGCGCGAAGGTGTCGTTGGGCGGCTCCGGTATGCCGTTGCTGACGCTTTGCGAGCCCGGCTTGTTGGCGAGCGTGGGCGTGGCAAAGCCGGCGGGAGCCTCCGTAGGACGGGTGCCCGATGCGTCGCTGGTCGATTGTTGTGCCAGCCCGACCAGCGCGACCGCGGCCAGCCCGCAGAAGCATAGGACTAGAGAGAGGTTCTTCTTGCTCATAGAATCAGTTCTCCTCGGAGTGCTTGGTTAGCGAGACGCTATGTGAAGTTCGTCGTGCGAAGCTGGCGCGGACGAAGTACGTCTGGACAACAGTTCGTCGGCGCGGATTTCGTCGCCGATCTCCGCAGCGTGAGGGTTAAAGCATGGCGGTCCTCGCCCGCAGGGCGCGGCTCAGACCACCCCATGGACTCGGGGCTCTAAGGGGTTAACTGGCGGGCAAGAGATGTATTCTGTGGAAAAGTTAGTTTTACATGTCAGAAACATTGGCCAGTGCTCGTAGCACGCTCACCAGACTTCCAGTTTGATCTCGCGATAGTCGTTGATTAGCTCGAAGTCCGCGCGATTGGTGGTGATCAGGCGGGCGCCGTGGGAGCGGGCTGTCAGAGCGATGAGGACGTCGAAGTGAAGATCGCGAAGCTTGCTCGGCGAAAAGCCGCGATCGCGACGGATGCGGGCCAGTATCTCACCCGATTCCAGCCAATTCTTTTCTGTAGGAGTCAGGATGGGATGGTTTCTCGCCAGCGATCGGAGAAAAGCGCGTTCCGCAGGCCCAGTCACGCCGCGCCACAATTCCGCCAAGACGACCGACGAGGAGCGGACCAAGCCTTCCACGCCCTCGATGCTCTGGCGGTGACGCCCGGTGCGAAGTTCGTCAACCAGAACGGACGTGTCGAAGATGATGAAATCACTCATCGAGCCCGGCGAGCTTCAGTTTGCCGGAGTTCTTCTTCATCAAGGCCTTAAAGCGCTTCAGCGCGACGATTTCACGCAGGGCGATGTGAACGGCGTCCGTGCGCGATTTCGCCTTGAGCACTTTCACGGCTTCGTCGGCCAGGTCGGTATCCAGGCGGATCGTGGTCATGGTCACGGCCATATTTTCACCTCGCGATATATACATACTAACGCATCTGTATATACGGTCAAGGACGAAGGGACTCGCCGCGGGCAGCATCGCGCCCACCCTTCGCACAATGCACGAACGATGGGGCACCCGGCGACCCAAGATTCAAGGTCTGGCGAAGGACGGAACGCGGGTCTTGTCAGATAAATAGGTTTTTCACTCGCTTTGACTTGCGGGCGGTTCGTTCCATCTCTTTCTTAAGGTCAAGGAACCTGTTGGAACTATCGTAAACAACAATAGGGTGGGCCGGATTCGCATAGAAGCAAAGTTGCCTAATTTGATCGCGGATTTGTTTCCCTACGTAGAGGTCGAACCGTATGCCGGGCACATAGAAGGAAAAGTTTCGACAGGCTTTGGCCTTTCCCCGACTCGGCTCAGCAATCCAGATAAGCACGCGGTTCCTGGGTTGGACGAATAAGTTTAAAGAGACGTTCTTCGGAAACGGAGCATCTCCCCGCAAGAAATCTCGCAAATGGTCACGATACGGTCCAAGCTCGATCCTGGGTGTATTCCCATTCCCTGTCCATGAATGGACAGATGCTTTCCAAAATATGCCCATCGCGAAGTGCACTATCTTATTTACGTCGATGGACGGATTCTTAGCCGCGCCATAGACCTTGAACGGCTCCTTTTCGGTATCGGGAGGCAGTTCTTGCAAAATGTCGAGAAAAAAGAACTTTCCGTCCGCCCGCGCTAGCTTTGGAATGATCCAGTTCTCGCCATTCCTGTTGAGGGAGTTGTCACACTCCTGACACAAGAGAACATCTTTTGTTTGACGTGAAGTGTGCATAATGAGGCGGGAATTAACGCGAATTGCTTCGTTCGCGTCGCCTCCCACCAGCGAATAGATTCCCTTGGAAATGAGGTGGCTCTCAATCAGGCGCTTATCGAGTAAGCAAAAAGGACAGCCCTCCCGACACAGTCTGGTCTTCGTTTTCGCCACTTGTGAAAGCGAGTTCGACATAAGATTGTGCGGGGTCGCAGCTAGATTATCGCCTGTTTGATATCTGAGTTTCCAGCACATCACACACTCAGCAATAAAGTCTACTGCCTGATCCTCGGGTTGGCTAGCGAGTACATCACATCCGTCAGGAAGTTCACGGCCACGTACGTCAGCCCAATCGCCAGGATGCAGCCTTGCACCAGATAGTAATCGCGGTTGGAGATGGCCTGGATGGTGAGGCGGCCGATGCCGGGCCAGGAGAAGATTGTCTCAGTCACGATCGCACCGGCGAGCAATGCGCCGAATTGCAGGCCTAGCACCGTCAGGACGGGGATCATGGCGTTGCGCAGGGCATGGCGGTAGACCACCGTGCGCTCGGGCAATCCTTTGGCGCGGGCGGTGCGGATGTAGTCCTGGCTGAGCTCTTCGAGCATGCTCGTGCGCACTAAGCGGGTGAGAATGGCGGCGAGCGCGCTGCCCATAGTGATAGCAGGAAGAACGATGTTGGCGAAGGACCCGGCGCCGGAGACGGGCAGCCATCCGAGCTTGATGGCGAACAGCAGGATGAGGATTGGCCCCAGCGCGAAGTTCGGGAATGACAGGCCGAAGAGGCTGACGACCGAGAGCAGGCGGTCGTCCCAGCGATTGCGGCGGCGGGCGGAGCGGACTCCGGCGGGGATGGAGAGCGCGATCGCGACGAACAGGCTGGCCAGTGTGAGGCGGAGCGTATAGGGATAACGCTGCACGAGAAGTTTGGTGACGGTCTGGTTGTAGCGGAAGGAGCGGCCGAGGTCGCCGTGGAGCACGCCGCGCCAGTAGCGCAGGTATTGCTCGCCCAGCGGGGCGTCGAGGCCGAAGGCATGGCGCGTGGCTGCGATGTCGGCGGGCGGCGCGCCTTCGCCAAGCATCTGCTGGATGGGGTCGCCGGGGACGAGGTGGATGAGCAGGAAGACAAGCGAAACCACGAGCCAGATTACCGGCACGGTGTAGAGGACGCGTTGGGCTACAGTTCTCAGTTGTCAGTTCTCAGTCGTCAGCAAACGCGCTCGTGCACATGTCATCTTGCTGCGGAGCGGGCGAGGACGCCCGCCGGACAGCCGGCGGGACGCCGGCGCTACTAATCTCCGCCTTGCTTCGCGGCTTCGGCTTCGCCTTCCATTTTTGCCGTTTTCTCGATGCGCACCCTGGCGATGCGGTGGCCGTCCAGTTCTTCGACCGTGTAGCGGCGGCCTTCGTATTCGAAGTGGTCGCGTAGGTTCGGAATGCGCTGCAGGCGGGCGAGGATGAATCCGCCGAGCGTCTCAAAACCGGCGTCACGCGGCAAATTCAAGCCATACTCGGCTTCCAGATCACGAATGTTGACCGAGCCTTCCAGCACCAGGACTGATTCATCTTCCAGCGCAGGCTCGCTGGGCGAGACGTCGAACTCGTCTTCGATATTGCCGACCAATTGTTCGAGGATGTCTTCCACCGTGATCACGCCGGCGGTCGAACCAAATTCGTCGACCACGACGGCGAGATGACGGCGCCGGTCTTTGAATTCAGCCAGCAACTCGGCGAGGACTTTCGTTTCAGGGACTACCAGCACGTCGTGCATGATCTGACCAATCTGCATGCGGCTGATGCGGATGGTGCTGGTCTGGCCGAGATTGCTCAGGCGGAGGCGCATCCAGCGCATGAGGTCCTTGTAGTAGAGCACGCCGACGATGTGCTCGGGGCCGCGCTGCGGGTCGAAGATAGGGATGCGCGAGTGCTGGCCTTCGACCACGCGGGCGAGGGCCTCGTCGAGCGTGAGATCGGAGGGCAGCGAAAAAATGTCGGGGCGGGCGACCATGACCTCGCGCACCGTGATGCTGTCGAGTTCGATGGCGCTGTGGATCATCTCCTCTTGAAATTCGGGGATCTGGCCAAACTGGCGGCTGGCGGTGACGATGAGCTTGAGTTCGTCGGGAGAATGAACGGCGCCGCGGCGGGTGGGCTGGGCTCCGAAGAGACGCAGGACGAGGCCTCCGGAGCGGCGCATGAAGAACAGAATTGGGCGCGTGATTGTGAGGAAGGCCTCCATGGGCGCGGCGACCGCGAGGGCGACCTGCTCGGCGCGCTGCAGGGCCAGAGTTTTTGGCACAAGCTCACCCAGGATCACGTGCATGTAGGTGATCAGGCTGAAGGCGATGACGATGGCGATGGTATGAGCGTAGATGGCGGCGTGCGGCACGCGATGGACGAACTGCATGCCTTCGACCAGGCGCGCGACCATGGGCTCGCCAATCCAGCCGAGGGTCAGGCTGACCATGGTGATGCCGAGTTGGACGCCGTTGACGACTTCGTCCAGATGCTGGTGCAGGCGCTCGACGATGCGAGCGCCGATGCGTCCGGCTTCGATGAGCTGCTGGATGCGAGTATCGCGGACGCTGACCAGGGCGAACTCGGCGGCGGCGAAGAACGCGTTGGCTGCCACCAGGAGAAGGATCAGAAAGACCCGGAGCAGCACAAAAGCGACCATGGAGGTGTAATTCTAACATTCGGAAGCAGTTGGCAGAATCTGATTGGTGGTCCGTGGTTAGTGTTCAGTGGTCGGTGGTCGGTAGCGGCGACCTGCTCACCAGATGAAATTCCATTTTCGGCGCCGCTACCTTTTTCAGGGAGCAGGGGTCTAACCAGCAGGCGGCAGAGGACTTGGACAACCCGCCTACGCGGTTTTCGACTCTTAGGACGCAGGTCGCAATCTCGCAGCTCTCGAAAAGTCTCGGAACAAAACCAACTCTGGCCGCGTACCACAGAGTGAGGGCGCCATGGCTCCCGAGCTCCACCTGGCAAGATCCCGAGGAGGGGTTGTGAACGGCAACGGCAATCATAAGAAGAAACGGCGCAGACTCATCATCTGGGGCAGCGTGGGCCTGGTTTTCGTGCTGCTGATCGCAGCGGGCGTCATTGCGGCCAAGAGCGCCGGCACCAAGATCGATCCGACAAAGCTCGCCACGGTCGATAAGGGCGACCTGGCTAAGAGCGTGGTCGCGACGGGTAAAGTCACGCCCATCACCAAAGTGGAAGTCAAGTCGAAGGCGAGCGGCATCGTGAAGAAGCTGTACGTCGACTACGGGGATCGCGTGAAACAAGGGCAGCTGCTGGCTCAGCTCGACAAGATCGAGATTCAGGCGCAGGTGGACCAGTCGCGCGCGGCGCTGGAGGCGGCGCAGGCCAATCTGAGCAGCGCGCAGGCCGACTATGAACGCGCCAAGGTGGATGCCGAAGGTCCGGACGTGCCCCCGTTGAAACGCGCCTATGATCGAGCCATCGGCATGGCGAAAGATGGCGTGGTCTCCGCTTCGGCGCTTGACGACGCCGAAAAGAACTACACGATGGCGGTGAATAAGCAGAATGTGGCCAAGGCGCAAGTCACGGTTCTGAAGGCCAAGATTGCCCAGGCCCAGGCCCAGATGGCGCAGGACCAGGCCAACCTCAAGCAACTGGAAGAGCAGCTCAGTTATACCGACATTCTGTCGCCGATCGAAGGCATCGTGCTCTCGCGCGACGTCGAGATGGGCGATGCGGTCAGCTCGATTCTGGTGTTGGGATCGACCGCTACTCTGGTGATGACTCTGGGCGATACCAGCGAAGTCTACGTGAAGGGCAAAGTGGACGAGAGCGACATCGGCAAGGTGTATCTGGGACAGCGGGCACGGATTAAAGTCGAATCGTTCAAGGACAAGACCTTCGAGGGCAAGGTGACGAAGATTTCTCCGATGGGCGTCGAAAAAGATAACGTCACCACCTTTGAGGTGCGGGTGTCGATTCAGAACCCCGGCGGCGAACTGAAAGCCGAGATGACCGCCAACGCCGAGATCATCCTCGAAGAACACAAGAACGTGCTGCAAATTCCCGAAGGTGCGATCCTTTACGACAAGGAGAAAAAGGCTTCGGTCGAGATTCCGAATCCCAAGGCCAAGGACGGGAAGGAGAAGATCGCGGTGAACATCGGGATCTCCAACGGGGCCAAAACCGAGGTGCTCAGCGGGCTAAAGGAAGGCGATAAGGTCGTGCTGCAGTAACGACGGGTTTCGGGCGTCCGGCGCCCGGCTCGCGATACCGCACGCACGGCAACCTCGAAGCGGAAGCCCCCAATTCATGAACTGGAGCTGCGCCATGGCGAAAGGACCGACTATCCGTTCGGTTATCAGGTCCAGCGGGCCGGTGTTCACGGCCGCGCTGGCAGTGCTTCTGGTATCTTCTGCCGCTTTTGCCTTAGGCGGCCCGCAAGGCACCTTCGAGAAGACGCTCACGGTCAATGGTCCGGTCGATCTTGAAGTGCTGACCCATTCGGGCGACATTACGGTGCGCGCGGGGGCGTCGGGATCGGTTGTCATCCGCGGCAAGATCTATGTCAGCGACCGGTGGACCATCTTCCCCGGCGTTGAGATCGGAGGTCGAAAGGCGGGCATTCAGGAGATCGAACAAAATCCTCCCATCCGGCAGGAGGGCAACAGCATTCACGTCGATTACCTCAATGTGCGCGATATCTCGGTCGACTACGACATCACCGTGCCTGCCGACGCTACCTTGCGCACACACAGCGGCTCCGGCGACCAGGTCATCGAAGGCACACACGGCAATGTGGAGGTACAGACCGGCTCGGGAGATGTGAGGCTGGAGCATCTGACGGGTGAAGTTCGACTGCAGACCGGGTCCGGCGATGTGCGGGGGCGCGAGATTGCCGGCGCGGTTCATGGCGGGGCGGGTAGCGGAGACATCGAAATCGACGAGACCGGAACGGGCGACATTGATTTGCACACCGGCTCCGGCAATATCAGCGCGCGCGGGATTCAGGGCGGATTCCGGGCCGAAGCGGGCAGCGGCGATATCACCGGGGAGGGCACACAGACGGGAAGCTGGGAGATTCGCACCGGCTCGGGGAACGTGCATTTACGTCTCCCGGCGAATGCGGCGTTTGACGCGGATATTTCCACCAGTTCAGGCACGGTGGATGTGGATCATCCCATCGAGATGACGGTGCAGGGGAGAGTGCAGGAATCGCGCAAGCAGATTCATGGCAAGGTCGGGGGCGGCGGGCCGCTGCTTTCCGTGCGCACGGGTTCGGGAGATATTCACATTCAGTAAAACGCTGGCTTTTCACCACGGAGACACAGAGCCACGGAGAATCCTTATGGATTTCTTTCTTTGATTTTTCCTTCGCTTTTCTCCGTGTCTCCGTGCCTCCGTGGTAAGAGCAGAAATCCCAACTCTGGAATCCTCATCAGGCCGTCTTGCCCAGGCCTGTCAACAGTTTCTCCGCCGCTTCTCCTGGGTCCTGCGCGGCAAAGTCCGCGTCGAGAATCGTCAGTGAGACCCCCGGATCAATTTCCTCCAGAGCTTTGCGCGTGGGCTTGCCGTAGATGGACTGCATGCGCGAGGAGATCACCACCTGCCTGGCCTTGGTGGCCTTGAGCAGAATCTTGGCATCGTCCATGTTGACCGTGGTCAGGGCGTTATAGCCGGCGCTGCACAGGATTTCGCGCAGAAACGTACAGACGTCCGAAGACTCGTAGACACAGATGATGCGCGGGCGCGCGTCCCCGGCCTTGCTGGGCGAATAGCGCGAACCCAGGTAGGCGGCGGTAATGGCCTCTTCGACCGAATCGTAAACTTCGAACTGTGGGAGCAGGTGGGTCATCTCCAGGGTCTTGCGGATGTTGGCAGGCACGCCGCTGAGCTTCAGGTCGCCCCTTTTGGCGCGCGCGGCCTGCAGCAGGCGCATCAGCGCCCCCAGGCCGCTGCTGTCGATGAATTCCACCTTATCCAACTGCAGCACGACGTCGGGATATTTTGCCAGCGAATCTCCTACGTGCGCGTGCAGGGTAAGAACCTCATCTCCGCCCACAATGCGCCCGTGGCATTGCACGATCAGAACCTCGCCCACGGGGCGGCTTTCCAGACGCAGTTTCATCGTGCCTCCTTAGATCTGTCAGAAAAACGATCTGGCCGAAACCCGATCTGGCCAAAAACCCAGTGCATCCTATTACCTCCGTGCCTTGACGCACAACCTGTCGGCAAATTAAGTTCGCATGCACGGGGAGTATTTCGTCTCTCGGTCATTTCTTCCAGCGAGGAACCCTTGCCGCATCGGCCAATTATCACGCTGACTACCGACTTCGGACTCAACGATCACTTTGTGGGCGCGATGAAGGGCGTGATGCTCGAAATCGTGCCCGACGCCGAAATCGTCGACATTTCCCACGCGGTGCAGGCCTACGACGTGCTCGATGGCGCACTGGCGATCGCCCAGTCCTATTCGTACTTCCCGACCGCGACTGTGCACATGGTGGTGGTGGATCCGGGGGTGGGCACGACACGGCGGCCGATTATCGCCAGCAGCGACGGCTTTCATTTCGTCGCGCCCGACAACGGAGTGCTTTCCATGGTGTATGCGCGCGAAGAGCGCATCCGCGTGCGGCATATCACCGCCGATCACTATTTCCGCCAGCCGGTCAGCCAGACGTTTCACGCGCGCGATGTGTTTGCGCCGGTGGCGGCGTATCTGGCCAAGCTCGTCGATTCGCACAAGTTCGGCGATGAAATTGAAGACTATGTGCGTTTCGCCGCGCCCAAGCCGAAGCCGGCGGGCGAGAACCGCATCCGCGGCGTCGTTCTGAAGGTTGACCGCTTCGGTAACCTGATCACGAATGTGACGCCGGAAGACGTTCCGGCCCTCTTTGCCGGGAAGGCTGCCTTCAAGATCGTGGTGGGCAGCAAGGAAATCACCGATCTCCACTCTGCCTACGCCGAGGGCGAACCGGGAGAAATCTTTGGCATTTTGGGCAGCATGGGCTATCTCGAGATTGCCGCCAACCGCGGAGCCGCGGCGCAGATTACGGGCGCCGGCAAGGGCAGCGAAGTCAGCATCATTCTGGGTGAGGGTGCGGCGACCGGCAAGGGCGCATAGGCGCGCTTTTCACCACGGAGTCACCGAGACACGGAGAAAATTGCTGAATTTTGATTGTTGATTGTTGAATGAAAATGCTGCGGCCAGCTTTGGCTTTTATTCAACAATTAGAAATCATCAATCAACAATTGCGTTTCTTTGTGCCTCTGTGTCTCCGTGGTGAGAAGATCTGTACTCAGGAACTCTTCGGTTTGGGATGGACGTAACGCTCCATCTCGCCCGTCCAGCGCAGAAACCGCCAGAGTTCGCTGCGCTCGCGCCAGACGAACTCCCAGAACTCCAGAAAACCGATCTGCGTCATCTTCACGCCGGTGTAGGTCTCGATGCGCCACAACAGATAGGGACTCATCCACGGGGTCAGGCGATGGCCTTTGGTCGCGTTCCACAAAAAGCGGAGCCGGTGGCGCATGGCAGCATGATACACAAAGCCTGATGCCTGACCTCTTCTCGGCAGAAACGGAGGGCGGGCTGCGCCCGCCGAACAGCCGAGGCGGCTGTCCCTACATTCGCCATGCTAGAATCCAGGCTCCGCTTGGGATTCCCCCGCATGCCTGACGATCCTATGCCTCTTAACAGCGCCCGCCAGAAGGCTGAAGACCACTACTACGCCGCCCTGGATCTGATGGCAGACGGAGATCTGGCGGGAGCCGTCGCAGCCTATCAGGAGTCGGTGGCCGCCGATCCTACGTTCACAGAGGCCATGCACGGGCTGGCACGAGTGTTGCAGGATTTGCAGCGCTACGACGAGGCGATCGCGGTCGCGCAGCGCATTGCCGAGATCGACTCCGATGACGTGCTGGCGCACACCAGTTTGTCAGTGCTGTATCAGAAAAAAGGGATGATTCCCGAGGCTGAGGCCGAAGGGGCGAAAGCGCGGGTGCTGGGCTGGAAGCAGCAGTTGAAGAAAGGATAGCTGGCGGCTTTCAGCTATCAGCGATCACCTCTTAGTTTCTAAGTAACAAAGATCAATTTGGGCATTATCGCCTCTCAACAGCATTACCATTTGCAAGAGCAGCGCTATGGTCCGTTCCCAAATATGAAGTTCGAGTGGACAGTTCGATCGACCTTGAAACTCGCAATGGTCTGGAAGGGCGGGCCTCCGAGCAGAGCAGATGTGGCGTACTAAGACCAGGGTGGTCGGTCCGGACGATAAATGCCTTGCGAAAGGCACAAAGCTCCTGTGCGAGATTTATACGGGCTATTCTCGTCATGGTGGTGAGATGAGAAATGAGGTAAACCAAGTTCGCTGGCAGTTCAAAAGGAACAGGGCGACATTCCTCTCGCGGCTAAGCATCCTTTGGCAAGACCGGACTTCCTTGTTACCGAGCTAGCCGCCAAAATCGAAATCATAATTCGCAGAGCCTCTCTTATTCCTTCCGTCTTCAACATCATCGAAGGCGGTAGGACGGTTGGCGAAATAAGGATGCTCAGTGTGCTCCGCAACAAATATTCGATCTTGATTGATGACTCGAAATCATGGACGTTTCGCATGCCGCTGTTCACGATTTTTTCCTTTGGGGAGTCGGAGAAGGGGGCTGATATCTGGGTTAAACTTGGTCCGTCCGAGAGGCACTGGAATATCCTCATCAGGCCCGGAGTTGTTCAGCGGCCGCTGGTAGCTGCTCTTGCCTTCATCCATAACGAGCGGTATTTTCGCGGCTGAACCTGCGGCTGACAGCTGACGGCTGATAGCAGAAGCTACAACCCGTACTTCTTCATCAAATGCCGGAATGAGCGATACGAGATGCCGAGGACGTCGGCAGCTTTGGTTTGTACGCCGCCGCTCTGGTGAAGGGCGGTTTGCAGGAGAGAGCGTTCGATGCCGGCGACGTAGTTCTCCATGCCCATGCCGTCGGGAAGAGTGACTTCACCGCCAGGTTCGGGGAGCGTGCCGCCTCCGGCAGCGGCCGCGGCGGCGCGGGCCTTGGGGCGTTCTACCGGCAGCTCGACATGGAGCTCGTCGCTGGTTTCAAGCGCGACGGCGCGTTCCACGGTGTTCTCCAGCTGGCGGACGTTGCCCGGCCACTCATAGTCGCAGAGAGACGAAAGCGATGCGGCGTGCACGCGCAGGATGCCGCGGCCGGCGGCGCTGGCGTACTTCTTCAGGAAATGGTTGACCAGCAGGGGAACATCTTCCGGACGCTCGCGCAGCGGAGGCACGAGGATGGGAATGACGTTCAGGCGGTAGTAGAGATCTTCGCGGAAGACATTTTCGGCGACCGATTTGTCGAGATCGCGGTTGGTGGCGGCGATGACGCGCACGTCGATGGAAATTTCGACCGCGCTGCCGACCGGGCGCACCGTGCGCTCCTGCAGCACGCGCAGCAGCTTGACCTGCATCGCCAGGGTCATCTCGCTGATTTCGTCGAGGAAGATGGTGCCGGCGTCGGCAACCTCGAACAGGCCGCGCTTGTTCTGATTGGCTCCGGTGAACGCACCCTTGACGTAGCCGAACAGCTCGCTTTCGAGCAGAGTCTCAGGGAAGGCGCCGCAGTTCACCGAGACGAAGGCTTCGGTGGCGCGGGGCGAACACACGTGCACGGCGCGGGCGACGAGTTCCTTGCCGGTGCCGCTTTCGCCATGGATCAGAACCGTGCTGGCGGTGGAGGCGACGGTGCGCACGGTCGCCTTGAGCTTTTCGATCGCGGCGCTGGAGCCGATGATGTTGTCGAGCGAGTTGCGGGTGGCGGCGTCGCGGCGCAGGGCAAAGTTCTGGCGGCTGAGAACCAGCTTTTCCAGCGCGCGGTTCAGGGCCAGCTTGATTTCGTCGACCAGGCCGGGGTTCTTGCGGATGTAGTCGGACGCGCCGCCCGCCTTGACGGCTTCGACGGCAGCTTCGTAATCATCGACGGCTGTGATCAGGATGACGGCGGAGTCGGGCGAGACCTGGTGGGCATGGCGCAGCACTTCGATGCCGTCCACATTGGGCATCTTGATGTCGGTAATGATGACGTCGTAGAGCGCGCCGTCAATCTTGCTCTTGGCCGTCTGCCCCGATTGCACCGTTTCCACGCGATGGCCTTCACGGCGCAGAGAAATATCGAGCATTTCGCAGATGGAGCGCTCGTCGTCGCAGACCAGGATGTTAGCCATGCGCCCTCCCTGCCACAGCGGCCGCCGCGGGCTGCGCGGGAATCGCCGCAGGAGCTTCGGCGGAGACCGCCTGGGGCTGCGCTGCAGCGTCGTGCTCGGCATCGAACTGATGCAGCCTCAGGACGAACGTGGTTCCCTGCCCCGGCTTGGATCGCGCCCAGACCTTGCCTTCGTGCGCCTGCACGATCTGGTAGACCAGCGCGAGGCCCAGGCCGGTTCCACCTTCGAAATTCGACTGAAATGGCTCGAAGATTTTTTCGATCTGCTGCGGCGTCATGCCGGTTCCAGTATCGGAGAACGCGATCTGCCAGTTGCCCCCGATGGGCTCGACGGCGACGGTAAGCGTGCCGCCCTGCTTTCCTCCAGCAGTCATGGCGCGGACGGCGTTCTCGCAGATGTTCCAGAAGACCTGCTTAATCTTGTCGCCATCGGCAATCGCCGGAGCCTGCCGCACGGCAAAGCGGCGCTGGATCGTGATCCCGGTCTTCTCGGCGGCCATGCGGTGATCCATGAGGGTGAGCGTATCTTCGACGAGCTGCACCAGATCGACCCGGTCGAAGCGATATTGCTTGGTGCGGGAGTAGGCGAGAAAGTCAGTAATGATGCCGTTCAGCCGTTGCGATTCGCGGGTCACAATGTCGAGCAGGCGGCGATGCTCTCCGCTCAACTCGGGAACGGAGGAGAGCATGCTCACCGAGCCCGCAATGGAGGTGAGCGGATTGCGGATTTCGTGGGCGATGGCGGCAGCCAGGCGGCCAACCGCCGCCAGGCGGTCTTGAATGCGTACTTCGCGCTCCAGGCGGCGGATTTCGGTGAGGTCGTCGAAGACGTAGACGAATCCCAGCTCCGCGCGCTCGGGCACGGTCAGGGCCGCGACCCGCACCCGGAAGGTTTTACGGAACTTCGTGGGCGCATCGAAGCGCACTTCAGCATGCGTATGCTGCGAGTCGACCGAGGGCAGGGGATCGAGAAAAAGCTGATCGATCAGCGTTCCTGTCAGTTCGGCCGCGGGGCGCTCCAGCAGCCGCTGGGCGGCAGCGTTGACCAGCATGATGCGGCCATCCAGGCCGGTGGTGATGAGCCCGCTGCTGATGGAGTGAATAATGTTTTCGTGCAGCGCCTGCAGATTTTCGAGCGCGCCGCTCGCGTCCTTCAGCTGCACCCCCACCTGACGCAACTTGGAGGTCAGCAGGCCGGCCAGATAGGCCACCGTCAAGAAGGCGAAGAGATTGACAAAGATAATCGCCTGAAGCGCCTTGAAGCTGGGATGCGTGGTGGTGTAGGCAGGCACGAAGCCGTAATAGTTCAGCTCCAGCACCGTACCGTAAAGAATGAAGGCGAGAGCGGCAACCAGTTGCGCCCAGATGCGCGGCAGCAGCACGCTGGCGACGATAATCACCAGGGGGTAGAGGAAGTTGAGCGAACTGTCCCAGCCGCCAGTTTCATGAATGACCAGGCTGACCAGGATGAGGTCGGTAACAACCTGCAGGACGGCCTGCAGGCGGTGTTCCTGCCAGAAGGAGAGCAACAGCACGTAAAACAGGGAAATGCTGTACCAGAACAGGATGGTGCTGAGGAACAGGCGCATCGGCACCGGCGTGGGGCTGAACTCGGCGACGGCCAGCTCAATGGCCAGCAACAGGGTCAGGATGAAAATCCGCACCCGTACCAGCCAGGCCAGCCAATTGCGCTCGTCAAACGTCGGTTGCATTGAGAACCCAAGGTCGCAAAGTTTCAGAGTTTCAAGGTTTCAAAGTCTCGCACGTCACAGGTTGAAACCTTGAAACCCTTCCACATTGGAACCTGCTCTTATCCAGCCAGCTTGGCGATCATGGCGAACAGCGGCATGTAGAGCGAAATCACGATGCCGCCGATCATGACGCCCAGCAGTCCGATGATGATCGGCTCGAGCATGGCCAGCATGTCTTTGGTGGCCGCGTCCACTTCTTCTTCGTAAAAGTCTGCGATCTTCTGCAGCATGGAATCCATCGCGCCGGTGGCTTCGCCGACGCCGATCATTTGCACCACCATGTTGGGAAACACACCGCACTCGCGCAGCGGATCGACGATGGTGCGGCCTTCCTCGATCGCCTTGCGAACTTTCATCAGCGCCTCTTCCAGCACGGCGTTGCCGGAGGTCTTGGCCGTAATGCTCAATCCTTCGAGAATCGGCACGCCCGACGTGATCAGAGTGCCCAGCGTACGGGTGAAGCGGCCGACCGCGATCTTGCGCAGCAGCGCGCCCAGCACCGGCAGGTAGAGCAGGCCTTTGTCGAAGTAATACTTGCCGCGGGGATGCTTGCGGATCTGCTTCACGCCGAAGAACATGCCGACTCCGCCGACCAGGAACATCCACCAGAACGTCTGTACGAATGCGCTCAGGCCCATCACGATGCGGGTGGGCAGCGGCAGGTTGACGCCCAGGCCGGCAAACAGGTTGGCGAAAATGGGCACCACCCATTTGAGCAGCGCGCCCACGATCAGGAACGCGATGCTGACCACGGCGACGGGGTAAATCAAAGCCGACTTCACCGCGGAGCGCAGGCGCACGGCTTTTTCGACGTAGGTGGCCAGGCGCTGCAGAATGATGTCGAGAATACCGCCGGTTTCACCCGCCTCGATCATGTTCGTGGTCAGATCGTCGAACACGGAGGGATACTGGCGCATGGCGTTGGCCAGCGTGGCCCCGCCTTCGACCGTCGTTCGGACGCCGGTCAGCGTCTTCTGGAAGGACTGGTTCTCCTGGTTGGAAGCCAGAATCTCCAGACACTGCACCAGCGGCAGACCGGCATCGATCATGACCGAGAACTGGCGGAAGAAGACCGCGATGTCTTTAACCGCGACCTTGGTCGTGCCGAAGGTGGGCATGGAGAATTCTTTGCCCTTTTCGCGAATCGATCCCGGAGTGATACGGTCGCGCCGCAACGCCTGCTGCAGCGCCTGTTTGTTGGGCGCGATTCGCTCTCCGGAAATCTTCTGTCCGGACGAGTCCTTGCCGGAAAATGTAAAGACTGGCATGGTGTTAACCTCTCCTCAGTGACGTGCCTGCTTCCTGAAATCGGTGTTGCTTCATCTCTTCCTGCCCGCTCCTAGTGCTTGGAAGGAGCTGCGCCGCGAGCCAGCGTCGTTCCGGCAGCCGTGGGACGGTTTAACAAACTGGCGCCGCGGCTGATCATTTCTGTCAACTCGTCGGGATTGCTGGACCGCGCCATGGCCGTTTCCATCGAAATCTGCTTCTGGAAGTAAGCGGTGGCCAGCGCCTGATTAAACGTCTGCATGCCGAATTTCTCCTGACCGGACTGCATGGCGGAGTAGATCTGGTGGATCTTGTCTTCGCGGACCAGGTTGCGCACGGCCGCGTTGGGCACCAGAATCTCCATGATCATGGCCCGGCCTTTGCCGTCGACGCGCGGCAGCAGCGATTGGCACATGATGCCTTCCAGGACCAGCGACAGCTGGGCGCGAATCTGCGGCTGCTGGTGGGCCGGGAAGACGTCGATGATACGGTTGATGGTCGAGGTGGCCGAGTTGGTGTGCAAGGTGCCGAAGGTCAAGTGGCCGGTTTCGGCGATGCGCAGGGCCGACTCGATGGTTTCCAGGTCGCGCATTTCGCCGATCAGCACCACATCGGGGTCTTCACGAAGCGCGGCGCGCAGCGCGTCCGAGAAACTCTTGGTGTCGGCGTGCAGTTCGCGCTGGTTGACCACGCAGTTCTTGTTCATATGCACGAACTCGATGGGGTCTTCGATGGTAAGAATGTGATCGTGGCGCTCGCTGTTGATCTTGTCGATCATGGCCGCCAGTGTGGTCGATTTGCCGGAGCCGGTGGGGCCGGTCACCAGCACCAGGCCGCGCGGCTTGTCGCAAAGCTTGCTGACCACGGGCGCCAGGCCGAGCTGGTTGAACGACTTGATCTCGAACGGAATGAGACGGAAGACCGCCGCGGTGGCGCCGCGCTGGTTGAAGACGTTGGCGCGGAAGCGGGCCAGGCCTTTCAAACCGAAGGAGAAGTCGAGCTCCAGGCTCTCCTCAAAGCGGTGCTTCTGGGAATCGGTCATGACGCTGTAGGCCAGTTGCTTGGTCTCGGCCGGCGTCATCTGCGGCAGATCGAGCGGCACCAGATGGCCGTGCACGCGAATCTGCGGCGGTGAGTTGGTGGTGATGTGCAGGTCGCTGCCGTTCATCTCCAGCATTCGTTTCAACAGATCACTTAGCGACAAACCCATGGTATGAATCCCTTCCGTTCAGTGTCGGTTACAGAGTCCTTGGTCGCTTGTCGTTGGTCGTTGGTCGTTGGCCAACCACTTGGCGACCAGCACTCGAAATCTCTTCCAGTCAGCTTTCCTGTCAACTGCTTGTCAGTCACCGGTTTCCAGCTAACGACAAACGACCAGCGACGAACAACCGTCCTAGTGAATCGTTTCGCGAGCCACTTCCTCCAGCGTGGTCATGCCGGCCGCAACCTTGATCAAGCCGCTGCGGCGCAGCGTGATCATGCCGCGCTCGATCGCCTTCTTTTTCAACTCCACGGCCGACGCGCCCACCAGAACCAACTCGCGGATCTCGTCGTCGACCTCCATGACTTCATACAGACCGCAGCGGCCCTTGTATCCGGTGTTGTTGCAGATGCCGCATCCCTTGCCTTTCTGAATCTTCACCGTTTTGACTTCGTCGGGCGAGAACCCGGCGTCAATCAGGGTCTGCTGCGGGACGTCGACGACTTCGGTGCAGTCTTTGCAGATGCGGCGAACCAGTCGCTGGGCGCAGATCAGGTGCACCGAGGTCGCGACCAGGAATGGTTCAATACCCATGTTCATCAGACGCGTGATGGTCTCTGGCGCGCCATTGGTGTGCAGCGTGGAGAGCACCAGGTGTCCGGTAAGAGCCGCTTTGATGGCGATTTCAGCGGTTTCGAAGTCTCGAATCTCGCCCACCAGGATGATGTTGGGGTCTTGCCGCAGGAACGAGCGCAGGGCGGCGGCAAAGTTCAAACCGATCTGCTCTTTCATCTGTACCTGGTTGACGCCCTGCAACTGGAACTCGACCGGATCTTCAGCCGTCATGATGTTGGTGTCAGGCTGGTTCAGGCGCGATATCGAGGAGTAGAGCGTGTTGGTTTTGCCCGATCCCGTTGGTCCGGTAACCAGCACCATGCCGTAAGGCTTCAGAATGGCTTTTTCGAACTTGACCAGCGACTCGGACTCAAAACCGAGCTTCGTCATGTCGAGGCGCAGGTTCTCTTTGTCGAGCAGCCGGAGCACGATCTTTTCGCCCCACAGCGTGGGCAGGGTCGATACGCGGAAGTCGAGCTGCTTCTTGCGGCCGCCGACATTCATCTTGAGCATGATGCGGCCGTCCTGCGGCAGGCGCTTTTCGCTGATGTCGAGCTTCGACATGATCTTCAGACGCGAGGTGATGGCGTCTTTCAACTTCATCGGCGGCGACATGATCGACTGCAGCACGCCGTCGATGCGGAACCGGACGCGAAATTCTTTTTCGTAAGGCTCGATGTGGATGTCACTGGCGCCGCGCTTGACGGCATCACCCAGAATAACGTTCACCAGCTTGACCACGGGCGCTTCGTCGGCTGCCTTCTCCAGCTCCGACAGCTCCATTTCCTGCTGCTCGGACTGCAGTTCGACGTCTTCGTCGCCCATCTCCGACATCGACTGCATCACCGATTCCAGATCTTCTTCTCTGCTGGCTCCATAGGCCTTGTCGATGCCCGCCAGAATCGAACTCTCCGACGCCACTACCGGCTCGATGTTGAAGCCGGTCATGAACTTGATGTCGTCCATGGCGAAGACGTTTGTGGGATCGACCATGGCGATGGTGAGCGAGGCGCCCACACGGCTTAGAGGAAGAATCTGATAGCGCTTCGCAGTCTCGAAGGGAATCAGCTTGACGACTGCGGGGTCGATTTCGAAATAGGAGAGATTGATGGCCGGGACGCCGTATTGCCTGGAGAGAAAATTCGTGACGTCTTCGTCCGTGAGGAAGCCGAGCTTCACCAGGGCGGACCCCAGGCGGCAGCTCTGCTCCTTCTGGACCTTGGTCGCTTGTTCCAACTGCTCGGGGGTTATGATCTTCTCTTTGACGAGAAGGTCACCCAGCCGTTGAGACATACGTCGATCTCCTATCCACGTAGATGGAACGACGCCTGACGCTCGGACAGGCGGTGACGCAAATCGCTGTCAAATCGTTGGGAGAGAAACGCAGCGCATTCGCGTTGACATAAATTGTCAACGCAAGTGGGCGACGGTACCACTTACTTTGGTACTTGGACCTGAAAGAAGGGACGGCCGCAACTCGCCGTATTCTGCGGAACTCCGCGCCAAATGCCTGTTTTTCGCGAAGGATAGAAGGCCCGCCCGCCCAGGTACATGCACTTCAGTAAGGATGGCATCACCCTGCGGGCAGTGTGCTCGCAGCGAGCGGCCCTCATTTAAACTCGCTAACTGAGGATTTCTTAAGGTGTCGCGAGAGCTTGAGAATCGCGAAAAAGAAAGTGCAGTACGCCGCTACTATGGCGCGCTTCGCGACGCCTGGGGACCGCAGCATTGGTGGCCGGCTGAGACCTGCTTCGAGGTGATCGTGGGAGCCCACCTCACCCAAAACACAGCGTGGACTAACGTAGAGCGCGCGCTGGCCAACCTGCGCGCGGCGCAAGTTCTCAGCGTGGAAGGTATCCGCCGAGTCCGGCTTTCACGGCTGGAGCGGCTGATCCGTTCCTCGGGCTACTTCCGGCAAAAAGCGCGCCGGCTTAAGACATTTGTTGTTTTCCTCGACCGCCAGTACGATGGCTCGCTGGATCGGCTCTTTTCTCAGCCGACAGAGAAGCTGCGCGCGGAGTTGCTCAGCTTGAACGGTGTAGGACCGGAAACTGCGGACTCCATTTTGCTCTATGCGGGTAGCCACTCCGTCTTCGTCGTGGACGTTTATACGCGCCGCGTCCTGGACCGGCACGGAATTCTTCCCGACCACTCGGACTACGAAGACATTCGGCGCCTCTTTGAGCGCTCTCTGGGAAGCATCGCGGTAGATCCACCGAGCTCACCACTAGTGTGGTCAACAACAGATTTGCGCGGCGCCGCTCACCCGCCTTCGGCCATAAGCACAGCGCCCCGCTCGGCCCTGGCCCAGATTTACAACGAGATGCACGGGCTGATCGTCGGAGTGGGCAAGAACCATTGTGGGAAATCACAGCCAAAATGTGACGGATGTCCTTTACAGCCCTTCCTGCCTTGCGATAAGTGAGTAGGTACAGCCGCGAGGAGGTTTCTGATGCCCGCAACCAGCTTCCATCGGTGTGTTTTGATCGTGTTTCTCGCCGGGACAAGCATAACGCCTCCTTCCATGACGTTGCGTCAGGCCGCCGATCGGGCAGGCGTGCTTGTGAGCGCCGCGGTTCGCCCGTATGCGCTGTCCGAGGCCGCCTACTCGGAAATACTAGCTCGCGAATTCAACATGGTTGAACCAGAAAATGAGCTGAAGTGGTGGGTGTTGCGCAAGACCGAGGACTTTGATTTCCGCCAGGGAGATGAAGTCGTCCGCTTCGCGCAGGCCCACGGAATGAAGATCCGCGGGCACTGCCTGGTCTGGGATCACACCAACCCGGACTGGCTCACGCAAGGCCACTTCACCCCTGAGCAGATGTCTCGCCTGCTGCAGCAGCACATCACCACTGTAATGCAGCACTATGCCGGCCAGGTTTTTGCCTGGGACGTCGTGAACGAAGGGCTGGATGAGAATGGCCGGGTGAGGGATTCTCCCTGGTACAACCTGCCCGGGATCGGATTTGCCGGACGCGGGCCAGCATACATCGAACAGGCGTTTCGCTGGGCCCATGAGGCCGATCCGCGGGCGCTGCTTTTCTACAACGACGGAGGGGCGGAAGGACTCAATCGCAAATCCGACACGGTGTATGCCATGGTGCGCGATTTCAGGCAGCGCGGTGTGCCTATCGACGGAGTCGGGTTGCAGATGCACATTGGGCAGATCGCCCCCGACATGGACGCCATCGCCGCCAACATCGCACGGCTGACTGCGTTGGGTCTTCAAGTGCACATCACGGAGCTCGACGTTTCTCTGCCGGTCGATTCCAGCGGGCAGCCCGGCAAGGAGGATTTGCAGCGGCAGGCCGAGATATATCGCGCGGTGGCCGTGGCATGCCTGCGGAATCCAGGCTGCACAGCCATTCAAACCTGGGGATTCACCGACAAATATTCGTGGATCGGCTCGCACTCTCACGGCACGCAAGGCGCCGCGCTGCTGTTCGACCGCAGCTACAAGCCCAAGCCCGCCTATGATGCGGTGCGCGACGAGTTGGCAGCTCATGCCAAACCGATGTAGTTGGAGAGGCGCCGGAAAAAGGACCCATCGTCTGCCGGGAGCGTCGCGACTCGCCCTCCTGCATCTATAATGGCCACCGGCAGGCCACGGGCGCTAGTGGTTGATGCGCCTTGCCTTTCCAACCTTTCGTGAACGGGTCTGTTCCAACTCGCCCGGAGAAACACCCCCAGCGCAAGCAGCTCATCATTGTGCTGGCAATCGTGGTGCCGCTTTTGTTCGCCGTGCTGGTCTCGCAGACCGCTTTCAGTCCGACCATCCTGACAGCCGAGACCAACCAGCAGGCAGTGGTGTTCTATGCCCTGTCTCTGCTCATCTCCCTGCTGTTTGTCGCGCTCACCTTTGTGCTGGCGCGCAATCTGCTGAAACTCTTCGCCGAGCGAAGACTCGGAGTGCTGGGCTCGAAGTTCCGCACGCGGATGGTCGCGGGCGCGCTTCTGCTCTCTTCGCTGCCGGTGATGGTGATGTACTGGTTCGCCTACGGCTTAATGAACCGCTCGATCGACAAGTGGTTCTCCACTCCCGTGGAAGAGGTGCGTGCCGACACCCATGCCATGGCGACGCTTCTGGCCGGTTATGCCATGCAGAATGCACGGGCCGAGGCCGCCGCTATCGCGGCGTCTCCGGAGATCGAGCGCGCCTTCTCGGGGCACGGATTTTCGGGCGTGGTGAGCGAGTTTCAGCATCATGAACCGACGCTGCAGGGCGGGTTCGCGGTGGCGGTGCGCGACAATAACGCGGAGGCCAGCTTCAACCTGCCCGTACCCTGGCCGGTGCTCAGGTCGAGGCTCCCGTTAGAGGACGCGGCCGCGGGACGTCCGGCGCAATTCACCTGGGGGCAAACTGACTACACGTTAGGCAGCGTGCCGGTCGAGGGCGGAGGACTGATTCTGGTGGCGATTCCGTTGCCTGGCGAATTCTCCCAGACGGTGCGCCAGGTGGAAGCCAGCCAGCAGCGCTATTTCCAATTGAGCCGCGAACGCAGGCAAGTCCGGCAGCAGTACATGCTGCTGCTCCTTCTGCTGACCGTCATCGTTCTCTTCGTGACGACCTGGCTGGCTCTGTTCCTCGCCAAACTGGTGACCCGGCCCCTCTCGGCCCTGGCCGAAGCTACGCAGGAGATTTCGCGCGGGCGCCTCGATTATCGTGTGGACGTCAGCGCGGCCGACGAAATTGGAGACCTGGTGCGTTCGTTCAACCGCATGGCGGAAGATTTGGAATCCAGCCGCCGTCAGATTGAGGCTTCCAGCCGCGACCTGAGCGCGGCCAATGCAGAACTCGACCAGCGCCGCCGCCAGACCGAGACCATTCTCGAGAGCATTCCCACCGGTGTGCTCTCCCTCGACGCCGACCGTCGTGTGACCCACGTCAATCACGCGCTGCTGCGCATGTTTCATCCCGACGCTGGACACGAAGAGGCGAGCATGATTCTGCGGGGCGCATCGCTGACCGACGTTTTTGCCCGGGAGGTGGTGGAAGACTTCGAACCCTTGCTCCGGCGCGCCGATCGCATGGGCATGACCACCAGCCAGATGGAGATGCAACTGCACCGATCCGCGACTGTTGGCCTGGCGAACGCCGGCTTCTTGAATGTTGCCGTCACCGTGGCCACACTCCGGCATCATGGCGAACGGTCGGGCTATGTGATTGTTTTCGAAGATCTCTCCGATTTGCTGAAGGCGCAAAAACAGGCTGCGTGGCGGGAGGTAGCGCGCCGGGTCGCTCATGAAATCAAGAATCCGCTGACGCCCATCGCGCTCTCTGCGGAACGGATTGAGCGCCATCTGGACAAGGCCACGCTGCCGGACGCCGCCTCGCTCTCGGTAGTGCGTTCCTGTGCGGAGACGATCGCGCGGGCAGTCGAAACCGTGCGCCAGTTGGTGGATGAGTTCTCTACCCTGGCTCGCTTCCCGGTAGCCAAACCGGAACCGGCCGACATCAACGAAGTCATCGAGGATGCACTCTCCATGTTCAGCGGCCGGCTGGAGGGAATTCGCGTGCACAAAACTCTGGCCTCTGATCTTCCCAGAGTCATGGCTGACAGCGGAGCGATCAAGCGCGCCGTGGCTAATCTGGTGGACAACGCGGCCGAGGCGCTGGAGGATTCCATTGTGCGCGAGATCGAGATTTCGACCTCGCTGGTAGGCACCCGCGACGCGGTCGAGATCACCGTGGCCGACACCGGTCATGGAGTCACCCGCGACCTGAAGGAAAAACTCTTCTTGCCTTATTTCTCCACCAAGAAGCGCGGCACCGGACTCGGGTTGGCCATTGTGAGCCGTATCATCGAGGATCACCACGGCTCCATTCGCGTGGAAGAAAACGAGCCTGTCGGCACGCGGTTTATCGTGGAACTCCCGGTGGTTGCCGAACCCACGCCGGCGCCGCGCAGCGTTCAGCATGCATAACGTTCTGATTGTTGACGACGAAGCCGGCATTCGCGACTCGCTGACCGGCATTCTGGCAGACGAGGGCTATGCCGCGTCAGCGGCGGCGAGCGGCGAGGCCTGCCTCGACCTGCTGCGGAAATCCGCGTTCGACGTCGTCCTGCTCGATATCTGGCTGCCTGGCATCGACGGCCTGGAAACGCTGGAGAGGATTCGTGAGCTCGACAACCCGCCCGAAGTCATCATGATCTCCGGCCACGGGACGATCGAGACCGCGGTGCGCGCCACCAAGCTGGGCGCCTATGACTTCCTGGAAAAACCCCTGTCGCTCGAAAAGACCCTGATCCTGGTCAAGAACGCCATCGACTCGAAGAAGCTCCGGCGCGAAAATGTCGAGCTCAAGAAACAGCTGCAGACCAAGAGCATCATCGTGGGCGACAGCATCCCGATGAAAGCGCTGCGCCAGCAGATTGGCCTGATGGCGCCGACGAATGGCCGCGTGCTGATCTACGGCGAATCCGGCACGGGCAAGGAACTGGTGGCGCATGCGATCCACATGCAAAGCCTGCGCAAGGATGAGACTTTCGTCGAAGTCAACTGCGCCGCCATCCCAGAGGATCTGATCGAGAGCGAGCTCTTCGGACATCACAAAGGATCATTTCCCGGAGCGGCGGCCGACAAGGAAGGCAAATTTCAGAAAGCGCACGGGGGAACGCTGTTTCTGGACGAAGTCGGCGACATGAGCCTGAAGACGCAGTCCAAGGTGCTGCGCACGCTCGACGAGCAGCGCTTCACGCCCGTGGGCAGCGACGAGACGATCACCGTCGACGTTCGCGTGATCGCGTCGACCAACAAGGACCTGGAGGAGGAAATTTCGCGCGGCAACTTTCGCGAGGATCTTTTCTACCGGCTGAATGTGATTCCCTTCTTTGTGCCCCCGTTGCGCGAGCGCAAGGAAGACATCCCGCTGTTTGCGCGGCATTTTCTGAAGGAACTGGCCTCGCGCTACGGGCGCCGGCCGCGGGAAATCACCGACGACGCGATCGAGGTTCTCATGCGCTACTCGTGGCCGGGGAATGTGCGCGAGGTGCGCAACGTGATCGAGCGCATCGTGATCATGAATCCCACGACCACGCGCTTCGACGCGAAACATCTGCCGCCGCTGGTCTATCGCGACGGCAGCCGGCGCGCGTCCAAGACTGAGTTCTCAACGCTGCACCAGGCCCGTGATGCCTACGAACGCGACTATATCCTCAAGACGCTCGACCAGAATCACGGCAACGTCAGCCGCACCGCCGAGGTGCTGGGCCTGGAGCGCAGCCATCTTTACCGGAAGATGAAGGCGCTGGGCTTAGCGGCGAAAGAGTAGGGCGGGTGGCTAGCGGCCAGCCGGCGGCGGATAGACCTCCAGAACGAATGCGCTAGTGGATGAAATCGCATACAGGTACGTCCCTGGGACGGGATTCACGCCCGACGCGCCGAAGTAGTCCGTGTTGCTCTCAAATCCCAGGCCGGTAACCGTGGCTGCGGGGGGACAGCCCGCCCCCGTGCCGGAAATAGTTATCGAGATGTCAAAGATGTTGGTGGTTCCCTCCTGCGTGGCACTTCCGGAGGTGGTGCAATTCGGAGCAAGAATCAGATCGTTGGTAAAGGTCATATTGTTCCCGCTTCCAGGTGTAAAGGTCAGTGGCAGGAGGCCGGGCGCAGCACCCTCGATCGCACCACCAAGGTTGCCTGCGAGAGAGGTCGGAGTGCCGGTCAAGGGAGAAAAGGAGGTCAGGGAAAAGCTGCTCTGAACGCTGTTGACCGTGATCGTGCCGCTAATTGAACTTGCAGAGTTCACGTTCCCTGAGACGGCTCCCGAAGTAGTGCCGCCCGCGACACCGAATGCTCCGTAGCCGGTTGCGGTGCCGGAAAACGAGCAGGCGCCGGTGATCGCAGGCAGCGCCGCCACGCTTCCACTAGCGGGGTCGTGGCTTGCCAGAGAGTCACTATCGAAAAACAGCGCCTGCCCCTGGGAATTGATCACTCCGGCCAGGTTTTGGTTCGTTCCGTTCGTCGTTAGCGTTCCCTGCCAATCTCCCACAACGTTAAACGGGCCGCCGGTGCACATCGTGCCCAGGTGGGTTTTTGAAGAGCCGCAGCTGACGATCATCGCCGCCACAAAGACGAGACATGCGAAGGACACTACCAGGGCTAGCTTGCGCAACATACGGATTTCTCCTTTTTTGCGACGGCAGGCGGGAATACCGAGTCACGAGAGCAGGGGTCCCGAAATCTCAGAATCATTCGCCCGATTCAGCGGACAAGGCGAGTGTAGGACCGGTGGCAGAGGCAGGCAAGTAAGTTTTTGTATACTCTCGCCACCGCGCGATAGGCGGGACAACGTGGCCGGACCCTAGCGTTTCACCATGTGAATCTCGGTTCCGTTCTTACGAAACTTTACTTCATCCATGAGTTGGCTGATCAGGAAGATGCCGCGGCCGTGGTTGGAATATAGGTTCTCGCCCATGGTGCAGGTGGGAATGGAGTTGGGATCAAAACCTTCACCGGGGTCGCGGACGATGATGAGAATGCCGCGCTGCTCGTCCCCCGCCACCAGGCATTCCACAATTTTGCCCGGGTCTTCTTTGGCCCCATGGACGACGGCATTGGCCAGGGCCTCGGCCAGAGCAAGCTCAATCGCGTCTTCTTTGCCGTTGAGGCCCTTCATCTGGCGAACGGCCTGCATGACCTGTTCAACCACGGGATCAACCGCCTTGCGGTCGGCGGCCAGCGTGACCCGCACGCGCAGGCTGAGCTTGGCTGGATCAAAGTCGTGTTCCGGGAAATTTTCCTCGGAGGGATCCCCAGGTACCATGGTGGGTTGGCAAGTCCTTGTCCGCCTGCGAGCACGGGCTACGGCGATTCTAGCGGCAAGCGGCGAATCGGGCAATGGGCGTACATGCCGCGATCCGAAACACAACTTCAACCTGCTGTGTCGTTATTGTCTGCTCGCAATATCGCTGGGGACGGTCGCCCGTTCCTGCATCCTGTGCTCGAGTTGGCGGCGCCAGTCGAGCTCGTCGATGAAGCGCCGCGAATCGCGCCACCCCGGCTCGACCTTGACGTAGAGCTCCAGGAAGACTCTGGTGCCTAACATGCGCTCGATCTGGATGCGGGCCGCCGTGCCGATTTTCTTGAGCATCTGGCCGTGCTTGCCAATCAGAATTCCCTTTTGGCTGTCGCGCTCGCAATAGATGGTGGCCGCAATGCGGGTAAGCTTTGAGCCCTGCTCAAAGTTCTCAACGATCACGGTGGTGGCGTAGGGAATCTCTTCGCTGGTATGCAGCAGAACCTGTTCGCGGACGATTTCCGCCGCCATGAACCGCGCCGGCTGGTCGGTGATTTCATCCTCAGGAAAATATGCCGGTCCCGCGGGCAGGGCAGCAATGATGTGGCTTAGCAGAACGTCGAGCCCGTTGCGCTTGAGCGCGGAAATCGGGATGACTTCGGCGAAATCGTGCAGCTTGCGATATTGCTCAATCAGAGGCAGCAGTTTGGCCTTTTCGCGAATCAAGTCAACTTTATTCAGGATGAGAAAGGCCTTCGCCCCCGACTGCTTCAAAAGATCGAGAGCGAACTGATCGCGCGGGTCGAGCTTTCGGGTGACATCCATGATGAGCAGGACGAGGTCGCAGCCCTCGAGCGCTTCGCGCACCTCGACCATCATTTTGCGGCCCAGGGAACTGTCGGGCTTGTGCACGCCGGGAGTGTCGAGGAGCACGATCTGCCCGCCGTCTTTACCTTTGCCTTTGCCCTTGGGCAGATGAATGATGCCCTGAATGCGGTTGCGCGTGGTCTGCGGCTTGGGTGAGATGATCGCCAGCTTCTCGCCCACCAGCGCGTTGAGCAAGGTAGACTTGCCCGCGTTGGGGCGGCCGAGAATGCAGACGAATCCGGAGCGGAAGGGCATGGATTAGGCCTCGGTTATCAGGGGTCAGGCGTCAGCAGATCGAGCACGGGCGCTGGTCACCGACTCCTGACGACTGACTCCCATTTCATATCAATTTCAACTGCTGCGGCTGGACTGCGGTCACGCGCACGCGCTCGATCTTTCTGTCAGTGGATTCGAGAACTTCGAAGCGCAGCCCATCTTCCTCGACGGCCTCTCCCTTGTGCGGAATACGGCCGGCGAGTTCGCTCACCAGACCGGCAATCGTCGCCGATTCTTTCCCTTCCGGCTTGGTGCCGAAAAGCTCGTCGAGGCGGTCGATATCCATGCCGCCGGAGACGATGAAGGAGCGCTCGCCCTCGCGCACGATTTCGGGCTTGTCGTGCTCATCGCGGATTTCGCCGACGATTTCTTCCACCAGATCTTCGATGGTGACCAGACCGGCCACGCCGCCATATTCGTCGACGACGATGGCCATGCGAATTCTCTGCTTCTGCATCTCGCGCAGCAGATCGCTTCCCAGTTTGCTCTCGGGAACGAAGTAGATATCGCGCCGCATCAGCGTGTCCAGCGTGCGCGTGTGAGCGTCGCTGTCGGGCACCTGCAGCACGTCCTGGGCGTAGACGATCCCTTTGATGTTGTGGACGGTGCTCTCGTACACCGGCACCCGCGAGTAGTGCTTGGTGCGCAACATTTCGATGAAGCGCTCGACCGTGGTGGCGGTGGGAACGGCGAACATTGCGGGACGCGGCTTCATGGCTTCGCGCACCGTCTTGCCGCTGAACTCGACCACCGACTGGATCAGGTCGCGATCGCCTGCCTGGATAATCCCCTCTTCCTGACCGGCCTCGATCAGGGCATCGACGGCCTCGGCTGAAGTCTCCGGTTGCTCGGCCGTATTCTGCCGCGTAAGCGTCGCCACCGACTGCAAGAAACCCAGCACAATCGTGACCGGCATTACCAGGTAGATAAGAAGCCGCAGGGTCAGAGTCCAGCGAATCAACCACTCGCCCTTGGTGCGGGAGAAGAACACGAAAGGAAGAAAACGGTTGCACAGAACGACGATCAGAATCAAGCTGATCGTTGCCTGCAGGATTTCGTAGATGCTCCAGAGCAGATCGCTGAAAATGACGAAGCCGACGAGCAGGGCGATCGCCGCCATGGTCAGTTGCGTGAGCACCGCCATGGAAAGCGAAGCGCGGGTTCGGCTGACCTTCAGGTTAGGCTCGACTCTTTGCTCGAAGACGTCGATATTGTCCTGAAATTCGCGGGAAAGAAATTTGCCGGCCTCCTGATAGACGCGATCCACATAGGAAACCAGCGTCAGCAAGGCGAGCAGAAGCAGCAGCGTAAGGGCGACGGCGAAATTCATGCCGTCCTCCGCGGCCGTGTCGAATGTGAGGGCTGGCGGCGATGCGGCGAGGGTTTGGGGTTTGCCGGCTGACCGCGCTCGATCAGGGCGGCGGGCAGGCCAAGCTCGCGGCGCAACGCAGATTCCTTACGCGCCATTTGTCCATTATCGCGCTCATGGTCGAACCCCGCCAAATGCAGAATCCCATGCAGCGTCAGAACCTTGACCTCCTGCGCAGCGGAGTGCCCGAGACGCAACGCATTTTGCGCAGCGACGTCGGCGGAGATGGCGATTTCGCCCGCCAATGCGGCTCTGCTGCGCTTCGGCAGTCCTGTGGAGGGAGATGGGAAGGACAGCACATCCGTGGCCTTGTTTTGGGCGCGAAACCGGCGGTTGAGCGAGCGGATCGCGGAGCTGCCGGCTACCAACACATTCACGCGGCCACGCAGCGCGGCGGCCCGGCGGGCGCGCAAGACAAAGCGCTCCAGCGAGCGCCGGCTCAAACCTGTGACGCTTCTTTGCAGGATGACCAATGCAGGATGACCAAACTTTCTGGGACCCAAGCAAATGGGAGGACCCATTCCGAGCCCTCCCCTCTTGACCTTCTGGCGCCCTATTCCTTTGTTTCCGAGACTGGCGTTTTCTCCGCTCCCAATACCGGCGGAGCCGGCTTTCCGGTCGCCGCTGCTGCCTCGGCGGCCTTAGCCTCGGTTGGCAACAGCATCTGCTGCTCGGCGATCCGGGCTTTATGCTCGTCGTAGGCGCGCACGATGCGCTGCACCAGATGATGGCGCACCACGTCGCCTTCGTCGAAATGCACAAACGCCAGGCCATTCACGTTCTTGAGCACGTCAATCGCTTCCAGCAGGCCGCTGCGGCGGGCGTTGGGCAAATCAATTTGGGTGATATCCCCGGTAATCACCGCCTTGGAGTTGAAGCCCAGGCGCGTGACAAACATTTTCATCTGCTCCGAGGTGGTGTTCTGCGCCTCATCGAGAATGACGAAGGAATCGTTCAGTGTGCGGCCGCGCATAAAAGCGATGGGCGCAATCTCGATAACGTTCTTTTCCAGATAACGATCCACCTTCTCCGGCTCGAGCATGTCGTAGAGCGCGTCGTAAAGCGGGCGCAGGTAGGGATCGATTTTGTCTTGCAGCGTGCCTGGCAGAAAACCCAGGCGTTCGCCGGCCTCGACCGCCGGGCGCGCCAGGATGATGCGGTTCACGCGCTTGGCCAGCAGGGCGGAAATGGCCATGGCTACCGCGAGGTAAGTCTTGCCCGTCCCGGCCGGCCCGATGCCGAATACCATGTCGTGCTTCTCGATGGCTTCGAGATACCGGCGCTGATTGTTGCTCTTAGGCTGGACGGTGCGGCGTCCGAAAGAACGCTGGCGGCCGGCATCGGCCAGGCTGCGCAGCGTCGAATTCGGATCGGAGGTCAACACGCGCAACATGCTGTTGAGATCGCCGTTATTGAAGCTGTAGCCGGAGCGCTGCAGACTTTCGTAGTCGGTGAAGACCTGCTCGGCACGGGCCACGTCGCGCGCCGCGCCTTCCAGTTCAATCGCGTTCGACCGCAGATTGATGGTGATGTTGAGACCGTCTTCCAGCAGGCGCACATTTTCGTCCCGCGTTCCGAAAAGCGTCTCGATATTGGGGCTGATGCCGATACTCTTCTTCATGCTCGCAGGCTCAAGGCAGTGTAGATCCGGGGCCTTGCTTCAACAGAACGACGCCGAAGGAGACCCGAGGAAACGAGGACAACTCGACAGCCTCGCAACGACACAGAATTATGCTCAGAGACGGGAATCAGCGGGATGTTCGCGCCCAGGGGGCGAGGCACTACCATTGGTAAAAGCCTACCCCGGTGGCAAGTGGGAGTCAATGGTGCGATAGTAATCAACCGGCGAGGCTCAGGAGCGCGAGAAAGCAGCGTCGGGCGACGATGCGGGCACTGCCCGGGTGCGGGCCCACTCGCGCAGGGCAGCAATCTCTTCGGCGCGTGTGGTGGATAGCGGCACCGTCTGCGCCAGTGCGTCGAGCAAGGATTGCGTAGTTAACTGTTTAGTCCCGGAATACGCGGCATAGAGCGCGCCCTGCACGGCAGCGTCGATTTCCGCGCCGGAGTATCCGGTGGCTGCGGCAGCGGCTTTTTCCAGATCAAACTCGGCTGGATTGCGTTTCCGCTTCGCCAGTTGGATGGCGAAGATCTGCTTGCGCTCGGTTTGATTGGGTAGATCAACGAAGAACAGCTCGTCGAAGCGGCCCTTGCGAATGAGTTCCGGAGGCAGCACGGTCACGTTGTTGCACGTGGCCGCGACAAAAACGGGTGCTTTGCGATCCTGCATCCAGGAGAGAAACGAGGCCAGCAACCGCGAGGAAACGCCGGCGTCGGCCGAGGCGGAATCCGGCCCACTGCCGGCGAAGACTTTTTCCAGCTCATCGATCCAGAGCACGCAGGGCGCAAGTCCTTCTGCGACTTGAAAGACCTTGCGGATGCGCTTCTCGGTTTCGCCGATGTACTTGTCGTAGACCGCGGAGGTATCGAACTTCACCAGCGGCAGCTTCCATTCTCCGGCGACCGCGCGGGCGCACAACGACTTGCCGCATCCCTGCACGCCTAAAACGATCATGCCCCGCGGCGGCTCCAGGCCAAACTCGCGCGCCGAATCTTCCCACGCCCCGCGCCGCTGCTGCAGCCAGTGCTTCAGGTTTTCCAAGCCGCCCACGCTGGCCATGTTGTCGGAAGCTTCGATGAACTCGAGCATGCCGGAGTGGCGCAGCAGTTGCTTCTTGGCTTCGAGCACATCGGTGATCGTGTCGGCACAGAGTGAATAACGGGTCACCAGGGCCTGAGAAATGGCGCGTTCGGCTTCTTCTTCGGTCAGGCCGCGCAGATTGGCCGACATCGCTTCTACGCCCGCGGCATCGAGTTGCAGCTTCAGGGTGTAGGTCTTCGCCAGCCGAGTGAACGTTTCGTGGATGATGTCGTGCAAGCGATCGCGATCGGGCAGGGGGAGATCAAAATATTCCACCAGGTGGCCAAGTTCCGCGGGCACGGCCAGTTCGGGCGCGGTGATCACGACGGTCCGGCGGTTCGCCGCGAACTTCTGGCCGACATCGCGCAGGCGGCGCACGACCACGGGATCGTCCATGTGGCGGTGAAAATCCTTCAGGATGAAAACGGCTTCCACCGTCATCGACTCCATGTTGGCCAGCGCCTGCACCGGCTCGCGCGTGTTGTAGATAGCCCCGGCAGCAGGCGCGGCTCCGGCCGATTCGGAGCCCATCGAGGACATCATCGCCCGAGCAAGCCGGTCGGCTTCTCCACTGCCGGGGCTGAGGACCGTCCGTGTCTGCGCTGGGGTGTGGCCGGCGTGGGTCCAGGCCGCTGCCTGATCGATGCGGGCCTGCAGCGACATCTTCTGACCTTCGGGCGGAGCGCCGGTTCCCGAGCGCAGCAGGCCGTCGGCGATGCTCCACTCAAACGTCGCCATGTTGAGCTCGGCGCAGGCGGCGCGCACCATACTGACGGCGCGCATCTCATCGGAGGTCTCCATCACCACGATGGGCGTGGAGGAGTTGATCAGAATTTTCAGGCGATCGAGGCCGTCCGTCATGGCAGGTAAGTTTGACCGGGCGAAAATGGCTCCCTTATAATAAGTGTTTCGGACTCACCCGAAGATCTCGCTGTACACACGAAGGTAACGAATCAGACATGGCTAATCATCTTTCGGCGCTGAAACGCGCCCGCCAGACCGAACGGCGCACCGTCCGCAACCGCGCCAACACCTCCGCCCTGCGCACCCAGCTGCGCGACCTGCGCGAAACCATTGAGAAGGGCGACAAGGCAGCCGCCGAGCAGGCTTACCGCAAGACTGTCTCGGCGCTCGACAAAGCTATCCAGAAGGGGACCCTGCACGAAAATACCGCGTCCCGCTACAAGTCCCGTCTGAGCGTGCGCGTCGGCGCGATGAAGTAGAGCAGCTATCAGCTGTCAGCGCACCAAAACTGGTTTCAAGCCGGGCGGCGGAATTTCCAACCAGGGAAAACAGCAGCCAATCGAACCTTGCACTGCTACGGTTCAGCGGGCTGGCTTGCCCAATGCAGCAACGGTTTGAGCGGGGCTGAGGCGTACGGAAAACTTGTCGTCGTATCCGCAGCTGATGACTGTAACCTGTCCGGGATACTCCCGGACCCAAATCACTCGTTCGGGATTCACAAAGACTTCCATGCCGTCCACATCTTCAAACATGACAAACTCCACGTCGCCTCCTTTTGACAGTCCGCAGTCGCTCTCTCTTTTACAGTTGTAAATGCAACATCCGCAATATTCTGCATCAGCGACACTTCCGTGTGCCAAGGCCATTCGCACGCTAGAGCCGGACTCCAAAGTATCGTTGCAGAGCGTCCTGGGCCTCCTTTTCCGAAGCCAGCGCGTTTTCTTCGCGCTGGCCGTTTCGCGTCACAATCAATTTCATGCCGGACAATGTGATTCGACCGTCGGGCGTAGCCCGGGTGCAGATGCGACTCTGCGTGAAACTCGACTCGGGCGACGTCTGGTGATAACGGCACATGGTGGCGAAGTCTGCTAGGTGGCGAGGCTGCAACGAAAAGGAATATTGCCGCTTCCAGTGTCCTCCGGGTTCGGCCTTTTCCAACTGCAGACGCTCCTCCGTTTGGGTTGGCGGTTGCCCGGGGAGGCGCACGAGGCGAAACGTGCCGGCAGGGTCGACCTGCTCGACGGCTGGTTGCAGCCGGAGCGGTTGCAGGAATGACTCGCCAAACCCGACGTCTGCCAGCCATGTCCCTTCCTGCGCGTCACGCAGATCGACCTGCAGCGTCAGATGGTCAAACTCCGGTCCTTCGCCACCCCGTTCGCGCGCCACGCGCGCCGAAAGCAGCGTCACGCGAAATCCCAGCGCTCGCAGCAGGGCAGCGAACGCGCTGTTGAGTTCGTAGCAGAATCCACCTCGGCGCTGCTCGACGACCTTGCGAATGATGGCTGCCTCGTCGACAACAATCTCGCGCCCCAGAGAGATATCGAGATTTTCAAAGGGAACGGCCAGCAGATGCGCGCGATGAAGGGCGCGGAGCGTCTCGAGTGTGGGCGCGGTAGGGCCGGTGTAGCCGACGCGGGCAAGGTAGGGATCGACTGAAACCATGGCTAAGATTCGCAGCTATCGAAGTGGGCTGCGGCTTCCTGCTGACGGCTGATAGCTGAAGGCTGGCCTTCTTCACACCGGCAACTGATCCTGCATCCAGCCCGGAGCGTCCACCTTGGGCTCAGCGGTCAGGTCCATCACCAGGCGCTCCAGCACCATGCGCTTGCTCACTGGATTGGAGCGCAGGGCCAGGTCCGCCTTGGCCACGAACCGGATCGCTCGCGTCAGTTCGCGGCGCGATTTGTAGCGGCGGGCTTGCTTGATGATATCGTCGGCGGCGAACGGGGGCACGCGAAAGCCCTGCCACAGTGCCGCCCATAGCATGCGCTGGTCGCGGACGTTGCGCTCCAGAATCACCAGCATCTGGCGGAACGTTTTCGCCAGCATGTAGATGTGTCCGATGGCGGCTTCCTCGCCTTCGCCAGAAGCCAGAATCGCATCGAGCACTTCCAGCGCGCGCACGCGGTCGCGGGAGGAGATCGCGTCGGTCAGTTCATAGAGCGAGCGCTGCTTGGCGGCGAGCACCATAGTCTCGACATCGCCCAGCGTGATGCGCTTCTTTTCGCCGGCATAGAGAATCAGCTTTTCGATTTCGTTCGAAATCATCATCATGTCGCCGCCGAGAGCGTCGACCAGTTCGCGGGCGCCGTCGGGTTCCATCTTCACTCCACGGCTGGTGCAGAAATCCGTGATCCAGCGGACGGCTTCTCCCTCTTCCACCCGCGCCAGTTCGACGATGCCGCAGAACTGGCCCATAGTGTCGCGGATGCGCTGGTAACGCTCCTTGTCCTGCATCTCCATGCGGCGGACATCGGCAGGAATGCTGATGTGGTCGGCGACGAAAACCAGCAGTGCATCTGGATTCGGATTCTTGCAGTAACCCTCGATTGCGCTCAGTTTCTCTTCATTCGACCCGCGGGCAAAAAGATTTTTCACGCCGCGCACGAAGAAAACCTGAAACGGCGCCATGAGCGAGGGCGTGCGGGCGCGGTCGAGAATTTCTGCCAGATCCGTCTCGGAGAGATCGAATTCAAAAAAGCTGAAATCGCGCAGGTCGGCCGGCACCAGATGCTCGAGGATGGCGTCACGAAAGCGCTTGCGGAAAAATGCCTCGTCGCCCACAAACACGTAGGCGGCGCGCAGCTTGCGCGACTCCAGTTCGGTGACAAAACGCTCGGCCTGGGCGAAAGCTCGCATGAAAAGTCAGGGGCTAGGGACTAGCGGCTAGGGGCTGGAGGTTCCAGTTTTGCCGGCCCCTAGCCTCTAGTCCCTAGCCACTCTACCATCAGAATCCCTCCAGGATATTAGAGACTAGTGTGCGGGCGAAGTCCTGGGAGAGGCGGCGGAAGGCGGGCGAATCTTCCTCGAAGAAGCTGCTCAAGTCCTGCGACAGTTCGTACTGCTCGCGAAACAAGTACGCCGGATTCTGGTACAGCACCTTGCCGTGGCGGTCGGTGAGCGCAACCTTGATGCTGACCACGACCAGCACGCTGGCCGCGCGCCCCGTGGAGGTATCGTAGGCGAGAGGCGAAGCCGTCGTGGAGAGTACGGTTCCCGTCAGCGTCGCGTCCGCATCGTCGCTGGGATCGTTGAGAATGCGGTAGTGGGTCCGGGTGGTGAATTCGCGCACTACCGAGGCAGTCAGCATCTGCTCGATGCGGTACGTGGTGGTTTCATTCTTGAACGCGGGCACGGCGATGGTCTTGACGCTCTCGGGAAGCTGCGCTGAATGGCCGGCCGTGTGATAGCCGCATCCGGCGCAGAGAAGCAGTACCCAGTACCCGGTACCTAGTACCCAAAACGAAGCCCGCGCCGGGATCCGACCGGGGGCTCGCGACTCGCGACTCGCGACTCTCATTGAATCTTTCCCGTTGGGCGAGTCGCAGCCATGCTCTCCGCACAGTCGACCGCGGTCAGCGCGGAGATGCGGAGATTGTCAGCCGCCGCCCACAGCCAGATCCCGCGCTGGTTTGCCGGATCGGGCTTCACGGAAAGCAGGATATCCGCCTGTCCGGCAGAATTCACATTGCCGGGGGCGTCGTCCTCGGGTGCGGGGATGCTCACATGATCGCCGGCCAGGGCCTGGGTGAGCGACGCGGCCTCCACTGGACTTTCCATCTCTAGAAAGACAGCCAAAGCATGCCCGTGAAATATGGGCGCCTGCAGCAGCATGAGGGACATCTGAGGGGCGTCGTTTCCGGCGATTTTCCGATAGTGGCGGAGAATGCGGGCCTCGATAGAATCCAGCGCCGGCTGCGACTTCTGCCCGTATCGAGCCACCATGTTGAAGGCGACTTGTGTGTCGAACACATCCTTGGGCAAGGGCTGAAATGAGAGCAGATTCACCGTCTGCTGGTGGAGTTCGTCCATGCCGCGCTGCCCGTGCTCGGAGGCGGGCTCAAAGACGGTGGCGACGACGCTTCGGAGGCCTCCCGCCTTTTTCGCCCGCAACAGCAGGAGCGCCAAGGCAACAGCGGCGGGATGCGCCGTGATGCAAGGTCCAGGCTGCAACTCCGGAGGCACGACTCGCCCCCGTTCCCGTTCCACCCACAGCGAACGTACGCTGGCGCCGGGTTCATCCTCCAGCGCGGCAGATAGGTCGACGATGGCACTGCCGGCGTCGCGAGCACGCTTCCAGTTCTTGCGCGTGCACTCCTGATCGGAAGCGAAGAAGGTGAAATCGACATGCTCAAACTGCTCGGCACGTACGCTTTGAATGAAGCTGATTTCGTCTCCCATGGCTTCAAGCTGGCCCAGGGATTCGTCGTCATCGAGCAGGCGAACGTCTACGGCGGGGAAATTGCGCTCGTTCAGCATCTCGGCAATCTCTTTGCCTTTGAGCGAGGCCGCCCCAACAATCGCCGCCCGATACAGATTGCTGCGAGCAGCGACGGCGTGCGCGCCGGACGTGGTTTTGACGGGCTCACTCACGAAGTCTGCGAAGCCTCCTTGTAGGACGGAGACTGGGGCGGCGGGCCGGTGCGGCGGCGAAATATCCACTGCAGCCGCCAGAAAACGCCCGAGACCATGTAGAGAATGGCCACCCCGAACAAGACCGGGCCGGAGAACTGGAAGATACCGTAGAAGAGCACCCCGAGCAGCAGGATGAGCCGGAAAGGATGGCGTGAACGAAAATCAATGTCCTTGAAGCTATAGAAGCGCCAGGTGCTGACCATGAGATAGGCAACGGTCGTCACCATCGCGAACCAGGTCAACGCTGTGTACCAGGAAGCGAGCGGCTCTCCGGCGGCAAAGTGCACAACCGCGGCGATCACGCCGGCTCCGGCCGGAATCGGCATGCCGACGAAGTATTTCTTGCCCGGTCGACCGGGATTGGAAGGCTGAGGATTGGCCGTGATATTGAAGCGCGCCAAGCGGCTTGCGCCAGCCATCAAAAAAATAAAGCACGCGATCGCGCCGAGTTGCGTCAGTTTGACGTTCCAGTGTCCCCATCCGGTGAAGAAAACGGGTGGCATCAGAAAGAAGCCCCAGGTCCAGGCGAGCATGGCAGGAGCTACGCCGAAGGTGATTGCGTCGGCGAGGGAATCCAGTTCGCGGCCAAAATCGCTGGTGGTACCGGTCATGCGCGCAATGCGGCCGTCGATGCCGTCAAAGAGCACGGCGAATCCGATCGCTATGGCGGCGTTGTTGAGGTGCAGCTTTGGATCTGCGATGGTGGCGTGTACGACCTCGAGAATGGAGTAGAAGCCCAGCCCCATGTTGGCGGTGGTGAACAGCGACGGAAGGATGTACATCCCCTTGCTGAGACGGCGCCGAGGTTTGGGGAGAGGCTGGTCCATCAATGCGCTCTTTCTATGGCCGCTCCGCCCGCTGCCGCTAACTCGCGCTGCGGTTCCAGATAGGCGAGCACGCTGGCGCCGCCTTTGACGCGGTCGCCGACTTTCACGTTCACGCGGGCCGAGGCATCGAGCAATACGTCGACCCGAGATCCAAACTTGATGAGTCCTACCCGCTGGCCGCGCTCCAGGCGGTCTCCGACCTTGGGGTAGAACACGATGCGCCGCGCCAGCAGGCCGGCAATCTGCTTGAACACGACTTTCTGGCCGTCGCCCTCGACCGTGACGATATTCTGCTCGTTTTGCTCCGCCGAAACCTCGTTCATGGCGTTGAGGAAGCGGCCGCGCTGGTAGCGCATGTCCCGGACCACGCCCGCGATGGGCGAACGGTTCACGTGTACGTCAAACACGCTGAGAAAGATGCTGAGCCGCGTCTGCCTGTCGCTGCCGACCGATACGGCTGAAACGTCGGTCACTTTACCGTCGCCAGGAGACACCACCGCACCCGGCTCCTGGGGGATGGCTCGCTGGGGATCACGAAAGAACCACAGAAAGAAAAACGCCAGCAGCACCGGAATAATGGCCCAGACGGGACTCGTCAACCAGCTGATAAGGAGGCCGGCGGCGAGTAGGGCAAGAGCGTAGAAATAGCCATCGCGAACCATGGGGATCGGTTCAATTATAGACGCGAACAGTCAGGGGACGTTGCCGCCGTTTCGAGATTGGGCTGCAGCTTTGTAAGTGCAAATAAGAAAAGGCGCTTCATCGCGCCCTGTCACAGATACATTTCTCCCCCGCGGCCGAAACCGCGTGGAGGTTGGCCCCGGTTTAGGCTACGTTGACGCCGTACTGCTGCCGGAACTGGCGCTCGATGGATTCCATCTGGTCCTTCAGGCGCAGTTTCAGCTTCTTCAGCCGGACTTCCTCCAGCTTCTCGTCTTCGCTGAGATAACGTTTTTGGGTGAGTGAATCGAGACGTTGCGAGTACTGCGAGTGCTCCTGAGCCAGCCTGCGGAATTCTTCGTGACTGGTCAGGAGTTGGTCTTTCGGAGTCAGCATCCAGCGGACCTCCAAAACCGGGATTTATGCGCTCAAGGTAGCACAGCCCTAAAAGCGGTTCAATGCCAAAAAAGTGGTGCAAACACGCTTGATCACGTGTCCCGTCTCACTCTGAGAACTATCTATGACAGCCTCTTGCGGTACAGAATCGCATCTTCGGGCGGCTCTGCGTAGTAGGACTTTCGCCGGCCCGTGGACGTAAATCCCGCCTTTTCATAGAGACTGCGAGCAGCCGCGTTAGACTCCCGTACCTCGAGAAAAACCGAGTCCCCACCGGCATCCCGCGCTCGATCGAACAGTGCATTCAAAAGCTGCCGGCCGACACCCTGGCGGCGGCTAGGAGCGACAGCGATGTTTTCCAGCTCCCATTCGGAGGCGATGGGGCGGGCGACCAGAAAACCGACGACGGAGGCGCGGCTTGCTGGATTTGCCGCGGAGCGAGGCTCGTCCTCGGCGGTCAATGCCTCGGCGATCAGTGCGAGCCTCTCGGGCGCATCGCCGGATGGGTGGAAGAGTTCTCGATATCGGCGCTCGCTCCAGTGCGCGGCGGCGGGGCAGGAGCGTTCCAGATTCATTACGGCGGAAAAGTCGGCGGCGGTGGCGAGGCGAATGTTCACGAAGGTTGTTGCCAGTCCCCGGGGGCTAAAGCCCCAATTTTCAAAGGGCGCAGTTTCGGCGCGGCTGAAGCCGCGCCCTTTCAAAACGCATTGCCTTTTCAACGAATTCCAGCTTCAGGACGCCAGGAGCTAACGGTTAAGAGCTGGTTCTCGCGAAAATCTCGGCATCGGAACGGCGTATGTAGTTCGCCTCCAGATCCGCAGGTGAAACCGTTTCGCCGGCTCGCAGCTTGCGAAACCCGAGGCGCGCGATCGCTCGCGCGGTAACCTCGACCTCAATGACGGAACGGCCCGCCGCGCGCGCCATTTGTGCCAAACCCCGGTCCGGAGTCGCGATCGGCGTGGCCACAGTGGCGGATAGGAACTCGTCTTTGGGCAGGAGTTGCTCGCCCAGGATCCGCGCCCCTTCGCCGGAAACGTCGTACTGCCCGACGTACACTTCGCCGCGACCCGCATCCAATGCAGCCGCGATCTTGCCCGGCGTTTCGGCGGCGACTGCTACCACTTCGAGCAGAGAAACGGGCACGATCGGCTTCTGCAGAATCTCAGCCAGGGCTTTGATGGCCGCCAGACCCACGCGCAAGCCGGTGAACGATCCCGGGCCCGAAACCACAAGGAACGCGCCGAGGTCGTTCTTGGTCAATCCGTGCTTGCTGAGCAGTTCCGCGATCTGCGGGACGAGTTGCGCGGAAAACGTGCCTCCGGCAAGAGGAACGGCTTCAATCACCGTTACATCATCCGTATGCAGGCCCTCGCCCGCCCGCGTCAGGGCGACGCTGCCCGATTTACCCGACGTGTCGGTAACGAGAAGAAGCATCTTTGCCGCCTGTCATTCCGAGCGCAGCGAGGAATCCAGGGGGTGGGCGGAGGAACCTAGGTCCCTCGCTGCGCTCGGGATGACACGTTTGGGGGCGCGGCTGGCTTCACGCTTGCACCAGTTCCAGCAGCACGCCGCCCGTGCTCGAGGGATGGACGAATACGTACTGATGCCCGCCCGCCCCGGTCTTGATTTCGTCTGACACCAGGCGCACGCCGTCCTTTTTCAGCCGCGCGACGGCGCCGGCCAAGTCGGGCACTTTCAGGCAAATGTGGTGAAGGCCTTCGCCCCGTTTTGCGATGAACCTGGCAATGGTCGAATCTGCCGAGGTGGCTTCGAGCAACTCGAGGCGGCTCTCGCCCACCGGAACCATGACCAGACGCACCTGCTCCTCAACCACGGTCTCTTCCGGCGACACGTCGAGGCCGAGCTTCTCGTAAATCGCCTTGGCCGCAGCCAGCGACTTCACCGCTATGCCGAGATGGTCGATCTGGAACATATATCAGTTTGCGTAGCGGCGGACGCAGCCTGCCCTGAGCGGAAGCCGAAGGGTCCGCCCAGCAGTTCAGCTTCACAAGCCACCCCGGACGAATGCGTCCGGGGCTACGTGTTTGTTTCCTTCGCGATGATCTCTTCCACCAGCGTATACGGATCGCGCTTGTGCTCGGCGACTTCCGCCGCCAGGCGCGCCACGTTCCCGTTGCCCAGCTGAGCCCGCGCTTTTTCCAGCATGGCGTCGCGCAACATCTCGACCAGACGCTCCTGCCAGTTCTCGACGCTCTTCTTGAGCGTTAGATTCTCTTCCTGCAAGTAGGCTTCGTAGGCAGCAATGGCCGCCGCCACGTGGTCGATGCCCTGTCCTTCGCTGGCCACGGTTTTCACGATTGGCGGCGTCCAGCCGTCGTGTCGTGTGGCCAACGTCTGCAAGGCGCGAATCTCCCGCTCTACCCGCTCGGCGCCTTCATAGTCGCTCTTGTTGATCACAAATATATCGGCGATCTCCATGATGCCGGCTTTGATGGTCTGCACGTCGTCGCCCATGCCGGGCACGAGGATCACGACCGTGATGTCGGCCAGGCGCACGATGTCAACCTCATCCTGGCCAACGCCGACCGTTTCCACCAGAACCACATCGCGGCCTGAGGCATCGAGCACCGTGGTGACGTCGGCGGTGGTGCGCGCCAGGCCGCCCAGCGACCCGCGCGTCGCCATGCTGCGAATATAAATCCCCGGGTCGGAAAAGTGCTCCTGCATGCGGATGCGGTCGCCCAGAATCGCGCCACCCGTGTAGGGGCTAGTCGGATCGACGGCAACGATTCCCACCGTGCGATTCTGCTTGCGGTAGAGCCGCGCCAGATGATCGACCAGCGTGCTCTTGCCCGCACCGGGAGCTCCAGTCAGCCCGATTACGCGAGCCCGTCCGGTGTGCGGGAACAGCGCCTTCAGCAGATCGGACCACCCCGGCGCGCGGTTCTCGACGGTAGAGATGGCGCGCGCCAATGCACGCACATCGCCCATGCGAAGAGAATCGGTCAGAGACTGAAGGTCGCGATTCAAGCTGCCAGTGTAAAACAGCGGCTGACAAACTGAAACTGCCGAAACTTCCAACACCGCCGAATTACCTGCGTTCATTGTGCGGCCACAGGCTGCGCGATACAGTGAAACGTGAGAAAGGCCACGTTGAGCACCGCTACACAAAGCGCGACGGCAACGACGGCGAGACTTGCCGGCTGGCCGGGATGGCTTCCATTCTTGCTCCTCCCAGCGGCAGTAATTCTGCTTCGCGATCGGATGCCGGCATGGCTCTTCATGTGGAGCCTGTCCTTTGCAATCTTCGCCGCGTTGAAGTGGATGACGTGGTGGACGGCGCCCGAGCGGGCGATCTCCGGAGGCGGACGCTCGGTTGCTTATCTTTTGCTCTGGCCGGGCATGGACGCGGACAGCTTCCTTGACCCAAACCGGCGCCCAGCATATTCGCATCTTCAGGATTGGGCTTGGGCAGCGGTCAAGACTGCTCTGGGAGCTCTAGTGCTGTGGGCTGCTGTGCGCCGGGTTCCCGCAGGGCAACCGCTGCTGCAGGGATGGATTGGACTCTTCGGCTTGATTCTCCTGCTGCACTTCGGCAGCTTCCACCTGATTGCGCTTTTCTGGCAGGCGATGGGGATCGACGCGCAGCCGATCATGTCGAGGCCCATCCTCTCACGAACGCTGAGTGAGTTCTGGGGCAGGCGCTGGAACCTCGGCTTCCGGCAGCTGGCGCATGAGTTCATCTTCCGCCCGTTGTACAAGCGGACGGGCGTGGCCGTGGCCGGACTGCTGGTATTCGTGGCGTCAGGCCTGATTCACGACCTGGTGATTTCAGTTCCGGCGCGCGGCGGATATGGACTGCCCACCGGATATTTCCTGCTTCAGGGCTTGGGCGTGACTTTGGAACGCTCCCACTGGGGCGCGCAGATCGGATTGCAGGACGGGGCGCGCGCCCGCATCTTTGCTATCTCAGTGACCGCGGCTCCGGCTTTCTGGCTCTTTCATCCGCCGTTTGTGATGAGAGTCATCATTCCATTCCTGAAGGCGATCGGGGCGCTATGACCAACTTTCCCGCAGAACGATGCTTTGATTTCATCCTGTGGCTGGCGGGCGCCGGCCATTTTGTGATCCTGGTGGCCAGCTTTCAAGTGCCGTCGCGGTTGCGCTGGAAGCAAGACCTTGCACAGCTGATGCCTTTCAACCGCAAGTTGCTGTGGGTGCAGAGCGGGTTCACCGTGCTGACGATTGTTGCTTTCGGGACGCTGACGCTCTTGCTTCATGCCGAACTGCTGCGCGGCGATCGCGCTGCGATGGGGCTGGCTTGTTTTATCGCGGCGTACTGGACGGCACGCATCCTGGTCGATGCGTTCTACTTTTCCCAGGCGGACTGGCCGAAAGGAAAGCAGTTCGTCGTCGGGCACATTTTGCTGACGACTCTGTTTGTGGCGTTGGCCTGCAGCTACTGGTCGTTGGTTGTCTGGCAGGTTTGGCTAAGAGCCAGGGGCTAATCGCCAAGAGCAGGCACTAGTCCCGCAGCAACTGCCGTGCAATCACGAGCCGCTGAATCTCGCTGGTGCCTTCGCCGATGGTGCAGAGCTTCACATCGCGGTAGAACTTCTCAGCAGGATAGTCCTTCGTGAAGCCGTATCCGCCGAAGATTTGCACGCTTTCGTTGGCACAGCGCACCGCGACTTCGCTGGCATAGAGCTTCGCCATGGAAGACTCCTGCGTCGTCTTGAATCCGGCATCTTTCATGGATGCGGAGCGCATGGTGAGCAGCAGGGCGGCGTCGATCTCAGTAGCCATGTCAGCCAGCTTCCACTGGATCGCCTGAAAATCGCTGATCGCCTTGCCGAACTGCTTGCGCTGCTTCGAATATTTCAAAGCGCACTCGTAAGCGCCTTCGGCCATGCCCAGCGACAGCGCAGCAATCGAGATGCGGCCGCCGTCGAGCACACGCATGGCGTCGGGAAATCCCTGGCCTTCGCTGCCCACCAGGTTTTCCGCGGGAATCGCGCAGTCTTCGAAGATCAGTTCCGCCGTGTCGCTGGCCCGCAGCCCGAGCTTGTTTTCTTTCTTGCCGGGGCGAAATCCCTTGGTATCTCTCTCCACGATGAAGGCCGACAGTCCATGCGTGTGCGCGGTGCGGTCAGTGACGGCCAGCACGACAATCACATCGGCATAGTGGCCGTTGGTGCAAAACGTTTTTGTGCCGTTCAGCACCCAGTTGTTACCCTTGCGCACCGCGGTCATGCGGGCGCTGCCCGCATCGGAACCGGAAGACGGCTCGGTCAGTCCCCAGGCGCCGATGAACTCTCCGGTCGCCAGCTTGCTCAGGTATTTCTTCTTCTGCGCTTCGTTGCCGGCGAGAAAAATGTGGTTCGAGCACAGCGAGGTGTGCGCCGCCACGATGATCCCCACCGAACCATCCACGCGCGACAACTCCTCGATGATGTTGACGTACTCGACGTAGCCCATGCCCGCGCCGCCGTATTCGGGCGGGAAGATCGACCCCAAGAGCCCTAGCTTGCCGATTTCCTTGACGGTCGCCAGGGGGAAGTCGCCCGCCTCGTCCCACGTCATGACGTGGGGTTTGATTTCGCGCTCCGCAAATTCGCGGACGCTTTTCTTCAAGTGCAATTGTTCGTCGTTGAGTTGAAAGTCCAAAAGTCCTCCAACGAATTGAGCGCCGAATTGTGATTAGAACATAGCGCCGGATGAGGAAGAAGTTACCGCCGGAAGGGAAAGGGATGGGTGGCAGAAGCCGCATGAACACTGGCGATTCTGCTCATTACGGGTTGCCGCCCAACCGACCGGATGGTTTGGCAATTGCGCCCGCAACGCTCTTCCGGAGCCGGCGCTGAAGTCCGATACGAATTATACGCTCGTCTCAGAGTTCGCCGGGTACGTCCGCGGGGTCGAGGAATCGTTGGAAGACTTCGTTGGAAAGCAGCCGCCCGCGGGAAGTCAGGCGAAGGTTGTCGCCCACTTGCTGCATCAGACCATCGGCAATCAATTCTGAGATCATCGGGCGCAGGTTGCGCAGAGATTCTTCGCCGAAGCGCTCCACGATCCGCTGCAGATCCACGCCGCGGGTCAGGCGTAGTCCCAGGAAGAAGTTCTCCTCAAGAGCGGCGGCGGACGAGACCACGGTTCTCTGCAATGGGGCGCCGGCAACGTATTTCTCCAGCACATCTGCGGTGGCGAAGCGCACGGCTTCGGATCCGGCAGCGGAAGAAGCCAGCATCGAATGTGCGTCCACGCCGAAGCCAAGATACGGCTGCCGCGTCCAGTACTTGTGATTGTGGCGCGACTCGAATCCGGGGCGCGCGAAATTGGAAATTTCATACTGGGCGATGCCGGCCGCATCCAGCTTCTCGCACGCTGCGATGTAGAAATCGGCCATCGCATCGTCGTCGGGCACGAAATGCGCATGATAGCGCGTGCCGCCGGCGATCAATTCCCGTCCCAGCCGCGAATCTTCGTCCACCTCCAGCATGTAGACGCTGACGTGCGGCGCTCCCGTCGCCACGGTCTCACTCAGCGACATGTGCCAGCTGTCGGCGGTCTGGTGCGGCAGGCCGGCGATCAGGTCCACGTTGATGTTGGCAATACCGGCCGCGCGCAGGTGGCGAATGTCATCGAGCACTATGGCGCGGCTGTGCCGGCGTCCGACGGCGGTCGCCTCACCGTCTACAAACGACTGCACACCCAGGCTGACGCGATTCACTCCGCAGCGCAGCAGTCCTTCCAGCACGTCTGGCGTAAGCGTGCCCGGAGCGCACTCCACGGTAATCTCCGCGCCTTCTTGCACGGAAAACTGCTCGCGCACCGCCTGGAATAGACGCTGGAGTTGGGAGGCATCGAGCATGGTCGGAGTGCCGCCGCCCAGGTAGATCGAGTCCACTGCCTCTTCGCTCGCCCCGCCCATCTCCGCTGCTGTGGCGGGCGAGTTCGCAATGTCGGCGCAGACGCGGTCCACGTAGCGCTCGAATATGGCGCGCGAGAACACGTCCGAAACGAAGTTGCAGTAGGTGCACTTGGTGCGGCAAAACGGCACCGAGATGTAGATTCCAAGCGGCACAATCTGATTATCCCATCTGCCAAACGTTTTCCATCTTCATGGCGGATATGGCATCTATTTGAGGTACCCTGTTATGGGTCGCCTGCTGCGCGGGATCGCCCGCCTGCTGCGACGAACACGCTAACCGATGGCCCAGGAAGAGGAAATATTAGGCAAAGCCTATGACAGCCGCCTGATGCGGCGGCTGCTGACCTACCTGCGCCCCTATAGCTGGCAGGTCACGGTAGCGATTGCTTCGATCGTCCTCAAGTCTTTCTGCGACGTACTGGGTCCCTATCTGGTGAAAGTGGCTGTGGACCGCTATCTGGCGCCGATTCCGCCTGCCGCCTCGGGCCTGTGGAACTGGCTCAGCCCGCGGCCGATGACAGGCATCGCGCAGATTTCGGCCATCTATCTCAGCCTGCTGGTGCTGACCTTTCTGCTGGAGTTCCTGCAGACCTACTTCATGCAGTGGACGGGCCAGAAAGTGATGTACGACCTGCGCAGCCAGATCTTCCGCCACCTGCAGCACATGCATATCGCTTTCTACGACAAGAATCCGGTCGGCCGGCTGGTCACGCGCGTCACCACCGACGTTGACGCGCTCAACGAGATGTTCACCTCGGGTGTGGTGTCGATCTTCGAGGACTTCTTCGTGCTGCTGGGCATTCTGGGCATCATGCTGTGCATGAACTGGAAGCTGGCGTTGATTGCGTTCGCCGTACTGCCGCTCATCGTGTTTGCGACGAAGATTTTCCGCGACCGGGTGCGAGACTCTTACCGGCGCATTCGCACGGCCATTGCGCGCATCAACGCTTACCTGCAGGAACACGTCAGCGGCATGGTCGTGCTGCAGCTTTTCAACCGCGAGCGCAAGGCCTACAACCGTTTTTCGGCCATCAACCGCAGCCACATGGACGCGTTCAAGGACGCGATCCTGGCCTACGCAGTCTACTATCCCGTGGTCGACTTCTTCTCGGCCATCGCGATTGCGAGCGTCATCTGGTACGGCGGGCAGGACGTGATTCGCGGCATCGTGTCCAACAGCGTTGCGCTGGAGTTTAACCGCCAGACTCTGATCTCGTTCCACCTGGTCGAGACCGCGGCTTCGCTGGGCGTGCTGATCGCGTTCACGCAGTACGCGCAGCGTTTCTTCCGTCCGATCATGGATTTCAGCGAGAAGTACAACATTCTGCAGTCGGCGATGGCGGCCAGCGAGCGCATCTTCAAACTGCTCGACACGCCGGTCGGCATCGTTTCGCCCGCTCTGGTGAAAAAACCGGAGGGGACGGGCCGCATCGAGTTCGATCACGTCTGGTTCGCCTACCGGGATGTGCCGGACAGTGACGACGCTCGTGGAGGGGCGAACGCTTCCGTCCGCCCGGCCGAGCGCAGCGCGGCTAGTTCGGGCAGTGGAGGTTCCCACCCTTCGAACACCGCGAAGGGTGGGCCAGCCTCTGCAACCCGCCCGGCGAACGACGTAGGTACTCCCGATTGGGTTCTCCGCGACGTCAACTTCGCGATCGAACCGGGAGAAACTGTAGCCGTCGTCGGGCACACGGGCGCGGGCAAGACCACGATGATTTCGCTGCTGCTGCGTTTTTACGATGTGCAGAAAGGAGCGGTTCGCATCGACGGTGTCGACGTCAAGGATATGGACCTGGCCGACCTGCGCAGCCGGTTTGGCGTCGTGCTACAGGATCCGTTCCTGTTTACCGGAACGATCGGGGGCAACATTCGCCTGGGCACTGGCTACATTCGCGATGAGCACGTGGAGCGCGCCGCGGAAGACGTGAATCTTGGCGATTTCATCCGCGCTCTGCCCAACGGGTTCAACGAAGAAGTCCGCGAGCGCGGGTCAACTTTATCGACGGGACAGAAGCAGCTTATTTCGTTTGCCCGAGCGCTGGCGCATGATCCGAAGATTCTGATTCTCGACGAAGCGACGTCAAGCGTCGACACCGAAACCGAGTTCAAAGTGCGCGACGCGCTCGGCCGCATGGTCGAGGGACGCACGTCGCTGATCATCGCCCACCGCCTCTCGACCATCCAGCGCGCCGACAAGATCCTGGTCATGCACAAAGGCCAGCTGCGCGAACTGGGCACGCACCAGGAACTGCTCGCCCAGCGCGGCATTTACTACAAGCTCTACCAGCTGCAGTACAAGGATCAGGAAGTTCCGGTGGGAAGCTCGCAGGCGCCGGAGTCGACCGTCAGCGCGGATGATTAGGATGTGTGGCGCGGGCACTCTTGCCCGCGAAATATCTGCGCAGCAAATCGCCCACAGCCGCAGGAGCTAGTTTGTTGACTGTGTTTGTGCAGGTTGAGAGCTTGGAGTGGACTGTCGCAGGGTATTTCGGATAACGATCAACATTAGGATGAACGCCACAGCCACCATAACAACGAATATCCATGCGGTCGGGCTCAAGCCTTTGCGACCCATATTCTCTCCTCGGGCCAGCTTTTGTTGAACAAGGATTCTGAATGCATCAGTTTCACCGGAACCAAAACAATTTTTTGGAAATATATTCAAGCATGCCGTCCCCTGATAGAGCACGAACAGATTCTTCGACTCCAGATATCGAGTAAAAGCCTTCCAAGCATAGGTAGAATTCCCGGTCGAGGCCGATACTTCCACGCCCTCGTCGGAAAATGTAACTACAAAGTGATCGTGAAGTCTCTGGTCCCGTCGATAACTGTACGAAAGGAGTAGTCGACGAACAAACGCAAGAGCCGCACCAATCAGAATAACTGCGACAGCGTTACCCATGTGTTTCTGGTCCTGGACCAAGGTGATGATCCCCGCCAGCATGAGCAACCCACCGAAAACCGGCAGTAGTCGAGACGACCAGCCCCCGTGTGCTCGTTGCGCTTCCAGAAAGTCCTTTTCGGACAGCGTGTACTCGAACCTCATAAGAGCCTGATTCCGCGAAAAACGGAATTATACGGCGAGTTGGGTAGGTCCATCGTCTTCAAGTACGTTCCACCGATGCGGCCCTTTACAATGCTCTCTTGCTTATCCTGATCTCAACCGGCGAGGCTTCCGGAGAAATGTATGGCGCGCAGCTGATTGAGGCTTTGCGCCGGGCTACCGAGCAAAGGGCAGCGGAGCTTCGCTCCGCTGGGCAGCCGGGGGCGGCTGTCCCTACACAATCAGACCCGATCTCGTTCTTTGGCGTTGGTGGGGAGCGCATGCGGGCTGCCGGCTGCGACACCGTTGTCGATGCGAAAGATCTGGCTGTCGTCGGCATTACCGAAATTCTCGGTCATCTTCCAAATATCTACGGGCTCTATCGACGCTTGATCCGCGAGGCTGACAAGCGCCGGCCTGACCTCGCCATCGTCATCGATTCTCCCGCATTCAACTGGCGCGTCGCGCGGCAGATGAAGAAGCGCGGCATCCTGACCGTGTATTACGTTGCCCCGCAGTTCTGGGCGTGGCGGCAGGGGCGCGTGCGCCTGATCCGTGACTACATCGACAAGGCGCTGGTGATCTTCCCCTTCGAAGAAAAGTTTTACCGCGATCGCGGCGTGGATGCGACCTTTGTCGGGCATCCGCTGGCGGAGGTGCCGGTGCCAACGATCTCGCGCGCCGAGTACGCGGCTCAGTTTGGACTCGACCCGTCGAAGCTCTGGATCACGCTCATGCCGGGCAGCCGGGTGAAGGAAGTGAGGATGAATCTGCCGACGATTCTGGAGGCGGCGGCGCGGCTCGGCGGAGCCTACGGATTTCTCCTCCCTGTCGCTCCAACGCTCGACAGCGACTTCTTGCGTGGGCTGATCAAGCAGAAAACCGCGGATGTCCAAATCAGCCTTGTTCCTGAGGCTCTTCCCGCGCTCTACCACTCGCGCGCCGGAATCGTGGCCAGCGGCACGGCGACGGTCGAGGCGGCCATGATGAACACACCTTTCGTGATGGTCTACCGCGTCTCGCCGCTGACCTACCTTCTGGGCAAGCCGCGAGTGAAGGTCCCACGCTTTGCCATGGTCAATCTGATCGCCGAGGAAGAGGTCGTACCCGAGCTTGTGCAGAACGATTTCACGGCCGCGAAGGTAGTCGCGCGGCTGAACGAGATCCTGGCGGACGGACCGGCCCGCGAGCGCATGCTGGAGGGGTTGGCGGGGGTAAAAGCGCGGCTTCAGGCTCCGGCTGCAGAACCCGGGGCGGCGCAGCATCCCGCCGATCGTGCGGCGGAGATCGTCCTGGCGCTCCACCGCGCAGTGACAAAATGCTGACAATCTCCGTTCAGAGCTTGTGCTGGCAGCATCTTTTGCGTCAGAATCTTCATCATAGGAAATGGGTTATCATTTCCCGGAGATCCTCCTGAATGGCGATTGACCTGCGGCGCGCGGGGCGCGTCCTAACCAGTTCCCTGACTCTGTTGCTGGCAGTTTTGTTGGCCCTTCCGTGCTGGGCGGCCGAAAAAGCGCGCCTGCGGGTCGACGACTATCAGATTCAGGCCGAACTTGAGCCGCACCTGCACCAGATCACCGCCCGCGCCAAAGTTAAGTTCACGGCGCTGCAGGATTTGAGCGTTGCTGTTTTTGAACTGCACAATGACCTGCGCGTCACCAAGGTTCTCGACGAGAAGAATCAGCCGCTCTCGGCCGAGCGTGTCACCCAGGATTCCACAGTTCGCGTTCCTTTACCCTCCGGCCTGGCCAAAGACGCGTCGACAACTCTGACCTTCGAGTACGAGGGCACTCTTGAAACCGCCGACAACAGCCCTGTTCCCGGACTGAAGCTGGCCTACATCGGCGACGATACCAGCTATCTGCTTTACGCCGGGCGCTGGTTTCCCGTGAACGGCTTTGGCCTTAACCGATTCACTTCGACGATCAGCGTGAGCCTGCCAGCGCACATGTTTGCCATCGGCAGCGGCCAAGTCACCGTGGCAGACAATCCGCCGTCGAAGAAGGCGAATGCCAGCGTCCTGCCCACGAAGACCTTCACGTTCACCTCGACTAAGCCCAGTTTCCCCGGGACGATCATTGCCGGCGTCTTCCAGGAGTACAAAAGCGACGAAGCGGGCATGGACCTGCACGTTTACTTCAAACCCACGCACCAGAGCCTGGCGCCGGAGTACACCACCTCTACAGTGCAGGAGTTTACCTACTTCATCACTCTTTACGGTCTGCCGCCCTCGCAGAAGCTCAACGTCGTGGAATTGCCGGACGACACCGTACCCTTCGCATGGGCACCCGAAATCGCGATGCTGCGCGGGACCTCGATTACGGAGAAGACGAATTATCGTCTGCTGGCAGATGCCATTGCGCACCAATGGTGGGGCGTTTCCGTGAGTCCCGAGACCATGGACGACTGGTGGCTGAGCGATGGCTTCTCCCGCTACTCGGAAGCGATGTACGTGGAGAGCGCCGCGGGGTCGGCCGGTCTGGAAGAGGCCGTGAAGGACATGTCGGTGGGGGCGCTGGCTTATGACACGGTGCCGCTCTCGAGCGCCAGCAAGCTGGACATCTTTTCGCCCGAATTTCAATCGCTCGCCACCGACAAGGGCGCGATGATCCTGCACATGCTGCGCTGGGTGCTGGGGGAGGACAAGTACAACAAGACCATGCGCGATTTCGCCACTCAGTACGCCGGAAAATCGGCCAGCATGGACGAATTCAAGACCATCGCCGAGAAGAACTACGGCGACCAGCTCACCTGGTTTTTCTCGCAGTGGCTGGATTCCACCGGCGCCCCGGAGTTCAAGATCAAGTACACCACGTATCGTCTGGGCGGAGCCGCGGCGCAGAATCCCAAGGATGCGAAGATTCCTGGTTTCCGCATTACCGGCGAAATCGACCAGGATCTCGATCTTTTCCGCATGCCGGTGGACGTCCGCATTGACACCGACGGAAAAACCGAAAACAAGCGCATCGAAGTGGTGGGGACTTCTTCGCCGTTTACCATCGAAACCTTTGGCCGTCCGCGCCGCATCTCTGTGGACCCGGACCACCATGTGCTGACCAATTCCAGCGACGTGAAGCTGCGCTCTTCGATCCTTCGGGGCGAGGCCTTGCAGCAGCAGGGAGACTTGTCGGCAGCTCTGGCGGAGTACAACAAGGCGCTCGACCTCAACAAGAACAGCTCCTTTGCCCACTACCGAGTTGCCGAGGTTTTCTTCCAGCAGAGGAACTATCAGGCTTCGGCCAACGCCTACCGGGAAGCCTTGAACGGAGACGGCGATCCGCGCTGGACCGAAGTCTGGAGCCATCTGCAGCTGGGCAAGATCTTTGACATTACCGGGCAGCGCGAACGCGCGGTCAACGAATACCGGCAGGCGCTACAGACCAACGACAACACCTTCGGAGCTCTGGAAGAATGCCGCAAGTACCTGCAGAAGGCCTACGAGCGGCCCAAAACGACGCCTCAGCAATAGGGCTGCGCAGATGCCGCCAGCGGCTGGTCGTTGATCCACTGTTCCGCTTCCTCCAAGGAATGGAAGATGCTGAAATTCCTGTCCACGCGCAGAGCCTTGTGCATGCGTGCTGCGTGAGCCTGCACCGAATTGTGCACGACGAACGCGCGCCTCGCTTCGGGCGAAAACGGATCGACGGCATCAGCCAGCCGCAGGAACTCGTCGGCCTGGAGATCCATTTCCTCGACCGCGCTCAGGTCGGCGATCTCTGAGAACGATAGGTCGAATAACGGGTGCTGGCGCAGCCGTGTGGCATATTGTTCGATGACTTCAGCAGTCACCTTCTTCCCGAACCTGACTACTACCAGCCGCTTTCCCGGATCAACCACGAATCTAGCGGGAGTGTTGAGTGGGCCGGCGCGGCGACCATCGGCCGGCCCCTGATCTCCAAGTTCGTCTGCCGCCAACGCATACCTCCGTTTCCTGGAACCTTACTGGTTCTCTATCGGCAGCTTTCGCTTCGACATCAGCAGTGTGGCTAGGGCGTGTTCACACTAAGTGCAGAGCTTTGATAATCAAGGCGAAGCATAAGAATTGCCAGGAAGAGGACATCGAGTTTCTCGAATCGTGAGAAGATCCGCTGGGAGCCGAGTACCCCACGAAAATCCGCTACTGCACGGTGAACGGCGCCGACGCCGTCACATTCTCCCATTCGATGAGCAGTGTTCCCTTGGCGCCGCCGGCGCCCGACAGCGTGATCTTAAGGGTTTCGCCGGAAGGTGACAGCTTGCCCATGGTGAGCGAAGCGCGACCCAGTTCAGTGGCCGGATCGTCGGTGGTGGCGCCCTCGCGAATGCCGTCCGGTGATTTCCCCACGCCCCAGATGTGGCGGGCGCCGTCCATCAGGGTTTTGTTGACGATCAGGTTCCACTGGCCGTTGTCGAGGTCGGCGTACAGGGTGTAGTCGCCCTTGGGAATGGCGAGGCCATTCAGGTCGAGGTCGGCGTCGGTGTGCAGAACAGTGGCGTAATCGGCGCCCAGACGCCATACCTGGCCATACGGCTCGAGCGCACCTGCGCCGCCGAAAATCTGGCGACCCCTGACGGAGGGAGCGTGGTAGTAGATCCAGAGGTTCTTGCCGTTGATGGTGACGCTGGTTTCGGCGCCCGGACTCTTGGTGTTCTTAGTGGCCAGGTCTTCCTTTTTCACCTGGGCCACGGCCAGCATCATGCCGCTTAACAAAAGAGCACTCAATAGGATTCGTTTCATTCCGATGTCGTTCCTTTTCCAGGGAGTATACAACGCGCGCGGCGACTGCCCCGCAGGGTTTACAAGTGAAACCAGCGCGTGAATTCGTGATCTTCATTCCCAGCTAACCTTTTGGCCGTTTCCTGGGTCTAATCAGCTAATGCCAGCGGGAACTTTCGACAGTCCAGCTGCGTATTTCTGATCAGATGGTTGGGCGGGATTTGAGACCCCTCGCCTGAACGTTACCCGGGTGCCCCCACGCTCCTCCCCGGAGGCGTGGGGGCATGAATTTCAGCGCCCGCTATGCGCTTGCTTTCGGACATCTTGCGGCAATCGCTGTTTACCCTCGAAGCCAACAAGCTGCGCGCTTTCTTAACCACGTTTGGGAGAAGGCCCTCGACAGCGGGAATGCCTCCAGGCAACACAGACACAGTGTTTTGTCCTAAGGGATGAGGGATGAAAGACTGCCGCGTACTCCTGCTCGACGTGTTACAAGAGTAAGTCCGACTGCAACTACGACTTGAGGAAAACCATGAAGATTCGTACTCGACTCGCGGTACTGACCGTTGGTTTTGTGACTTGCATCCTGATGGGTGCGACGCTGGCCGCCCAGTCCAACAACGCAGCGTCAGAGGAGAGGCCGCAAATTCTGCCGCCAGGGCTGGACAAGCGCTTCATCGACACCACGGCCGATCCGTGCGTGAATTTCTTCCAGTATGCCTGCGGAAACTTCTCCAAGTACTACCCGATTCCGAACGATCGTTCCGGGTTTGGCACGGGCACCGTGCTTTTCGAGCATAACGAATACATTCTGCACACCATGCTCGAAAAGGCCGCCAACGGCGGAGCGGAACGCACCTCCAACCAGCAGAAGATCGGAGACTACTACGCGACCTGCACCGATTCAGCTGCGATTGATGAGAAGGGTCTGCGACCATTCCAGGCCGAACTGGACCGCATTGCCGCGCTCAAAGACAAAGGCGAGCTGACGTCTTTGTTCGCTCACTACCAGCTGATCAATGTGAATGCCTTTCTGGGGCTGGGCGAGCAACAGGATTTCAAGGATGCAACGAAACAGATTGCAGTCACCGACCAGGGAGGCCTGGGACTGCCGGAGCGCGACTATTACCTCCGCACCGGCGACGCCGACGAGAAGCTCCGCAAGGAATATGTGCAGCACATCACCAATACTCTGAGGCTGATTGGCGAGTCCGAGAGCGAAGCGGCGAGCGATGCCCAGAGCATCTTCCAGTTGGAAACCGCTCTGGCCAAAATCTCCATGGATATTACCTCCCGTCGCGATCCCAAGAACGTGTACCACCTGACGGAAGTCTGCGATCTGCAGAAAATGACTCCGCGCCTGGACTGGGCGCGCCTTCTGGCGGAATCACGCTTCCCCTCCGGCGTCAGCGAAATTAACGTGACCAATCCCGACTTCTTCAAGGGACTGAACGGGCTGCTCGATAGCACCGACCTGAAGACGATCAAAGCCTATTTGCGTTGGCAGCTTTTGGCTTCTGCCGACTCGACTACGCTGCCCAAAGCCCTGGACGAAGAGAGGTTCGACTTCAACGGCCGCAAGCTCAGAGGACAACCGGAGGAGCAGGCCCGCTGGAAGCGCTGCGTGCAAGCCACCGACGCCGCGCTAGGCGAGGCTCTGGGCCAGGTGTATGTCAGCCAGGAATTCCCTGCCTCGAGCAAGGCGGCAACGCTCCAGATGGTGCAGGACATCGAAGCTGCGATGAACCAGGATCTCGATACGCTGGATTGGATGAGCGCCGAAACCAAGGCTCGCGCCAAGGCAAAGCTTCACGCCGTGGCGGACTAGATCGGCTACCCCGATCATTGGCGCGACTATTCCACGTTGACTGTGCGACGCGGCGATGCCTATGGCAACGCCCAGCGTGCCGTGATTTTCGAGAATCTCCGGCAGATCTCGAAGATTGGAAAACCGGTGGATCGCGGCGAGTGGGGCATGACTCCGCCCACGGTCAACGCCTACTACAACCCCAGCATGAATGACATCAATTTTCCCGCGGGGATCCTGCAATCTCCCCTCTATGACCCCAAGGCCACGGATGCTCTGAACTATGGAGACATCGGAGGCGTCGTCGGGCACGAACTGACCCACGGGTTCGACGATCAGGGCCGGCAGTTCGACGGCAACGGAAATCTTTCCGACTGGTGGACCTCGGAAGACGGCAAGAAGTTCGAAGAAAAGGCCGATTGCACGGTAAAGGAATACGGCAACTTCGTTGCGGTCGACGATGTGAAAGTCAACGGCAAGCTGACGCTGGGCGAGAACACGGCTGACAACGGCGGACTGCGTCTGGCGCTCATCGCATTTCTGTCGGATGCCAAGAGGAAGAAGATCGACCTGGACCAGAAAGAAGACGGCTACACACCGCTGCAGCAGTTCTTCCTTGGCCATGGCCAGGGTTGGTGCGGCAGCAGTCGGCCCGAGCAACTGAGGTTGCAGGCGCAAACTGATCCGCATTCCCCCCGCGAATTCCGGGTCAACGGAGTTGTCGAAAATATGCCGGAGTTCGGCCAGGCCTTTGGTTGCAAAGTGGGCCAGCCTCTGATGCCGCAGAATGTCTGCCGCGTCTGGTAGCCCGCCTCTGAAAGGCTGAAAAGGAAGCTGAGCACGGAAGCGCTTGCGGTTTGTACAATGCTTCCGTGCCCGATGCCTCTCCTCGCCGCCTCGATCGCGTCCTCGCCCAGTTGCGCTTGTACGAGCATCCCTTGCTGAATTTTTCCGCTCATGCCAAAGGAGAGGGTGTAGAGGTGGTTATCAAATTCAAGGACGACAGCATTCCCGTCCACACCTACCTCTTCGATCTGCACCCTCGCGATCTCGATCACCCGCAGTTTGAGTGGAGTTTTCAGCGCCAGCTCTATGACGCGCTGCACGACTATTTCGTCGAGATGTTCATCCGTACACCGCAGGACCGCGCCGACCGGCAACGCAGGGGATTGTGAATCCTCTGCGCGATAAGATCGGTAGGGAAATGCGCGATCGTGGACCAATTCCCTTCTCCCGCTATATGGAGTTGTGCCTTTACGATCGCGAATTCGGCTACTACGCCCGGAATGCCGCGCAATTCGGTAAAGCCGGCGATTTCTATACATCCAGCGACGTCCACGCGGTTTTCGGCCGCCTGATGGCGCGCCAGTTCGACGAGATGTGGCGCGTGCTGGGGCGCCCCGAGAGTATCAGCGTGACAGAACTCGGCCCCGGACGCGGCCTGTTCGCGCAGGATGTGCTGGACTGGTCGGAGAAGAAATTCCCGGACTTCTTTCGTGCGCTGCGCTATGTCCTGGTGGAAAGCTCGCCTGCTCTGCAGCAGCGTATGAAAGAGATCTTGGCGCGGCATCTCGGCGCTGGTAAAGCGGTGCTGACGGGAGAATCGGTGACCCCGGAGGCCGCTGACACTCCAACAATCATCTTCGCGAATGAGTTCTTCGACGCCCTTCCCGTCGAAATTGTTAGCGCAGATGGCTCGTTGCGAGTGGATCAGCACCGTGGTCAATTCGTCGAACGCTGGGTTCCGCCTTCAGCCGAAGAGATGGAATTTCTCGATCGCTACAGCGTTCATCCCGAAGCAGGAGATCGTCTGGAGGTTGGCCTTGCCGCGCAGCAATATGCGAGTCGCGTGCTGGATAAACTGGGCGGCGGATTCTTTGTCGCCATCGACTACGGCTACACGCGGGCCGAGCAACTGGCGGGACGGCATCGCGGCACGCTGAAGGCGATCCGGCAACATTCGGTCAGCGCCAGTCCTTACGAGGCACCAGGGGAGCAGGACATCACCGCCGATGTAAACTTCACGGCTTTGGCTGCGGTGGCCGAAGGCAAAGGCATGGCCATCCAGAGACTGGTCACGCAATCGCAGTTTCTGCTGGGCGTCGGCGAAGCGAACCAGTTTGCCGACGCCTTCGAAGACTGCCGTCTGCCCCAGGAGCGGGCCAAGGTCGCGCTCCAGCTCAAACACCTGGTCACACCCGCAGGTATGGGCGAAAGCTTTCACGTGCTGGTGGCAAGCAAAGGCGTCGCGGAGGGCAAGGCGTCAGCCTTGGCAGGGCTCAGTTTCGGGACCAGGACAGGCCCGAACCGCGGCTATCAGCAGCGATAGACGCACCCTGCAACGGCGCCGGGCTTCCCTTCTCGCCAAATGTCAAGAGTATGTAAAAAATGTTAGTGACTCTTGCAATCATCTGCTCTCCGGTGGTATTTTCCCCGAAACCTTTCGGCCGACCTTGTTTCTGAGGAATCTCTCATTGGAGGAAACACCATGACCCACCGCCAGCCGTCACTGTTGACCCGAGTCCTTTACCATGCCTTTGCAACCGTAGCAGGATTGGCCCTGACGCTCAGCCCCGCCAGCGCTCAAACGGTCACCACGCCCGCAGGGGTCTTCCCTTCGCAAACCTATCAAGGCGTAATCTTCGGCGGGACTACGGACTTTCTCGGCATCCGCTATGCGGCTGCACCCACAGGCGGTCTGCGCTTTGCGGCGCCGACCCCGCCGACCGCCGTGTCCGGTACGATCAACGCCACAACGTTCGGCAGCAGCTGCCCGCAAACTCCGTCGCCTTTCGGGCAGGGCAGCCTCAACGAAGACTGCCTGTTTCTCAACATCTTCGTGCCCGCGCCTCCGGTTTCGTCCAAGAACCGTCTCCCGGTGATGGTGTTTATCCACGGCGGCGCGTTCGTGACCGGAGAAGGCAGTGACTACAACGCTACGGAACTGGCCACGCAGGGCAAGGTCATCGTCGTGACCATTAACTATCGCCTGGGGATTCTCGGCTATCTGTCAGCTGCCGCCCTGGATGCGGAGTCGCCCAGCGGCGCCTCGGGCAACTACGGACTTGCCGACCAGCAATTCGCGTTGCGGTGGGTGCATCAGAATATCGCTGCCTTCGGTGGCAATCCCCAAAAGGTAACTATTTTCGGCAAATCCGCCGGAGGATTCAGCGTGTGCGCCAATGTAGTTTCACCCGCGGCGAGAGGACTGTTCCAGCGGGCGATCACCGAGAGTGGGCCCTGCAGCAGCAACCTGCCGCCAAAAGCTGCGTCGGAGAACGAAGGAGCAGGGATCGCAGCCGCCCTGGGCTGCACGCAAGCGACCAGCGCTGCGGTTGTGGCCTGCCTTCGGACGCTCACGGTGCCCGAGATCCTTACCGTAGAGAATGGGATCACGTCCCAGAGCAGCATCGCCTCACTTACGGCGTTCTTTCCAAATGTCGACGGAGTATTGATCCCGGAACAACCCGTGCAGGCCCTTGCGCTCGGACAATTCAATCACGTGCCTCTACTGATGGGGACCAATCACGACGAAGGCCGGCTCTTCATCGCATTGGATTTTGACCTTAATCCTAAGGTCGGGCCCCTTACGACAGCGGAATATCCAACAGCAGTCGCGGGCATCGCCGCAGCGGCAGTTGCCGAAGGCGGCGGCAGTAATCCCGCCCTGGTCGAGCAAATCGCCGGGGAGATCCTGAAGCGGTATCCGCTCAGCGGCTTCTCCAGCCCGGACCTGGCGCTGTCCGCTATCTTCACGGACAGCGCTTTCAGTTGCCCGACGAATCTCGCGCGTCAGCTGACGTCGTTGCAGGTGACGACGTACGGGTACGAATTGAACGACGAGCATGCGCCGATGGTGTTTCTGCCACCGGTCAGCTTCCCCTACGGAGCTACGCATACCGACGAACTGCAGTTTCTGTTCCCCTTTGGCGCCAAACTGAGTGCCAACGAGCAGAAGCTGGCCAAGACGATGAAGGCTTATTGGACGAACTTCGCGACTCACGGCAACCCCAATCAGATGGGCCAGCCGTTGTGGCCCGAATTCGGGATTCTCATTGATGACAATCAGTCGCTGGTGGCGCCGACGCCTGCAGTGGAATTTAATTTTACGGAAGCGCACAAGTGCGACTTCTGGACGGACATTCTGCTGCAAACCAGTCTGTCGGGGGTTGCCGACCAACTGCGGAGCCGCGGGATCGTGCGTTAGTCGTTCGGAGGCGAAGCAGCGGCATCTTGCAGGTGCGAGGTGCCGCTGCAAAACCTGGGAGTCACTTCGGTGGCGCGGCTTCAGGGTATTCATACACGCCGCGACCGGATTTGCGCCCCAGTCGTCCTGCCTTCACATACTGCACCAGCAACGGTGCGGGACGATATTTCTCGCCTAAGGATTTGTGCAGATAGTCGAGGATGCTGAGTCGGGTGTCGAGGCCTACCAGGTCCACCAGCTCGAACGGCCCCATGGGATGATTTAATCCCAGCTTAAGCGCCTTGTCGATGTCGACGGCTGAAGCAATCCCCTCCTGCAGCATGTGGAAGGCTTCGTTGCCGATCATGGCGTTGATGCGGCTGGTGATGAAGCCGGGCGATTCTCTGATTACAACCACTTCCTTGCCCATGCGCCTGCCAACCTCAACTGCGGTGGCCAGCGTATCTTCATCGGTTTCGAGCGCGCGCACGACTTCCAGCAGCTTCATCTTGTGCACGGGATTGAAAAAGTGCATGCCAACGCATTTCTTGGCGCGATACGTGACGCTGGCGATCTCGGTCACGCTGAGCGAGGACGTATTCGAGGCGAGGATCGTGGCCGGCCGGCAGATCTTGTCGAGCAGAGTAAAAATTTCAATCTTCGACTCCATCTCTTCCGGCACTGCCTCGATGACCAGATCGGCCTCGCGGGCGGCCTCTTCCACGGACCCCGCATACTCCAACCGCCGGAAGGCTTCGTCGGCATCGGGCGCCGTCACCTTGCCGAGTTCAACGGCTTTGTCGAGATTGGCCCGGATTTCCGTCTCCGCCTTGCGCAGAGCCGCTGGCAGCAGGTCTTCCAATATGGTGCGATAGCCCCCGAGCGCTGCGGCGTGGGCGATCCCGCGCCCCATGATGCCTGCGCCGATCACCGCGATCGTCTGGACCGGTGGCACTACTTCTCTACCTTTTCGAGGTCGGCGATGGCGGCGTTCACTGAGGCAGCCGCTCCGCGCATGGCTTCGGCGAGGCGCTTGCGCTCGTCGGAACTCATGGCGGGGATATAAATGCAAATGCGGCGAAGAGTTGCCGTGATGTCTTCCACGTAGTTCATTGCTCGAATCAATTCACCAGTCGCTACCATGAGTGCTCCTGTCTTCGTTCTCCATCATTCGACGGCCACAGTTGCTTCGTCGAGTGTCTGGTTCGTGGCTTAATTCGCAAGTTTGAGTTGGACTTTCTATTGTGGACGCGGGCGTAGATTTAGTAAAGGCAAGGCGAGGCTATGAGCCGGATATAATCCGGATCGATTCCTTTGCCGAACTGGAACCGGCGCAGGAGTTTCCTGGAGCCGCCGTCCATGCTGCGTGACAAGAGCCTGATTCCGCTGTCGCATCAACATCAGCATGCGCTGGCCTTGTGCGTGCGCATCGCGCGCGCCTCACCTGTCCCAAATGCCGATGTCGAGGCGTGGCAGGAGGAAATCGTGCAGATATTCCAGGGTGAAATAAGAATTCACTTTGCTGCCGAGGAGCAGGTGCTGTTCCCGGCGGCACAAACATTCCAGGAATTAGCCCCTCTGGTCGAAGAACTCCTGGCCGACCACGTTGCCTTGCGCGAACACTTCGGGCGGGCCGAAAAACGAGGTTTGTCGGCGCCGGAACTGTCCGTCTTCGGTGAGAAACTTTCCGCCCACATCCGCAAAGAAGAACGCTGGTTGTTCGAACGGATGCAACAATTGATGAACCAGGAAGAGCTGTCGCGACTAGGTCAACAGCTTGACGATGTGCTGAAGCAAGCCGCGCAGGCCTGTGTGCTGCCCACGGATGCTACGAAGTTACGCCCGGCAAAGTAGAATCCCGGAGGTCAATGAGCGGCGCCCACCGCATTGGCTCGGCGGAACGTCTCGGCCCCTTCCCGCCCCATGTAGCGCTCCAGCACAAGAGGATCGGTTTGCCGCAGATCCACCGCGATCAGGCCATCGAGAACGTTCGAGAATTTGTGGTCCACGTTGAAAGCCAGCACCTTGCCGCCGATCTTGGAATACTGCCGCAACAGGATGGGCAGGCCCTTGCCGTCGGGCTCCACATCGTTGATCGGCTCCGAAAGTTCGTCCAGATCGCGGAGCGCCCGGCACATGCTGCGGCAGTCCGTTGGCCGCAGGCGCACGGAGCGGAAAGGCCGCCGCGGCTCGATCATCCCCGCGAGCTCATCTTCCTGCATGCGAGCCTCGAAGAAGCGGTAGATCAATTCCCGCGAGGTCTCGTTGTAGTCATTGCTGACGCTCACCGCGCCGAACAATACGGGAGTCTCCGGCCGCATCACGATCAGACGAGCGATTCCCTTCCACAGCAGCAGCAGCGGCGCGTATTGCCGCTGGTATTCGGTGCGTACGAACGATCGCCCAAGCTCGAGGGCCGGCCCGAGCTTCTGAAAGATTCTCTCGTCGTAGCGAAACAGTGTGCTGGTGTAGAGCCCTTCCATTCCGTACTGCGCAAGAATCACAGCCGTATTACCCGCCCTGTACCCTCCCACCAGCTCGCGCCGGGTTCCGTGCCACAACACCATGTGCCAGTAGTAGTCGTCGAAGCGATCCAGGTCGAGGCTCTTGCCGGTGCCTTCCCCAGCCTGGCGAAAGGTCACTTCGCGGAGGCGCCCGATCTCGCGCAACATGTGCGGCATTTCCGCGGCAGTACCGAGATAAACTGCGAGATCGCCGTTCTTCGCCAGGCACCGTTCTTGCGGAAGATTCGCAATCTCTTCCTCCAGCAGTTCTGGAGCCGCTGCTGTCGCAACCGGCTGCGTTAAGCTCAGTGCGAGCCGGGAACGCACGGCGAAGGCTCGACGGGCATCGGGGCTGGTTCGCCGTGCCAGTAGGTACGTACGCCAGCGCAAGTATTCGGTAGCCCCGTGATCGGCCGCGATCGCCGAAATCGCACCGTTTGAAATCTCCGTTCCTATCCGGACTTCCACTGTCTTACCTTCCTGCCGGAGGAATTCCTGCAGCAGAAACGCGGTGCGAAGCTGCGGATGAATCAAGCCCAGCAAATGGAATCCCACGCTGTTGTGGCCGCAGAAATACACCGGCAGAGCCGACGCACCGGTTTTTCGGATCAAACGCACTGCCGCATCGTTCCACTCGGGATCGGCGATTTGCGCGGTCGGCATCTGCCAGGACGAGACCTCACCCGCGGGAAAAATTGCCAGCATGCCGCCTTGTTGCAGCCACGCGAGAGACTGCCTCAGCGCCTGACGATTGGATTCGATCGAACGGTCCGTGCGCAGCGGATCCACGAAGATGCAGTGCCGTTCCAGTTCCGGCACATCGCCAAGCAGAGAATTGGTGAGCACTTTCACATCCGGCCGGACGCGCGTCAGCAAAGCAGCGAGGGCCGCGCCATCCAGAATGCCGTAAGGATGATTGGCTACCACCACCACCGGCCCGCTCGCAGGGATACGCACCTGATCGGCGGTCTCCACGCGCAGTTCGATCCGCATCTCGGCAAGCAGATTCTCGAGATGGAATCCCTCCTCCGCCTGCTGCACGCGCCGGTAGAGATCGCGCACTTTGTCCACCGGAGCAAACTTGGCCGCCAGCCCGGGGAAATCGGCAACTCGCGCCAACACGTCGGCTGGCGGACGGCTGGTGAATTCCAGGTTTTTGGGCATGCTACAGAAATAGTGCAATCACTTTGCAGGAACATGAAGGGCAAGTTAAAAGCTGATGAAATACTGCGCTGAGTAAGCTGGGAAGTAACCAGCGGTAACCAGGGGGGATCGCGACCTGAACAGCATCGCGGGACCTAAGTTTCGAGGCGAAACCGCGTCTCGGCCAGGCCATAGAGCCTGCGCCACAGCAGGCGATTGATGGTCACGACGGTCGCCGCCATCATTATGGTTGCCGCCAGCAAAAGATTGAAATTGCCGGCGTCGCTGGCTTGGGAAATCGTCGCTCCCAGTCCCACCGTCGTGTAGATCCGCCCCTTGAAGTGAAAGTATTCCGCGACGATGCTCGCGTTCCAAGCCCCGCCGGACGCCGTTACCATGCCCGTCACAAGATAGGGGAAAATCCCCGGCAGGATCATTTTCCGCCAGCGTTGCAGGCCCTCGATCCGGAACACCGAGCAGCATTCTTTCAAATCTGTGGGGATGGCGATTGCGCCTGCGATCACATTGAAAAAGATGTACCACTGCGTTCCCAGCAACAGCAGCACGATGGATCCAACGCCCAGTCCTCCGCCGACACGGATCAAAAGCAGAAGCACCACGGGAAACAGGGCTGTGGCAGGAACTGAGGCCGCAATCTGCGCCAGCGGCTGCGCGACGCGTGCCAGCCTGGGATTGAATCCGATCGCCACGCCGGCCGGAATCGTCCACAGCGCACCGATCACCAGCGCCAGATTGACGCGCACAAAGGTCGCCGCCAGCCCGATCCCGGCCTCCTGTAACTGCGCCTTCTGGAGTCCGGTCAGAATGATGGCCACGCGAACCACTGCGTAGCCGATCCCGGCCAGGAAAGCCAGCGCCAGAACGCGGGTGAGCCAGATGCGCCACACGCTTTGCTCATTGGCTTTGTCGCTGGAGCGGACTCGGGCAAAATGCAGCATCAGGCGCTCGCTCAGAGGTCGTACCGTGCTCTCGCGGATTCGCCCCAGACTGCGCGAGTGATGAATCAGATCCAGCACCCAGGAGCGGGGAGCATCCGTGCTCTCGACCTGCTCGACTTTGAACTTCTCTGCCCAGGCAATCACCGGACGCCAGAAGAACTGGTCGAGCAGTACAATGACCGCGATCATGGTGGCAACGCCCCACAAGATCGACGGCGTATCGCCGGCGCTGGCCGCCGTCTGCAGGTAGGATCCCAGGCCGGGCAGACGGAAATCGCGCGGTCCGAGCACGAACATCTCGCAGGCCATCAAAAAGAACCATCCGCCGGCAACCGACATCATGGAGTTCCAGACCAGGCCGATCGCCGAGTAGGGCAACTCCATCTCAACGAAGCGCTGCCACCAACTGAACCCGTAGACCTTGGCCGCTTCCCGCATCTCTGTGGGAATGCCCTTCAGCGAGGCGTAAAAGCTGAATGCCATGTTCCACACCTGGCCGGTAAAGATCAGCAGAATTGCACCCGCTTCCACCCCAAGCTGCCTGCCGGGAAACAGGGCCACCATGGCCAGCATCACACCCGGCAGAAAACTGAGCACGGGAATGGACTGCAACACGTCGAGCAGAGGAATCATGAAGCGCTCGGCCCGCGGGTTGTAAGCGGCGATGTATCCGTACACCAGCGTGAACGCCAGGCTCAGGACGTAAGCAATGGTGATGCGCAGCAGCGAGTACCCCGCGTAGGCAGGCAGAGCCCACGGACTGCGCGAGATTTGCACTTCCGGCGTGAAAGGTCCAAGCCAGGTTCGTCCGACCATGAGCACGCCATAAAACACGGCGATGCCGGTGCCGAACATGATGAGGTCAGGCAGATAGGAGACTTGGACTCGGGGCAACTGGGACCAGAACTGATAGGCCGAAAATCCCCGCAGCAAGCCGGATTTCCTGGTGTGGGTCATGATTCGATCGCGTTTCAGGATTTCGGCGCGGAGGCCTCATTTCGGTCGCCCGTCGGTGCCTCGGCGGCCGGGGGCTCGGCTTGAATGAGCCGTCCCTTCTCCCGGTCGTAGTCGAAGATTTCGGCATAGCGGCCCCAGTTCATCGCCGTCTCGAACTGGCGCTGCACCTCATCTTCGGCAAAGTGCTCGTCCAGGATGTCATGAAAGAATTCGTCCGCAATCGAGTGATCAGACTTCCGTTTCAAAATGCTGTCAATCTGCTTCAGGATCGTCACGTGGTCCAGCGCGGCCTGCCGGAACAACACCTTGCGCTGTTGAATATCGGCTTCGGCGAAGGCCGCGCCCCGTGGGGTGATCTGCACGTCGCCTTCCTTCAGCAGCGCGAAGCCCAGGAGCACACAAGCCTCGAGAATCGGCAGCAGATCCTCCACGTCCATCACCAGCTCTTCGGACAGGCGGAACAGGTCCTCGCGCCCGCCGCGATCGTGAACCAGTTCCATCAGGCCTGCGATCCCGCCGACGCGCGCATGCGGCAGCATCTGGTACTTCACCGTGCGCAGCGGAGCTTCCTGCTTTTTGAGCGCTTCCTTGCTCAGCCCGCCGGGCGGCAGAATGATTTCCGCCGTGGACTCGGCATCGGGCAGCAAATGCTCGACCTCTGGCTCGGTCATCACTTTGTAGATGTAGTCCACCAGTTCGACAAAACGCGCGGACTTGCGGTCCCGCGGATGCTTCAGCCGAATGTTGAAGTCGGAGCGGATGCGGGCCGGATTCCTGCCCAGGACCATGACGCGATCGGCCAGCATGACCGCCTCTTCGATGTTGTGGGTAACGATGAAGATCGCGCTGGTCGGCATCTTCTTGTTCAGCCAGAGTTCCAGCAGTTCACTGCGCAGGTTTTCCGCGGTCAGAACGTCCAGAGCGGAGAAAGGCTCATCCATGAAGAGCACTTCCGGCTCTACAACCAGCGCGCGCGCGAAGCCGACGCGCTGCTTCATGCCTCCCGAGAGTTCTTTGGGATACGCCGTCTCAAAGCCGTCCAGACCGACCGTGTCGAGGGTTCGCAGGGCGCGCTTGCGACGCTCCACAGCAGCGATGCTGCGCGCCTCCAGCGGTGCCTCCACGTTGTCCAGCACGGTAAGCCAGGGAAAAAGGGCGAAGCTCTGGAAGACGATCGCCACGTTGGGCGTTTGGCCGTCCAGCGGTTTGCCATGCCACAACAGAGTTCCCGACGACGGCTGGGCCAGACCCGTCAGAATCCGCAGCAGCGTGGATTTGCCGCAGCCCGAGGGGCCCAGCAGAGCAATGATCTTCCCGGGTTCTATGGCGAGATTGGTCTGCCCCACAACCTGAATGCGCGTGCCGTCAGGCTGTGGATACGACTTCTCAATCCCTACCGCTTCGACGATCGCTTCGTCCACGTCAACACTCCCGTACTCTCTATACACGATCTGCGCGGAAGCGCAAAGCGTGTGCGCTTCTTTAACACTCTATTCACAGAAAGCGCACGACCATCGGCGAAGAAGGACCCGGGAATTCGTAAAAACAGTGAAGGGAGTCGGAGGTGTGTTCACCACGCTCACGCGGCAAATTGGTCGTCTGCCGGCGCCGGCAATGGTTTCGGCAAGCGATCGCTCACTTCGGCGAGGCGAGCGAGCTTCGCAGCCAGGTCGCTTCGAAGCTGGCCGGCTTCAAAACGCCAGCGCCAGTTGCCGCCGTAGACGCTGGGAGTGTTCATGCGGGCTTCACTTCCCAGACCAAAAATGTCCTGCAGTGGAACGATGCTCATGCTCGCCGGTGAGCAGTGCGCGGCACGGATAAACGCCCAGTGCACGCCATCGTCCGAGCGCCCCAGATAAGCTTCGGCGTTGCGGCGCTCCTGCTCGGACGCTCCAGAGTTCCACCAGCCCACAACCGTATCGTTGTCGTGGGTGCCGGTGTAGATGACTTTTCCTGCCGCTCGATGGGGCAAGTAGATGTGCGCGCCTTCATCCCCGAATCCGAATTGCAGAACCGCCATGCCGGGAATCTGCAGCCGCTCGCGCAACGCGTGCACCTCGGGCGTGATGTAACCGAGATCTTCTGCAAAAAACGGCAGGCCCCCTAGCGCCTCGCGGAGCTTCAGAAACAGATCGTCCCGCGGCCCATCCACCCAGCGGCCATTCACCGCCGTAGCCTCGCCGGCGGGAATCTCCCAGAACTGGTCGAATCCACGGAAGTGATCCAGCCGAATGTAGTCGCAGTGCTCGGTGGCCCAGCGCAGACGCTGAATCCACCAGGCGTAGCCGCGCTGTTTCATCACATCCCAGCGGTAAAGCGGATTTCCCCAGCGTTGCCCGGTTTTGCTGAAAAAGTCGGGAGGCACTCCCGACACCACTTCCGGCTGCAGATCCTCATTCAGCCGGAACAACTCGCGGTGACCCCACACGTCCGCGCTGTCGTAGTTCACGAAGATGGCGACATCACCCACAATGCGGATCGCCCGCTCGGCACAGTAGCGGCGCAGGGCCCGCCATTGCTCATAGAACGCGAACTGCAGCGCACCGCGAATCTGGACATCCCCCGCGAGTTCCTCACGGGCCTTTTCCAAAGCCGCTGGTTCCCGGCAAGCCAGATCGTGGGGCCATTGATTCCAGCTGTCCAGCTTGTGCCGGGCGCGGAGCGCATCAAAGAGAACAAAATCGTCGAGCCACCACGCATTTCCCGCGCGAAACTCTTCCAGGCGCTTCAGAGCTGCGCTGGAGCCAGAGCGCAGAAAATTCCGCGCCGCCTTGAACAAGAGCGGCATCTTCTGCGCGAAAACCTGATCGTATTCAACCGGGCGTGCACCCGCGGCGGCATCCTCCGTCTGCTGGTCAGGCCTCGCCTGGTCGAGCAATGCCGGTTCAATCCACCCGCGCTCAGCGAGGCGCTCCAAGCTGATCAGCAGCGGATTGCCCGCGAACGCCGAAGTGGAAGAGTAAGGGGAATTTCCGTATCCGAGAGGGCCCAGGGGCAATACCTGCCAGAGGCCCTGGCGGGCCGAAGCGAGGAAATCCACAAACTGGTAGGCAGCCGGACCAAAATCGCCAATGCCGCCGCGGGAGGGCAACGACGTGGGATGCAACAGGATTCCGGCAGCGCGCGGAAAGGACATGGCGCCGCCGCTACATTCCCTGCTCGTTTCCTGTGCGGGTCAAGCCTTTCATCTCCTCCTGGTTGATCTTGATCTTGCCGGCTTTCTCCATCTGATCGCGCAAGCTGGAAATGAAAAGCCCGAAGAGTTCCTGCTGTTTGTTCTGCAGCTGGGTCTCGCGAAGCTGATCGCGTTTTGCCGCGTAGTCGGCTTCGTTCGGCGCCTGATCCTCGAGCACCGCGATGACCACGCCATTGCCGGTCCCGTTGATCGGACCGCTGATCTCCCCCGGCTTCATGGTGAAGGCCACGGCCGCCTGTCCCGTCATCGAACCGATGTCGGGAACCTGCCCGTCGGGCAGCACCAAGTCGCTGGTCTTCATGGTCGCTCCCAGTTCTTTCGCCGCGCGCTTTAGGTCATGCTCGGCTTTGGCGCGGTCGGACAATTCCTGCACTTTCTGCTGCAGCAGCACAGAGGAGCGCTCGCTCTTGAACTCATCTTCGACGCGAGTGCGAATCTCTTCAAAGGTCGGGGTCGCGGGCGGTTTTATGCCCAGCAATTGAAAGACGACGATGCCTTGCGATGCCGAAGCCATGTCGGGCGGCGAATTCTCAGCCACCGTGAACACCGCATCGATAAACTGCGGCGCAGGGCCCAAGCCCGGCAGCATATCCCGGCGCGAGAAAAAGTCCGACGTGATCACCGGAATACTCATCGTAGCGGCGGCCGCGTCCAAGCCCGTCGCCTTCGCCTGTCTCAGCAAAGTCTCGGCCTGCTTCTCGGCGATCTGCTGAGCCTTCTGACGTTTCAAGTCCGGCTCGATCTGATCCTTCACCTCGGCCAGCGGCTTGACGTGCGCTTCCTGTTTGTCATCCAGGCGAATGATATGGAATCCGTCGCTGCTCTTCACCACGTCGCTGATTTGCCCCTTGGCCAGCGAATACGCGGCTTTCTCAAACTCGGGAGTCATCTGGCCCCGTCCGATCCATCCCAGCGAGCCGCCAACGTTCGCGCTGCCCGGATCCTCGGAGTACTTCTTGGCCAGTTCGTCAAAGTTGGCGCCATTCTTCAGTTGCCGCGACAAGTCGGCGGCACGCTGCTGAGCCTCCGCCACTTTTTTATCGTCGACTTTGCCGTCGGCCCCGGGCAGAGGCATCTTGATCCAGATGTGGCTCACCTTCACCTGGTCCGGCACGCGGTACCGGTCGCGGTTCTGATCGTAATACGCGCGCAACTCATCTTGCGTGACTTGAGCGCCCGCTTCGATCCTGCCGGTATCCACTACCGCGTACTTGACTTTGCGCTTTTCCGGGACCGAGTTGGCGTAGCTGGCTTTGTGACTCTCATAGAACGCCTTGAGTTCTTCGTCGGTGGGATGCAGGCCCCTTTTTATGTCGTCCTGCTTCAAGACGGCATAGTCGAATTTGACTTTTGTGTTCTGCTTGATGAACTGCTCGTGAACATCGGCGTCGCTCACGGTGGCGCCGCCGGAGATCAGAGCCTGCAGCTTGCCGATCAGAATCTCGTTCCCGACATCCTGCTCGAACTTGACCGGCGTCAGGTTCGCCCGCTGCAGCATGTCTTCATATTCCTGTTCGCCGACGAACGTGCCGCCGGGGAAAAAGGTCGCGGCGTAGCGTCCGTGCTGCAGATCGTCCTTGACTTCCTCCGGCGTGACGCGAAAACCCATGCGGCTTGCTTCAGCCAGCAAAGCCTGCTTGGTTATCATTTGATCTGCTGCCCGCTGGGCGAAAAACGGAAGCAGCAGCGCTGTGTTGGCGCCCCCCTGCGGCATCTGCTGTTGCAGCATCTGACGCGCCTGCTGCCGAACCTCTTCGCTGGTAATGTCGGTGCCGTCGACCTGGGCAAGCACTCCCTTGGCAGGCCCGCCGAAACTGTATCCGGCATTGCCGGCGCTCGGCACCAGATACCACACCATGGAAATACAAATGATCACGAGCAAGCCGCCCAGAAGATACTTCTTCAGCGGCCCAGGGGTTTGCAGAAATCGAATCATGTTCTTGTCACTCCGGAGCAGAGCAGAGAATTTTCAATTATAAACTACAGGCGGATGATCCGAACGGGGTGCTGGAGCAGCAATGAGCCTGCGTTCGAATGGGCTTGGGCAAGCCCGTTCGGCAACAATCCTGATTGTTGCAACATTGCCCTATTGAAACGTATCAATAGAAGTGATATCCATTCAGCGGACAAGTTTCCGGCAAGCAAACGCTCGTCCCGGCGCCATCGCAGCGACCTGCAAATGACCAGGAGCACGTTGATCAGGAGCACCATGAACTCACGCATTCGGCTGGCTCTCTCCCTCTTCGTATTCGCGTCCGTGCTCGCTTCCTCTCTTCTCGGCCAGGAGACATCCACGGCGAAGCCCGATCCGGACGCCAAGCTCCCGCTGCGCGACGGCTGGTCCCTGCAAACTTCTGCCAAGGTAGAGGCCAAGGGAGATGTCATCTCCACTCCGCAATTCGTTGCCAGCGGATGGCACGAAGCCACCGTCCCGACCACAGTCGTGGCCGCGTTGGTGAAGGACAAGACCCTGCCTGATCCCGATTTCGGCATGAACTTGCGCGACCTGCCCGGCGTCACTTATCCCATCGGCGGCAATTTTTCCAACATTGCCATGGCCCCGGACAGCCCCTACGCCGTCTCCTGGTGGTACCGCAAACAGTTTGCCTTGCCTGCCTCTTACAAAGGCAAAGTTGCCTGGCTGAATTTCAAGGGCCTCAACTATCGCGCCAACATCTGGCTGAACGGAAAACAGATCGCGAAGTCTGGCGACGTCGCCGGCGCCTGGCGCACCTACGAATTCAATGTTACGGATGCTGTCCAGCCGGGCGCCGACAACGTACTCGCCGTACAGGTTTTCGCGCCTACCGAGCACGATCTCGCGATCACGTTTGTCGATTGGAACCCCGCGCCTCCCGACAAAAACATGGGCCTGTGGCGCGAAGTTTATCTCAGCACCAGCGGCCCGGTCGCCCTGCGCTATCCGACGGTCGTGTCGAAGCTGAATTCGCCAGCCAACGATGTAGCGCGCCTGACCGTCACCGCGCAGCTCAAGAACGGCACAAACCAGACCGTCAAGGGCAAGCTGAAAGGCCGGATCCAGGGCACCATCACCTTCGAGCAGGACGTTGAACTCGCTCCCCATGAAGTGAAAGACGTCACCTTCTCGCCCGACACTTTTCGCGATCTCGTCGTGCAGAACCCAAAGCTTTGGTGGCCGGCTCAGATGGGCGTTCCGAATCTTTGGGTTCTGATGATGCAGCTCGTGGTAAACGGTGCACAAAGCGACTACTCCAGCACCGAGTTCGGCATTCGCGAAATCACCTCCGACGTCAATTCCGTCGGCGCCCGCCAGTTCCACATCAATGGCAAGAACATCCTGATCCGCGGCGGCGGCTGGTCCCCCGACATGATGCTGCGCGAGAACTCGCAGTACCTGCAGGACGAATTCCGCTACGTCCGCGATATGGGGCTGAATACGATTCGCCTCGAAGGCAAATTGGAGACCGAGGAGTTCTATAACCTTGCCGACCGCGAGGGAATTCTGGTTATGGCAGGCTGGTGCTGCTGCGACTTTTGGGAGCGCTGGCCGCGCTGGAAGCCGGAGGACTTTGAAATCGCCAAGCAGTCGCTGCGCGACCAGATCTATCGCCTGCGCAGCCACCCCAGCCTGGTGATGTGGCTCAACGGCAGCGACAATCCTCCGCCGCCGGATGTCGAGCAGATGTATCTCGAGATCGAGAAGGACCTGTTGTGGCCGAACCCGGTCGTCTCGTCAGCCACGGGAAAGAAAACCAGCGTCACCGGCAACAGCGGCGTCAAAATGACCGGACCCTATGAATATATAGCTCCCAGCTATTGGGAGCTCGACACTCCCCAGGGCCCACCCGGCCGCAAGCAGTGCAATCCCGGAGGGTGCGGCGGCGCCTACGGCTTCAACACCGAAACCAGCATGGGGCCGGCAGTTCCGCCGGTTGAGAGCATCCGCGCTATGGTCGGCAAGGATCACATGTGGCCGATCGACGATGTGTGGAATTTCCATGCCGGAGGCGGCGAGTTTAAGACCATCAACGTATTCGCAGAGGCGCTGGCCAGGCGCTACGGCAAGTCGGATAACGTGGAAGACTTTGCCATGAAGTCCCAGCTGCAGACTTATGAAGGCGTGCGCGCCATGTACGAGGCCTACAGCCGCAACAAGTATCAGGCGACCGGCGTTATTCAATGGATGCTCAACAACGCCTGGCCCTCGATGATCTGGCACCTCTACGACTTCTACCTGCGTCCTGCGGGCGGCTATTTCGGAGCCAAGCGCGCCATGGAGGCCCTGCACCCGGTCTACGGCTACGACGACCACTCCATCTGGGTCGTGAGCAGCCAATACCAGGACGCCTGGAAGCTGAAACTCATCACCAAGATCTACAACCTCGACATGACCGAGAAGTTCTCCCAGGAGAACAAGCTCGACGCGCCCGCCGACAGCACCGCGAAGATCTTTACCTTGCCCGAGGTTTCCGGCCTGAGCCCGACTTACTTTCTCGTGTTGCGGCTTGAAAACCCGGCAGGCAAGGTGGTCGGCTCAAATTTCTACTGGCTGTCGACCAGGAAAGAGATCCTGGATTGGGCCAAGTCGAACTGGTGGATGACTCCGACTGAATCCTTTGCCGACTTCACTGCTCTTGCGCAATTACCCAAAGTTAAGCTCAAGGTTACCGACAACACGGAGCGAAGGGACGCAGACGTCATTACGCACGTAACGCTGGAGAATCCCAGCAGCAGCCTCGCGTTCTTTGTGCGCCTAAAGGTCAGTAGGGGAGCAAGGGGCGACGAGATTCTTCCCGTCATCTGGGAGGACAACTACATTTCGTTGTTGCCCGGCGAGAAGCGCGAAGTCGCGGCTACCTACCGCGCCAGCGACCTGGGTTCAGCAACGCCCGTGATCGAAGTGAGTGGCTGGAACGTGGAATAACGACATTGGGTAATTGTGAAATTGGGTAATTGCGTAATTTGAGAGTTCGGAATTGGCCCTTTTGTGCAGACCCTAAACTACAAAATTCTGCCAGCCGTGCTGGAACACTAGGGCCAGATCACTCCTCCTCCGGCGGCACATCAAAGTTCACCAGATCGCTTTGGAACCCGCGCGTTCTCCATGCCCCATAGGCAACGCCTGTGACCATCCAGATTGAGCCAACGATGATGGCCAGTTTCGACAGGCTGATCCAGATAAAGAGGCAAATGATAAAACCCAGGATCGGTGGAACAAGCTGACCCATGGTGCGATCCGCCCCTCGAATGTAGTAGTGCGTGAGCGACGCAAGATTGACTCCCATAAATGCAATCAGCGCGCCGAAGTTGAGCAGTTGCGCGCCATTGTCGTAGCTGATAAGGAAGGCCCCGAGCAGCGCAATTGCTCCGACAAACAATACATTGTTCGCGGGGACATGGGTCTTCGGGTGAATGGCTCCGAAAAATTTCTTAGGAATGGCGTCGCTGCGTCCCATGCCGTAAAGCAGGCGGGCCGCTCCCAGTTGCGACCCCATGCCAGAGCCGACCGTGGCGATCAGAAGCGTCACGCCGATTAGCTTGGTCATGAAAATGCCGCCTGCAATTCCGGCGACATGGCTGAATACGTTCTCATCTCCGAATTGGGAGAAGACACCGAAATCCGTGCCGAAATGGTGGAAGCTCAATAGCTGGGCGCCGTAGACTTCCGCTGACGCCAGTACACCCGTGATCAGGCAAACCAGCACGGTCGCCAGAAAAATATTGCGCTTGGGATTGTCCACCTCCTCCGACAACGTGGAAATGCCGTCAAATCCAATGTAGGTGAGCACTGCAACCGACGTGCCGTGAAATACCCGGCTCACCGTGAACGTTTTCGGATTGTAGAATGGCCGCAGAAAATACGATTCGGGAAATTGCGGCAGGTGAAAAATGTAGCGGATCGTGTACCAGAAGAAAGCCACGATCACCGCTCCCATAATTGCGCAAAGGGTCGCATTGATGCGCGCCGAAGTCTTTACTCCGCGCAGATTCAGCGCCGTAAACAGGACGGCAAAGATGATTGGCCACGTGAGACCGGGGTAAGGCAGTTGATATCTCGTCCCGCTGAGCAGATCAGCCATTGCTTTGGCGCACCAGATGGTGCAAATCAGAGGATTGACAATGTAATCCAGCGTCATGCTCCAGCCGGTAACATAGCCGAGAGAGGTGTGAATTTCGCGCCCAACGTACGTGTATGCGGAACCCGCGCTGGGGTAGACCCGCGCCATGCGGCCATAGCTCATCGCCGTGAAGACCATGGCAACCATTGCGATCAGGATGGAAGTGACAACATGTCCCTGCCCGGCGTTGCTGAACACTCCGTATGCTGGCATAGGCGCCGTGGGTTGAATGACGATGATGCCGTAAAGCACCAAGTCCCAAAGGGTGAGCGTGCGGCGCAGGCGCGGGGCGGAGGAACTTGAGGTTTCCATCGGTCCGGCTATTGGATTATGGCAGGGGGGAAATTGTCAATATTGAAACGATTCTGCGGGCCGCTAGCGATCTCATCTCCGGGCGCCGATCAGACGAGCATCCGCGTTGTGCGTCTCCCGCCATGTGCGCTTCGTGGCTCACCCTCCACCATCGCGCGATCGAGGGACAGTTTTTCCTCCCTGGTCAGCGGGCGATGCGTCCCCTTCGCCAGCGTGCCCAGTTGCAGTGGCCCGATCGCGACTCGCACCAGACGCAGCACCTCCACACGCAGCGCCGCCAGCATGCGCCGAATCTGCCGGTTCTTGCCCTCGTCAAGAACGATCTCGAGCCAGCAATTCTTTTCTCCCGACCGCAGCAGGCGGGCCTGAGCCGCCCGCAAGATCTCTCCGTTGTCGCTGTTCACTCCTTTCATCAGCGCGTCGGCCAGTTCTCCGCCGGAAACCGCGTTCATCTGGACGTGGTAGGTTTTTTCGAGATGTGTCTTCGGCGCAGCCACACGCGCGCCCCATTCGGAGTCATTCGTCAACAGGAGCAGCCCTTCGCTGGCTTTGTCCAGCCGGCCGATGGGGGCCAGCCACGGCAGCGCTTTCCCTGCCAGAACGCTGTATACAGTCTCGCGCCCTTTCTCATCGGACGCCGTAGTTACCAGGCCCCGCGGCTTATTTATCATGAGATAGACCCTCGATTGCGGCTCGATTGCCTCTCCATCCACGGCAATGCGATCTTTCTCCGGGCAGACCGGCGCCTCAGGGTCGCGGGACGTAACTCCGTTCAAGCGCACGCGCCCCACAGCAATCAGCTCGGCCGCTTGCGACCGCGAGCAATATCCGAGCTTCGACAGCGCACGAGCCAGGCCAATCCTCCGGGTCGTTCCTTTCGAGGGCACGGCTCCATGCTACTCGAAAAGCGCGCGCTCATCTGCGGCGTCTTGTCTCCATGCACCGAGTGTCAGAGCTTGGTACCATGTTGACCGAGATCGGCTGACCGAGATCGCGCGTTGGGTTGCGGGAAGCGCTCCGCGCTGGCACAAAGGAGTTACGATGGCTCACCAGCATCCTCCCCGTTTCTTGAAGATCGTCGACGATGCAAAAACTCGCGTGCGCGAAACCAACGTCGTCGAAGTAAAAAAACGCATGGACCGCGGCGACAAATTCCTGCTGGTCGACGTACGCGAGGAAAGCGAGTTCGCCAAAGACCACCTCCCTGGCGCGGTTCACATGGGTAAAGGAATCATTGAGCGCGACATCGAGGCTCGCGTGCCCGATCTCAACGCAGAAATGATCCTCTATTGTGGCGGTGGCTTCCGCTCAGCCCTGGCCGCGGACAATCTGCAGAAGATGGGCTACACGAACGTGATTTCGATGGACGGTGGCATTCGTGACTGGCGGGAAAACGGTTATCCGCTCACCAAGGAGTGACCGTCATCTCATGAGCCGGCTGAGCGCATCCTAAGGCTGCTCACGGGCTCATGTTACTGCCCGGCATCCGACGCGAACAGGCCCGACACCTGATAGTAAGCAGTGTAGGCGTATGAGCTCAAGTCGTCGGTGACGAGAACCTCGCGCAGGGCCAGTAGTCCGGTTCGATCGGCGGGGGCCAGATCTTTGAAGAACTTTCGATTTCCGGTCGTCAGATCAACTCGTTCAAGACGGCAGGGAATTGCGGAACGGTGATAGGCCAATACCGACCGTTCGTCTGGAGCCCATAGTGCCAGTACGTCTGACTCCCCCAGTCCGGGTACTGGTCGCGGATCGACATTCGAACGTCCGCCTTCGATTGCATACACGTAGTACTTACCTTCGGGTCCGCGTACCAGGATGCTCTTCCCGTCGGAGGAGAGCAATCCGTCGCGAGTGCCTTCCGGCGTCACCGGCCGTGGAGCGCCTCCGTCGATCGCCTGCACGTAGAATCGCGTACCTTTTCCCAGCTCGTTGCCGCTAATGAGCACGCTCTTGCCGTCGCGGAACCACTGGGCGCTCGCATAGTGCTCGATGTCGCCCCGTTCGAGCTGCCGTGTCGCGCCCGCACCCGTGGGATAGATCACCAACTGCGGCGGAGTGGATTGCAACACGGCCAGGACCCACTTGCCATCTCCAGACAGATCCGCGGGCCAACCCTCTCCGAGACGCAGTACGGGCGAGCCGTCGGTCTTCCGCAAGCACACGGTGTAGTTGGTTCCGAGGGCAGTTTCGGCGAACAGAAGCATGCGCCCGTCGGGCGAGATGGCCCGGGCATGGGAGGTGCCGAGCCACGACAGGTCTCGATCTTCGCCGGTGCCAGGAGAATGGACCATGGCCGCGTAGCGGAAGTCACCGCGGCTGGCCAGCCATCGCCCGTCGCGGGCTACGTCCTGGATGGTAAGGCCGCCGGGCGCCTCATAGGCGACGCGCCTCTTACCTCGCAGAGTCACGGCGTAAATCGTGAAGCTGCCGCCGTTCTGGCTGGCAGAAAAAAGAATCTCGCTGCCATCCGGGGACCATGCCAGTCCTCGTTCGCTCCAATAGCCCTCCGAGAGCACCGTGTTCTTTCCGGCGAGGTCCACGGTGTTTACCGATCCGCGGTCATCCCACTTGCGGGGATGTTCAAAATATGCAATCCGATCGCCTTTGGGAGAGAAGCGCACATCGCTCATGAAGCCGCTGACTTCACGCAGCACATGGCCGATCGGGTACTCCAACCGATCCTTACCTCCGGCCTCGCGGATGATGGCGAGTTGCGATCCGTCCGGCGACCAGTCGGCCTGCCGCACGCCCTCCTGAATCTCCCGCGGCGCGCCTCCGTCCATCGTCATGCGGGCCAGAGTGCCCGTAAAAAGCCGAAACCCCAGGTAACGCGCATCGAGCAGGACGGCAAGTTCACCTTTCGAAGAGACCGCAAGCAAGGTCATCCCTGGCGGGCCCAGCGGTTGTGGCTCGGGATAGTCGGGACGCACCGTAAAGATCTGAGGAGTATTGCCTGAGGCCGAGGCGCTGTACACGACCGTGTTTTCACCCGCGAAGGCAGCCTGAAAGACGGCTTCATGGCGAAAGTTCAGCTGCCGAAAAGCAAGCGGTTTAGGTGCTTGCCCGTAGCGCAATACGAACAGCAGCAGCGCCGCTGCAACCACGGCAAACATCGCCGCCAGAATCCATGCGATCCGCCGGCTGAGCGCGCGCCGTGGGGCTGGGATGGACGGCATCCCGGTTTGCGAGCTGCCCTCGCCGATCCACCGCAGTTCTTTCCACAGATCGCCCGCCGACTGCCAGCGGTCGTCCGGATCTTTCGCAAGGCAAACTTGAATCGTGCGTTCCAGCGCGGGCGGTGTGAGGGGCTGCAGCGTCCGGATCGGCTTCGGCTCTTTCTCCAGGATCGCCGAGGCCACGCTGAGCTGGCTCTGGCCCGGAAACGTGCGCTCCCCAGTCACCATTTCGTACAAAACAGCGCCCAGCGAAAAAATGTCGCTGCGGGCATCCGCTTCCCTCCCCTCCACTTGCTCGGGCGACATGTATTGCACGGTTCCGACGACCGCGCCTTCCACGGTCATCGGCGTGGCGCGCGGCGTCATGTCGGTCAGCGTGGCTCTTGTGGCCATAGGCGGGTCGGCTTTCGCCAGGCCGAAATCGAGCAGCTTCGCGCCTGCTTCGGTCAGCATGATGTTGCCGGGCTTGAGGTCACGATGGGTGACGCCATGGCGGTGTGCTTTGTCGAGAGCGCTGGCAATCTCGGCCCCGTAGCGAAGCACCTGCGCCAACGGCAGCCGCCCCTTTTCCAGCCGGTCCGCCAGCGATTCACCTTCCAGGTATTCCATGACGATGAAATCAACGCCGTCATGCCGGCCGACGTCGTGCAGCATGCAGATGTTGGGATGATTCAGGCTGGAAACAACTTTCGCTTCGCGCTCGAATCGTTGACGGCGCGTCTCATCGTCGGAGAAATGCAGCAGAAGAATTTTGATGGCGACCGAACGGTCCAGGCGTGTATCCCGGGCGCGATACACCTCGCCCGCGACACGCGCCTGGAGCGCGTCATTGCGGTCAAGGTCCTGCCCGAATCCGTGGCTGCCGATGCCGAACGATTGCGGCGCTTCGAGCAGGAAGCCAAAGCCGTCGCTGCCCTAAACCATCCCAACATCCTCTCCGTTCACGACATCGGCCAGCAAGGCGGAATCCGCTACATCGTCACCGAGTTGCTCGATGGCCAGTCGCTGCTCGAAAAGCTCAGGGACGGCCCTCTACCTTCACGACGAGCGATCGAGTACGGCCTGCAGACGGCGCGAGGTCTCGCCGCCGCGCACGAGAAAGGAGTCATTCACCGTGATTTGAAGCCGGCCAATTTATTTGTCACCAAAGACGGGCGGGTGAAAATCCTCGACTTTGGGCTGGCTAAGCAAAATCAATGGGCAGACAAGAGAACCGCCGAAGAGGCGACGATGGAACTCCTGGATCTGACGCCGACTGTACCCGGAGTGGCGCTGGGCACTGTGGGCTACATGTCGCCGGAACAGGTGCGGGGCACGGAGGTGGACTATCGCACCGACATCTTTAGTTTTGGAGCGGTGATGTACGAAATGCTCTGTGGACGGCGCGCCTTCAAGCAGGACACGGCAGCCGAGACGATGACGGCCATTCTGAAGGAAGATCCGCCGGAATTTCCGGAAACCGACACGCCCATTTCCCCGGGAATCGAACGGATCATGCGCCGCTGTCTGGAGAAGTCGCCGCAGCAACGTTTTCAATCGGCCAAGGATCTGGCATTCGCGCTGGAGGCGCTGAGCGGGACATCGCAGTCTGCCATGGCTCAGCCATTGCCAGGCAAGGCTCGTACCAAGCTGTGGCCGGGCGTTGCCGCTATTGCTGCGCTGGCGGCGGTGATCCTTGCATATCTTGCCGGCACGCGCGGGCGGGAGGAGCCGGCCCACTTCGAGCGCGTTACCTTCCAGCGCGGCTACATCAAGGGTGCCCGTTTCGCGCCCGATGGCCAGAATGTGATCTACAGCGCGGCGTGGGAGGGGCGGCCGTACGAAGTGTTCATCAGCCGCATCGGTGGTCACAACGCCCGCTCGCTCGAACTGAAGAACGCTCTGGTGGCCGGAATCTCGACCACGGGTGACCTGGCCGTGTTGACCAACGTGCGACGAATCCGCAGCACGAGCTGGATTCACGTTGGGACGCTGGCTCGGGTTCCGGCGAACGGCGGTGCGGCGCGTGACATCCTCGACGGAGTGTGGGATGCGGATATCAGCAGCGACGGCAAGCAGTTCGCGGTGGTGCGAAAACCGTCAGGGCCACAGCAACTCGAATATCCCATCGGCAAAGTGTTGTTTCAGACCAACGGCTACATCAGTCACCCGCGCATCTCGCCGAGCGGCAAGTTGGTGGCGTTTCTGGAGCATCCGTTGTTCGGAGACGATCGTGGCTACGTCGCGCTAACGCAGCCGGACGGAACCACGAAGCGATTGACCCTCGAAGCTAGTGCGATCGATGGCCTGGCATGGTCGCCAGACGGACGTGAGATTTGGTACGCCGCAACCAGTTCAGAACACTCACCGGGACGCATGGTGCAGGCCGTCACGCTCGCCGGGAAAACCCGCAACATCTTTGGAGTGCCCGGCGATATTACGGTATGGGACATCGCGGCAGGCGGGCGGCTCCTCTTGACGCACGAAAACATCGACAGTGTGCAGATGGTGGCTTCTCCGGCGACGGCTCCGGAGCGGAATGTTACGGTCCTGGGGCACGCGGTGAATGGCGCAGTCTCCTCCGACGGCAAGTCAGTCGCGTTCACCGAATCTGGTGGGGGAGCACCGGACGACTACCTCGTCTTCTTCCGTCGCCTCGACGGCTCGGCGGCGGTGGAACTGGGTGAAGGCAGCATCATGGGCATGACGCCGGACGGCACGCAGGTGGTCGCGCTTGTGCCCAGCCAGCCGACCAAGCTGCGGATCTTGCCTACCGGCGCCGGCGAACCGCGCACCTTTGATATTGCGCCCGTTCAAGTAGACGACAGTCCCGTTTCATGGATGCCAGGGGCCAAGGAGTTCGTCTTTCTGGGTCATGAAGGGATCGCTCCGCGGCGGGCGTACCGTGTGTCTCTGGAGGGAGGAATCGCGCGTCCCTTGACCAGCCGTGAAGGCACGCAATTCTGGAATAAAGTCTCGCCCGACGGCAGGTTCGTGTTGCAGGGAACAGGTGCAGGAATGGAATCGGGACAAAACCTGATCGTCGAGCTGGGCACCGGCAAAGTCCGCTCAGCGCCGCTAAAAGAAGGCGAGGCACCGATCGTATGGGACCAGGACGGGGCCCACATTTTCGTAGCACTGGAAGGTGACGAATCCGCCACAATCTACCGCGTGGATGCGATGACTGGCCGCCGCGAAGTCTGGAAGCAGATCAAGCCCAACGATCCAGCCGGCATGCTCTCGCTCTCGCACTTCTTCGTGACTCCTTCCGGGAATGCCTACGCTTACAACGCGGAACGGGTCCTCTCGGCGCTGTACGTGTACTCGCAGAAGTGAGTTGACCTTCGCCACGCAGGCGAGTCTACGCTGCTGGCTTATTGCAGCTTTGCGTACTCGGCTTTAGCTTCCTTCAGAATGGGGATGTCGGCATCGGCTTCTTTCCAAAGCGAAAGGAAATCCTTGTACGCGGCGAGAGCGCGGACGCGAGCGGCATCGGCATCTGCTCCGCGCGTTGTCTTGGCCTGGAGTGCGTTGGCGCGGGCCAGGCCCAGCCGCACCAAGGCTCCTGTCCAGCAATTCCACACAATGCCGTCGTGGTCAATAATCTTCTGAAACTCGCTGGCCGACGCGCTCGCCTGACCTGCGGCGAGATATGCTTCGCCGCGAACATAAATGTCGTAGAGGCAGGACATATTGTTGGTGAAGGTGAACTGCCCCAACTCAATGCCGGACGCAGCTTGCAGGGCATCGACGGCGGCCTGCGGTTTGGCCGATCCCAGCGCCAATTGGGCGCGGATTGCGGGTAGCCACAGCGACTGTATTTGAGTGTCCAACGGATGCTGCGAATTCAGTTCTTTCGCCAGGGACTCAGCCCACGCCGTTTCGCCCGCCATCGCCAACGCCAGTGCGGCTTCGCTGGTCACTCCCTGACTTCCTGGTGCAAGTTTGAGTCCCTCGGCCGCGTTTTGGCGTGCTTCCTCGCGATTGCCGATACTGGCTTCATAGAGAGCCATGTTCTCCAGCCATATTCCCGCATTCTCCTTGCTGTCGGCGTGAATGGCAGACTCAACCGCCCGCTTTACCAGTTCCCGCGCAGAATCCAAGCGCCCGTGGTAGGCCTCGGTGTCGGAGCCGAATGCCAGCCCGAAGTTCTCTTCGGGCTTGCCGTTGAACCATTGCAGTTGTTCCGCCATGCCGGCGGAGTCCGAGGAATGGAAGGCGAGAATATAGTCGGCCAGGCGGGTGATGTAGTCATCCAACTTCTTCGCCTGCGCCTCGCGAATCGTCTTGCGGGCATCGTCAAAGCGCTGCAATGCGATGTAGCTGTCCGCGAGGTTGTCGTACGGAGCCACGTTGTCGGAATTCAGCTGAAGTTCTTCTTGCGACATCTGCACCGACTTCTCATACTGACCCTGCTCGGCGTAGACGACGCCGAGATTGAGCCGGGCGCCCGGGCTTCTGGGATAGCTCTCAATCTCCTCCTGATAGGCTTGCCCGGCCTTGCTCAACTCCCCGGTAACATTCAGATAGTAGGTGGCAGTGATCGCCAGCTTCTCCCGTTCGCTGGCGTGATCGCGCAACTCGAAAGCTCTGGCTAAGTATTCGCTGGCGCGTCCCGTCTGGGAGAGGCTGAAGTATTCGCTGCCCACGGCCATGTAACCCATGGCGAAGTTGGGATCGAGCTGAATCGCGTGCTGATGATACGGCAAAGCGGCCGCCGGTCCCTGCTCGCGATCGGCTTTCTGCCCAAGACTGTACGCCTTCAGAGCTTCCAGCGACGAGGTCGTAGCATGTTCCAGGGAAATGTCAAACCTCTGCACCGTGGCCAACGATTCGCCAAGCTCCGCGCGCAGTTTCGAGACGGCAGCGCCGAGAACATCCAGGACTCGTTCCTTGGATGGGGAGGTGGCCTGCTCCTGGGCCAGTGTGCTTCCGTCCTGACAATTGATCGCTTTCAAACCCAAAACGTATTCCTGCCCCAAACTTGCAATCGAGCCGGCGATGTAGACCTTGCTGCCCGCCCGCAGACAAACCTCACGCGCCAGTTCGGGGGTCAGCTTGGTTCCTGGGGCGCGGGTCATCTGCTGCAGGGTTTCCGCCACCGTGTTGTCGGAGAGCACATTCAGAAACGGCGACTGGTTCAAAGCAACGCCGAGCCCAGTCTTGAGCGTGTCGTCGAAGACAGGATCGTTCGTGCTGTTGGAAAAATCGGCCAGCACGATAGTGTCTTTGCTGCTGAGATGTGGATTGGGATGTAGGCGAAAGTAAATCGCTCCAACTACCAGGCAAGCGAGCAGCAAACCGGCCCCGACATAAGAATAGAATTTTCCCAACCTCCAGCGACCGAGAGTTCGCTCGGACCCATCCGCCACAGAGACCGCGGCGGTCATGTGTGACTCGGTATCGCGCTTGAGACGCTGCAGGTCCGCGCGCATCTCGGCCGCGCTCTGGTAACGCAGGTTGCGGTCCTTCTCCAGCGCTTTGCTGATGATCCTTTCCAGGTCGGCGGGGACTTCCGGATTCAGCCGCACCGGCGCAATCGGCGTCGCATCGAGAATCGCCTTGAAGATCACGGCGGAACTTTCCCCGCGAAATGGAAGCTTGCCCGTCGCCATCTCGTAAAGCATGGCGCCGAAGGAGAACAGATCGCTGCGCGCATCCACATCTTTCGCTCGTGCCTGTTCGGGAGACATGTAGGCCACGGTTCCCATGGTCGAGCCGGGAGTGGTGAGGTGGGATTCTTCCCGCGTCAGACCTTCGCTCGCTGCGACAGCCATGCCGCCCACCGAGTCTGTGGGTGACTTCACCTTGGCGAGTCCGAAGTCGAGAACCTTGGCGTGCCCACGCTTGGTCAGGAAAATATTGGCGGGCTTGATGTCGCGATGAATAATTCCCTGCGTGTGAGCCGCGTCGAGAGCATCGGCAATTTCGATCGCCAGACCCAGCAAGTCGTCCGTCTCAAGTGGTCTTCCGGCAATGCGATACTTCAACGTCACGCCATCGAGAAATTCCATCACGATGAACGGTCGTCCATCTTGTTGGCCGATTTCGTAGATCGTGCAGATATTGGGATGGTTCAGCGCGGAAGCCGCTTGCGCCTCTCGCTGAAACCGGGCCAGCGCCTGCGAATCGTTGGCAACGTTATCCGGAAGGAACTTCAGAGCGACAAGTCGATGCAGCGTCAAATCCTCGGCCTTGTACACCACTCCCATTCCCCCACCGCCGAGCTCTTCAAGGACGCGGTAGTGCGAGATGGTCTGGCCGATCATTGGGCTGAAATCTTAGGTGCACGCGTAAGCCAAGTCAATGAACGCTGAGGGGGTTCCAGCGGGAGCGGGCCTTGCGTGTAAGCGCCTGACTCCGAACAATCAGGCGCACCGTGAAGGCCGACTCAACCTACTTGCCGTCGACGGAAAATGCGAGCAGCGCGTTCCCAAGGATACCACCCCATTGTCCGTAACCCGCGTAGACATAAACCATTCCACCCGCGACCGCGGGGCCACCTCCGTCTATCGCCCCGCCGTGGAGCTTTTGGCCGTTGACTCCGTCGTACTCACGAGCGGTGTCGTAGTCCCAGATGACTTCTCCGCTGGCGCTCGCGTAGGCCCGGAAGTGCCCGTCCTCCGACCCCGAGAAAACGACTCCCGGGATGGCTGTTACCGCCGCAGATTGTGCCGGACTGCATTTCTTGCGCTCGCCGCAACTCGGCGGAGCTGCGCTCCACACCTTCTTGCCCGTCGCCAGCTCAAGGGCAAACAGACCGCCTCCCTGGTTTGGGTCGAGTTCGCTCCTCGGCTTTGCGGGATTGGCCGGATCTTTCACGTCCCGGAACGCGATGTCGGAAAGCGCGACGTACATATTATTTTCGTCGGCCGCCGACCCCCACTGGATTCCGCCAAGGACACTGCCCTTTCCTACGCGCGTTTGCCACAGCACTTTGCCCTGCTCATCGGGATCCATGCCATAAGCCACGCCCGACTTCTGCCCGATGACCAGTTCCTGCTTTCCATTCGCCAGCGAAACCAGGATAGGCGGCTGTCCGAAATCAAAGTCAGGCCCGTTCGAATCCGGGCAATTCGTCTTGACCGAGGCCGCGCAGTCCACCGTGTAGGCATCATTGGCCGTCACTTGCCGCGTCCAGAGAATTCTCCCCGTATCCCGGTCGAGAGCCAGGACTGCGTCGCTGCTTCCTGTGGGCGGATCCGAATAATTGTCGCCTGTAGAGACGTAGATCGCATTGCGCTTCAGATCGATGGTCGGCGTCGACCACACAGCAGCCCCGGAAGGCCCCCAGCGCTGAACGCCAGTGGCCGTCTTGTTGGTTGGACTGGCCACCTCTGCAATGGTGAAAGTCTTCCACAGCGTTTTCCCGCTCGCGGCATCCAATGCCAAAACGCTGCCACGAAACGTGCAGCACTCAGAGTTCACCTTGGCGCCGCTGATCTCTTCAGAGGACGAAATACCGAGATAGACAACTCCCGCGTACAGTGTCGGCGCATCGGTAATCATGGCGACATAGTGTTCCTCGGGATGCACCTTCCACAGGAGTTTGCCCGCAACCATGTCGACAGCGTAGATGTTCGCTTTCGCATCGCCGAAGAAAACTGCAGGCTGGCCCCCAGTCTGACTCGTGTCGCCGACCACAACGCCAGAGCGGATGGCTGCATCGGCGTCGAAGACCCAGTGCACGCAGCCGCTTCTCGCGTCCAGCGCGTAGAGCTTGCCCGCCGCCGATCCGGCAAACAGGCGACCCCCGACAATGACAGGTTGTCCCCGCGCGACGGTTACGTCGCCCAGACCAAACGCCCACCGCAAACGCAATTTCGGCACATCGGAGGCGCTGATTCCGGCCGCGTCTTTGCCTTGAAAGCGGGCATTGGTCAATCCTGCTCCAAAGCCGTTCCACTCGGGCCCGGTGGAAGCATTTGCCGATGCGGCCGCAGCCGCGCAATAAGCGGATGCTGGCATGGGAGGCGCGGTGGAAACCTTGAAGGCCCCGCCCGTCAAGTACGACGCCACCGCCATACGCTCCTGCGCGCTCAAATCTTTTGCCTGCTCGCGCATCGTCCCGGTTTCCAGCGCGCGCAAGATAGCCGTGTCGCTCATGGCTCGCAAGGACTCAACCGCCGGCGTCCGCCCTTTGGCCGACTCATGACACATGGCGCAGTGTTGCTTGAAGATATCGCCACCATTTTGCGCAAAACTGGCGCACGAAAAAGTCAAAGCCACCAGCAGAAACCAAGTTGGTTTCACCATGCCTCCTGAGTAAGCAGACGGTCGCGGAATTATAACCTCGCGACCCGTGCAGCTTAGGACTTTTGCTTCTTGTCATCACTCATATTGGCGCTTGGATTTTCCGGGATGTCCAGCCCCGCCTTGCGCAGGCCGTCGATGAGGTGCTCGACCTGTTCTGAGGCGTACCACTTGGCGTATTCCTGTCGTGCCGCGGCGGCGAAATCGGGACGGAGGGCGACCAGATCCTGAACGGCTTTCTGCGCAGCCTCATGTTGACCGAGCTGGCCCAGCGCGGCGGCCCGCGAGGCATGGGAATAGAAGAAGCCGGGCATGTTGATGCGCACGGCTGCCTCCAGCGCCTCCGCGTATTTGCCGTGGCAATAGGCATCTGTGAAGGCGGTAAAGCGGAGCAATCCGGGATAGTTGGGATTCAGCTGCATGGCAGACTCCACCATCTGCAAACCCCGCTCCTCCTCACCGGCGTGGTGCATGAGCAAGCCAAGTAATCCGATGAGGGTCCCGTCCATGGGATTGAGCGCAAGGGTCCGCTCCACGGCCGCGCGGAAGGGAGCTTTTTCCTTGCGGAAGAAATAAACGAAGGCGAGCGCGTAGTGGCCAAGGGCGTGGGTTGGTCCCAGATCGACGGCGCGTTGTGCCGCGGCCAAGGCGCGATCGAGTGGATTGGGCAAGGCATTGAATCCGTCGGAGTACTCGACGATATACATCAGGGACAACATCGCCCAGCAATCGGCCTGGTCCGGGGCTTGGCGCACTGCGCTTTCCAAAATCCGTCTTATGGTCGCGTGTTCCTCGAAAGTCAGGCGCGTGAAATAGCTGAAAGCGCGGAGCACCGCCTCGTGTGGAGTCAGGGACTCTTCGCTCTTGTTGCGCAGCACTTCACTCATGCTGCGCGGCAGAACGCCGTATTGATCGGCTACGGTCGAAACGATGCGGGGAACGAGGTCGTCTTGAATTTCGAAAACGGATTCGGGAGTGAAGCCTCGCTCGTACGTCTCCGCCCAGAGATGGGCGCCCGAGACCGTGTCGGCGAGCTGTACGGTCAGGCGCAGCTTCTTTCCGGCCTGGCGCAGGCTGCCTTCCATCACGTAGCGCGCGCCGAGTTCCTTGCCGATCGCTCGCACATCTTCCGACTCGCTGGAATATTTCGCGGTCGAGCCGCGGGCAATCACCCGCAAATAGGAAAATCGTGAGAGTCCGGTGATGACTTCCTCGGACAGCCCTTCGGCAAATGCTTTGAGATCTTGATTGCTTCCTGTGTATTTGAATGGCAACATGGCCACCCAAAAGCCTTCTTCAGCTCTCGTTGCGCCCGAGTTTGGTTGAGTACGAGCCAGACCCGACGAGCCCGCCGACGTTGCAGTACCGGCCGCGTCTTCGAGTCCTGCTTTGCTTAGGCCTTCGAGAAAATGGCCGGCGAGTTCGGGCTCCAGCCACTTCTCAAGTTCCTGGCGCGCCGCCCCGGCAAAGTTGGGCCTGACCGCGAGCAATCCCCTGAGCGCTTTCTGCGCGGCTTCTATCTCGTCCAGCTGGCCGTGGGCTGCGGCTAATACGATGGAAGTCCAGAAATATCCGGGCATTTGGATACGCAGAGCGGCATCAATGGCGGCGCGGTAGTCGCGCGTGCGGTAGGCGTTGAAGACCTTGGCCAGCCAGTACCAGCCCGGGAAGTTCGGGTGGAGATTCATTGCGGAATCGGCCACGGCGCAGCCTCGTTCCCAGTCGCCCGAACAAGCCAGCAGGATTCCCATGAGCGCGACGGTCGCGCCCTCCATCGGGTTGAGGGCAATCGTGCGCTCGGCCACGGAGCGGAAGGCTTGCCACTCATGTCGCGTAAATAGGCTTTGAGCGAGCGCCTGGCTAGCCAGGACGCTGCCGGGAGCGAGTTCGGCGGCGCGTTGCGCGGCTGCGGCCGCACGTCCCAAAGGATCGGCCTGAAGGTTGAATCCGAACCAGTCTTCGTCGGCATACAACGAGGACAGCATGGCCCAGCAATCGGCCGCGTCTGGCGCATCTCGCACGACGCGCTCCAGCAGGTCCCGGCAGGCCGCGTGTTCGTGCTCCGTCATCTTTTCGTGCAGACTGAAGACCCGGAAGACCGCTTCGAAAGGAGTGACCTGGTCGTCGCTCTTTTTTCGGATGGCAGCGCTGATGCTGCGCGGCAGAATCCCATGCTGATCGGCCACCGTCGAGACGATGCGCGGGACAAGCTGGTCCTGCAGAGCGAAAATGTCATCCGGGCGGAAGGCGCGCTCAAAAGTCTCCGCCCACAAGTGAGCGCCGCTGCTTGCGTCCACCAGCTGTGCCGCCAGACGAATTGTGGAGCCCGCCTGGCGGAGGCTGCCCTCCATCACGTAACGTGCGCCGAGTTCCCCGCCGATGGCGCGAACAGCGCCAGACTCCTTCGAATATTTCGCGGTCGAGCCGCGGGCAATCACCCGCAAATAGGAAAATCGTGAGAGTCCGGTGATGACTTCCTCGGACAACCCTTCGGCAAGTGCTTTGAGATCTTGATCGCTTCCTGTGTATTTGAATGGCAACACGGCCACCCAAAAGCCTTCTTCAGCACGAGAGGCTCCCGAATCGCGGGTCATCCCCGAACTGGCGAGAGGAGAGGCTGACATCTTCTGGTCGGCCGGGGCTCCAACGTCCGGAATCTCCAGCCCTGCTTTGCGCAGGCCTTCCATGAGGTGCGCCCGGTACTCGGGGTCGAACCATTTCTCAGCGTCTGCATGCACTCGCGCGGCGACGCCGGGCCGGATCCTCAGCAACTCGCGCAAGGCCTTCGCAGCTCCGTCGCGGTCGCCGAGTTGTCCGCAGGCTGCAGCCGTCAGGAGATGCGCGCCCCAGTTGCCGGTCTGGTTCATTTTGCTGGCGATTTCGAGAGCGGCGCGATAGTCGCGCTGCCGGTAGGCATGATTGAAATCGACGTGCCAGTACCAGGCGGGATGGTGGGGGTTGAGTTGCCGCGCGCGCTCCGCCAACGAAAGGCCCCGTTCCCACTCGCCCGAGTAGGCCAGCATCTCGCCATGGAATGCGAGAGAATTGCTGTCCATCGGGTTCAGCGCAAGCGCGCGTTCCGCCGCGTTGCGGAAGGCTTGGAACTCTTTTTGAAAGAACAGCACCTGAGAAAGGCTGAACCAGGCGAGATGGCTGGCGGGCGCCGTCTCAACAGCTTTCCGGGCGGCCGCAGCTCCCGTGGTCAGGGAATCCGCCGCCGGGCCGAATCCTTGCGCATATCGCTGCACTGACAACAATGCCAACATGGCCCATGCGTCTGCATATGTCGGAGCTTTCTGTACCGCAGACTCGAGCCCGGCCATCGCTGTTTTCAGTTCTTCCGCGGTGACACGCTCGAAGTATCCGAAACTGCGCAAGACCGCCTCGTAGGGAGTCAGCTGCTCCGGGGCACGCTGGCGGACGGCTTCGCTCAGACTGCGGGGCAGAACGCCGTTCATATCAGCGACCGTCGAGACGATGCGGGGAACCAGATCGTCCTGCAGCTCAAAGATGTTTTCCGGGCTGAACGCCCGCTCATAGTTCTCCGCCCAGAGATGCGCCCCGGAAACCGTGTCGACCAACTGCACGGCAAACCGCAGCCGGCTGCCAGCCTGACGAAGCGTCCCCTCCATGACATAACGTGCGCTCAGTTCTTTGCCGGCGACGCGGACATCCACCTGACCGGCGTAGCGTGCTGTAGAACTTCGTGCAATGACGCGGAGATAGGGAAACCGTGAGAGCCCGGTGACGACCTCATCCGACAGTGCTTCGGCCAGCGCCGTCAGATCAGCGCTGGCGCCGCTGTACTTGAAGGGCAGCACGGCAACCCAGAAGCCTTCATCGGTGCGGGAGGCGCCCGAGTCAGCAGCGACCGTAGCGCGCGCAGCCGAAGCGGAAACTGGCGCGGGGCGCAACCCGAGCCGAGCCAGGTCACGGAATTCGTTGCTAAGGTCGCGCGCGGTCTGCAGGCGATGGCGAGGATCTTTTTCCAGGCAGCGCCGGATGATGCGCGCGAGATCACTCGGCAGCTCTGGCCGCACATCCGTTACCGGCGGTGGATTGTCGCGCAAGATCGCGGAAACGAGCTCAGCCGAAGAAGTTCCTTCGAAAGGGCGCCGTCCCGTCGCCATCTCATGCAGCACCACGCCCATCGAGAAAATGTCGGTGCGGTGGTCGAGGGTGCGACCGGACGTCTGTTCGGGGGACATGTAAGCCGGCGTCCCCATCACCACGCCGACTTGCGTTTGGCTGGCCGAGGTCAGGGTCGCATCGCCGAGGTTGGACCCGCGAACATCTTTAGCCAATCCGAAGTCCAGCACCTTGACGCGGCCCTCGTTGCTGACCATGACATTGGCGGGCTTCAAGTCACGGTGGACAATGCCTTTCTCATGAGCCGCCGCCAGCGCATCGGCCAGCGCGCTTCCAATCTCGACAATGCGCTCGATCGGCAAACCGTCTTGAGGAATGAGCCGGTCGAGGGGCTGACCGTCAACGAGCTGCATCGTCAGGAAGTGGACACCGGCGGACTCCTCGACCGAGTAGATGGTGACTATGTTGGGGTGGTCGAGTTGTGCGAGGACCTTCGCCTCTCGACGAAAACGCCCGAGCCGCTCGGCATCCTGCGCCATCTCGGCGGGCAGCACCTTGAGCGCTACATCGCGGCCGAGTTTCGTGTCCGTGGCCCGATACACCTCGCCCATGCCGCCCGCGCCGAGCGGCGATTGGATTTCATACGCCCCGAGTCTTGTGCCAGCGGTGAGCCCCACAGCGCCCGCCATTATAACGCCCCCGTGCAGAATGGCCCTCCCAGGTGCAGCGCGAGCCCGGACCGCAAGACTGACTTCCCACTTCTCCGATAGAGTTGGTCTGGACTACGCTGCCGGGTGGATCAGGCGGATCAGGGCAAAGACACCGGCGGAAACCAGGGCAGAGACCGGGATGGTGAAGACCCACGCCCAGACGATTCTGCCCGCGACGCCCCAGCGGACAGCGGAGAGTCGTTGCACGGCTCCTACGCCGACGATGGCGCCAGTTATCGTGTGGGTTGTGCTGACTGGGATCCCAGCCAGAGCGGTGGCGAACAGAGTTATGGCGCCGGCGGTTTCGGCGCAGAATCCGCCGACAGGCTTCAGTTTGGTGATACGGGAGCCCATGGTGTGGACGATGCGCCACCCACCGAAGTAGGTGCCCAGAGCGATGGCGGTGTGGGCCGCGAGGATGATCGGCCAGTGGTAGTGTCCCCAACCGCCCTTCAGTTCGGCAGCACTGAGGATCTTGGCGCTGAACAGCGCACTGGCGACGATGCCCATGGTTTTTTGAGCATCGTTGCCGCCGTGGCCGAGGCTGTAGGCAGCGGCGGAGAGCAACTGCAGGCGGCGGAACCAGGCGTCGATGCGCTGCGGCGGCTTGCTGCGAAGAATCCAGAAAACCGCGGTCATGAACAGGAACGCGAGAACGAGGCCAATGACCGGGGCGATCACGATGAAGACGAGGGTCTTATACCATCCGGCGGTGATGATGACAGAAAAAGAACCGGCACGCATGATGGCGGCCCCGGCCATGCCACCAATGAGAGCGTGCGAGGAGGATGTGGGCAGGCCCCACCACCACGTAAGCAGGTCCCAAACGATGGCGCCGAGCAGGCCGCCGATGACGACGTATTGCGTCACAGCTTCGATGTGAATCATGCCGCTGCCGATGGTATTGGCGACGGCGGTGCCGAGCAGGAAGGCGGCAACGAAGTTAAAGAAAGCGGCCCAAACTACGGCCAGTTTGGGCGACAGGACCCGGGTTGAAACCACAGTGGCAATGGAATTGGCAGCATCGTGAAATCCATTGAGAAAGTCGAAGGTCAGCGCGACCGCGATGGTGACGATCAGGAGCAGGATATCGGGGCTCACGAGGCTATGAATTCTTCAGCACAACGGTTTCGAGCACGTTGGCAACGTCCTCGGCCTTGTCAGTGGCTAGTTCGAGGAACTCAATCAGTTCTTTGGTCTTGAGCAGGGTAATGGGATCTTTTTCCTGATCGAAGAGCTGGCCGATGGCGGCGCGGGAAATGACGTCGGCTTCGTTTTCGATTCGGTTGATTTCCACGCAATAGGTGAGGATATCTCCGTTCTTGCGCAGGAGCGGCAAGGCACAATGCAGTTCTTGAACCTGCTGCAGGATGAGGCGGGAAAGCTCCAGGGCGACTGGTGGAGGACTGGTGATGCGGTACATGATGATGCGGGCCCCGGCGGCGTTGATGAAGTCGAGAACGTCATCGAGAGAAGAGGCGAGCTGATGAATATCTTCGCGGTCGAAGGGCGTGATGAAGGTCTGGTTGAGCTTGGTGTAGACGGCATGGGTAAGTTCGTCGCCGCTGCGCTCGATGCGGCGGATCTCGGCGACCTTAGCTTCTACGTCCTTGTAATCTGTGAAAAGGTCAACCATGGCGCGAGCGCCGGAGATCAGATTCTCGGACATCCGGGAGAACAACTCGAAAAAGCTGTCGTCCCGTGGAATAAGAGGGGTCATCGAGAAAGAAGGAGCTCTAATATTGTACGCGTCCGGGGAGCGTGCCACTATTTCATGCGAGCAAGAGGGGCGTCAATAGGTCGATGCGGTTAGGTGTGACCAGGATCACCGAGGCGTGCGGCGGACGACAGCGTTGGAGCTGCGGCGAATACCGATGCCGACTAAAAGAATGATCACGAGCACAGAAGCGGCGCCGAGTGCGGTGTGGGTGAAGAAGCCGACGAGAACGTGATCAAGGCCCATCGGGGACAGTATGAAACGGACTAGCGCTTTAAGCGAGATTACGAAGGTCGAGGGACGAACAGCTGCTGAATAAATGGTGGCGGGGGGATTTCGCCGTTACTTTAGCCTGGGAGCCGAACCTAGGGAAACGTCTCGGGCGAAGACCTGATACTCGTTCACAGACAAACAATTCGGAGACAAAATCTGCAAGCACCATTCGTCAGGTCACAAGAATGCCAGGTGCCACCGTCGCCTTGGAAGAGACCGGCACCACGATAATGAGCGCGGTTCCGGCGCCATCCTCTGACTGTATTTCGAGTGTTCCGCCCAGCTCGCGAACCCGCTCTCGCATTCCTGCCAACCCAACTCCCGGCTGTGCCGCGCCTTCGATGAAGCGCCTTAGTTGGTCTTGCGGGATACCTTTGCCATCGTCTCGAATCTCGAGGCGAGCCCGCTTTTCATCCAGTGCCAGACGAATACGAACCGCCGAAGCCCCAGAGTGTCGGTGCACGTTAGTCGAGGCCTCCTGGATCGCACGGAACAATGCTATTTCGGTGTCCGAAGCGAGCCGCATACGCTCAGGCGAACATTCGAGACTGACGGCAATCCCGCTGCGTCGTGAGAATTCGTCCACATACCATCGCGCTGCCGTAGCCAAGCCGGATTCGTCCAGCAGTGGCGGATGCAGAAGGTGAGAAATTGTCCGGATGTCGGCCAGGCATTTGTTCAAAATGTCGGAGCAGTCGGCAACCACTTCTCTTTGTTCGCCATTGGAAGCAAGCAACGAGTCGAGATTCATTTTCAGCGCCGCCAGATATTGACCGAGACTATCGTGCAACCCCCGGGCAATGCGCCGCCGTTCTTCGTCCTGCAAGGTAAGGATTCGGCCGCTCAATCTCCGGGTTGCGTCCTCCGCCCGGTGTCGCAAGGTAACATCGGTGTTGATCTCAAGCCAACCGACCGGGTTGCGATCAGGGTCGCGCAGCGTCCGCCAGCGGCTGGCAACGATAATCTGAGCTCCATCCCGCTTGGTATGACGAATCTCTCCTTCCCAGGTTTCCCTCATCTTGATGTTCTCGACAGGCAGGGGAAATTCGGTGTGCAGCAGTTCATGGGGAGACCGGCCGAGAGCTTCCGCCTTGCTCCAGCCGTACAATCTTTCCGCACCTTCATTCCAATAGGAAATCCTGTCGGCTGCAGTTCTCACAAAAATGGCATCGTTGGCCAGATTCAGCATGGCGGCCTGCTCAGCCATCTCCTTGGTCTTCTGCTCCAACACCGCGGTCCGTTCCCGGACTCGATTCTCCAGTTCATGCTGCGCGTTCAACAGGTCTTCTTCGACTCGCAGCCGTTTGATCATCGATCGTCGGGTGAAACCTCCCATGGCGATGATTACGGCGCACAGAGCCATGAAACCGAATATTCCAAAAACTTCCGCGGTGCTGCGCAGCGCGAAGGAGTCGTAGGGTGGCAGGAACCAATACCATATTCCGGCGAGAGAAATCACCATGGTGACTAGGGCGGGTCCGACTCCGCAATACCATGCCGAGAACGCCACCGCTGCCCAAGCCGTGTGATAAGGATTTTCCGGCCCCAACAAGGGATCTAACAGTCTGCGCAGAAGCAGGGCGACCAGGGCGGCAAGTATGCTAAGAGCGTATCTGAAGGCCGGTTGTTTGATGGTTAGCATTAGCACCCCAGCGTTTACAAGCGGCATCGCAGTGCTGGAACTGGCCGTTCGAGCAGCGTTGAAAGTGCATTCTTACCGGAGACTTTGATCCCTCTCTCGTGATCGCGCCGACAGGCCCAGAAAAGTGTTGTGTCGATAGTACCCCAACCTCGACGAACCTGGAGCGCAGCCAGCGCACCTGTTGCGGTTCGGTCAGGGCGAATGCCTGATGGATGCCGCTTGAATTGTCAGGATTGCCTTCTTGACAGGCGTACTCGAATCAGCCCGCTAGAGCAAGCGATTGAAAACTGTTGCCGGCTCGCTAGGCCACGGCCTCCAATGTTCGCTTATCTTCCAAAGGCGCCGCCTCGTAGGCACCCGTACGGCTCAACAATTCGCTGACCCGGATAGCCCCGCTATCTTCTGGGCACGAGACGTACACTAAAGCGCCAAGTTCAGCCAGTTTCCGGCCCAGCCGACGAGATTCGGCCTCGGAAAAACCTAAGCCAGCCAACGTGGTCGACCCACCGCAAACGGCCGGAAAGTTCTGATCAACCATCAGCGAGCGAAAGAACCTCTGCGAACGAATAAAGAAACCGACGGTGGGAATGATGACCGCGCCGAATCCCGAGATCCAGCCCATCGTGCCCAGCGCACTGCTCTCCGGGGCTGCGTCAGTGATTCGGGTATCGCGCACCACGGCGGCGACGGGATGGGCCGGAGAAAACACCATGCAGATATCTTCATTGCTGAATCCGGCGCAGTTCAGCGTGTGCACAACTTCATCCAGGGCAATGTTTTGAGGATAAATTGCGTAGGCCGCGGCCCCAATTTCTCTCATCATCGTCATCGTCTCCAAAGCTAGTCCCGGGCAAACTTGGAAATAATCCTTCAGGTGTGATCTCCGCCAAAGTAGTGGAAAAGAACGAGAGATACACTAGGGTGAATCTTGTAGGCCAGGGTTCCACAGCGAACCCAGAGGCCATTCCCGCAAAGCATCGGCGTCCCCTTCGGTTTCTGAGACGGCACCACGCCACATTTTCCAGGGCTCCGTATCGAGGACTCCCTGTAGAACTAGCGCCGAATCACGCCAGGACAAAATTTACCCGGTCACCGCTGGAAGTGATCTTCGATTGCCAGGTCCGTGATGCCTTCATGTCGCTGACGCACAACGCTTAATGCGGGAGCCAGGACGTGGCAACCGGCTTGCATCGCCCATGCCTGTGCGGATTGCACAAATCTGAATTCGAACCCTTACCCCTGGAGGTAGGAAACGATGAAACGCTTTCTCCCCATCATTGCACTTCTCGGCCTGACCGGCTTTGCACTCGCTCAGAACTCGTCGATGCCGGATCAAACTCGTTCGACAGCGCAGCAGGAGCAGGAGACCGATGCCGCCAGCGCGCAACACCAGTCTGCGCGCAGCTTCGAAGGCACAATCGAAAAAGCGGGCGGCAAACTCGTTCTGCAAGAAACTTCGACCCAGACTGCTTATCAGCTCGATGATCAGGACAAGGCAAAGCAGTACTTGGGAAAGAACGTAAAGGTGATGGCAACCATGGACCCGAAGACCAACACCCTGCATGTGGTGGACATCAGTCCAGCTGAAAGCCGTTAACCATTGCGGTACGAGCGCCCGCCGCGGACCGCGGCGGGCTTTCTTTCATGCCGTTGTTTCCTGTTGCCATGGTCAGTTTTTTTTGAAGTACTGCCCGGCTGTCGGGATGTAGGTAGAGAAAGCGCCCGAGATTGCAGAGTCCCGTGTATTCCGGCAGGCCGGCACTTCGTAGTTAAGTAGATCAGGAGCTAAGAATGTCGAACAGTCCCGTGAACCCTGATGTCGGCAAGCGCGGTCAAGATCTGATGAAAGTCTTTGACGCTGCCTTCCACCGCTTGCAGCAAGGCAGCGAGCGCTGCAATCCGGCGCGTATGCCGATCTTCCCGCGGCGGCAAACCCAGGATAGGGGTGACGCCCTCGACCACGAGCGAGCCCTGACCGACGCAGCCCGCGCCCTCGCGGGCCTGTGGAAGGTGTCCTCGGCACTGATCCGTTGAAGGAGGCTAGCCATGCTGCGCGAATTCAGCGTGTTCGTGTTGCTTTTCTCGCTGCTCAGCCTGATTGTGCGACCGAATGAAATAGCTCTGTTGCTTGCATTGGGAGCGCTTGCCATTTTGGCAATCGAGTGGGCCATCGCGCCTAGACCAACTGACAAGAAAATGAAGAATGGCGTAACTGCGAAACGGCAGCTCAGAGACTACAAAGACCGGCACTTTACGCACGCAAGCTAGGGTGGTCCGGAAGAAAAGAACACGCAGAGCGTCGCACCTCGAAGCTGCTACGCTCCGCGATCCAGGGGCAACGTCAGCCGATCTCCTCAGACTCTTCCTCTTCTGGCGAATCGACCGCACGGTGCGGGGGTTTTGATGAAGCCTGTTTGTCGGCTGATTTCTTCTTAGCGGCGTCTTTCGCTTTGCCCCAGGCGTTCTGCACTTTGCCCTCGACCTGCTTCGCCGCACCTCTGACCTGCTCCTTGGGATTGCCCGTCCACTCTCCGGCCTGGCGCTGGACGCGTCCCGCGACATCCTTTATTTTCCCTTCCACCCGATCCTTGTTCATCTCATCTCCTCTCGTTTCTTCCGTCTGATTTTGTGTGGCCTCGCTGGGTCCTGTCTTAGCCCAGGGCAAAAAACGCGATGCCGGACAGTCCGATGAAGTGGCCTGTCCGGCGCGCCATTTCCACCTGCCGCGACTGCTTTAGGCGATTTTCTCTTGCTTCTGGTCCTGGCCGGGCTCTTTGTAGTCGCGATCCGAAGCGGGGTGACTTCCACTCGGTTTTTGATGGGAATTCTTCTGATGTTCCTGCAGTTCGCGTTCGGAATTGAACTTTTGTTGGCAAATGTTACAGGTTTTCTGATCGTTCGGGTTCTGTGTCATTGCGACTTGGTCTCCTCGATTGGTAGATTTCCGTCCTGCGGCCCCCTCGAGCACGTTTTCTCAGATCTCGAAACTCTCTCCGGCCCGCTTGCACTACGTGACCGGGTTTCGGCCCTGAATGATGCGCACGAGGACGACGATGATCGCCACCACCAGCAAGAGGTGAATAAAGCCGCCCAGCGTGTAGGAGCTGACCATTCCCAGCACCCAGAGAATCAACAGCACGACGGCGATAGTCCAGAGCATCGGAGTCACCCTTTCCAGCAGACGGCGGATGAACGTGGCCGCAATTCAGAGGCTACGCAAAGTTGTCGAAGGCTTGAATCCGGCGAAGTCCGTAATTGGGCGAGGGACCGCCTCTATTTGGCGAGAATGATTCCCGCCAGCGGCGCGATTGGATACCCTGCCGGCGGCCAACAAGCGCGGAACAGGCGAGCTTTCAGAAGACGCTCTCAAAAGACGCGTTCAGAAGACCTGAACAATTCCGTTGCGTACCGCGTAGCGGGTGAGATCGGCCACGGAGTGCAGATCGAGCTTGCGCATCAGGTTGGTGCGATGGGTCTCGGCAGTCTTGACGCTGAGATTGAGGGCAACTGCAACTTCCTTGCTGGTCTTGCCTTCAGCGAGCAATTGGATCACCTCGCGCTCGCGCGGCGTCAAGAGATCGAGATTGCTGGCGAGTGCTGCCTCACCCACCTGCTCGCGGTCGAGAAAACCGTTGAGAACCAGCTGGCTGACCCGGGTCGTAAAGAATGTTCTTCGCTGTTGCAGCGCTTCCACCGCGGCCACCAGGTCGGACCCCGCATCCGACTTGAACAGGAATCCACGGGCGCCCGCACGAAGCACCTCCCGCACCATCTGGTCCGTGTCATGCATGGTCAAGATCAGAATCAACGAATCCGGCGCGGTGGCCAGGATCTGGCGCGTGGCCTCCAGGCCATTCAAGTTCGGCATGCCTATGTCGAGCAGGATCAAGTCCGGCTTGGTCGCGGCCACCATTTCCACTGTTTCACGCCCATCTTTGGCCTCGCCGCACACCTGCCAGCCGGGATGATTCTCGAGCAGGGCACGGACACCGCGCCGGGCAATGTCGTGATCGTCGGCGATCAGAATTCGAAACACTCGTGCACCTCCGCGGGAACAGAGTTCGGAGTCAAGCATCTTTTCTGAAGCTGGGAATACCTCTGGTGTTCAAGCACCAATATTGCCAAACGCGTATTTCCTTGCTGTGGAATCACTTGGCGAGCACAGGCGCACGGACCGTGTGTAGGTTTTTCCCAGTCCGGGGCGATTGGGAGCGATACTAGCGCCTGACCACCGCACTAAGGGTGCGTGAGGATTTGGGAATACTCACGGAAACAGACAAAAGGAACAACTTCAGGCCGCTGTCGGCCCGGCAGGAGTTTTCGGCGTTGGTACCTCGATCTGTATCAGGTTGTTCTTGATGGCATACACCACCAGGTCGCGAATGGAGTGAAAGCTTAGCTTGCGCATGATGTTGCTGCGGTGAGTTTCGACCGTCTTGGTGCTTAGATTCAAGAGACTGGCTACTTCCTTGGAGCTGTTACCTTCGGCCAGCAATTGAGTGATCTCTCGCTCCCGCGCAGTCAGTGTCGGGAGCTTCGGTGTTTCGTTCCGGCCGATGCTGTGTCCCTTCTCCAGAAAGCCGGCCAACACCAGATCGTTCACCCGGGGAGTAAAAAACATCCGGCGATTCTGCAGCGCCTCCACCGCAGCCACCAGATCCCGGGCCGCGTCCGACTTCAACACGAATCCTCGCGCTCCGGCATCCAGAGCTTCGCGAATCACCTGGTCCGAGTCCGTGATGGTCAGTACGATCACTTTGAAGTTAGGATCCAGTTGCAGCAACTGCCGGGTCGTGTCCAGACCGTTCAGGCTGGGCATCCCAATGTCCACGATGACAACGTCGGGCTTGAGCGCCATCGCTTTCTCAATGGCCTCGCGGCCGTTCTCCGCTTCGCCGCAGACTTCCCATCCCTCGTGTCTTTCAATCAGCGACCGCAATCCACGGCGCACAATTTCATGATCATCAGCCAATAAGATTCTTATCTTCATGATTCACCCCACATAGTTCAAAGGTGGACTCCAACCGCTCCCTCACCGGTGTGAGGGCTTAATGTCGCCTCGTAGTGCCGCCGTTCAGTGCCGTGAACTCGCGATGTTCGCTCACGGCTTCCACCGCTTCCAACAGATCACGAGCAGCGTTGGATTTCACGACATAACCCCGGGCCCCGACATCCAGAGCTTCCCGCATCATGTGCGGAGAATCGTGTTGGGTCACAAACAGAATTTCTGCTTGCGGCGCCTGCTTCCGCAGAAGCCGGCATGCCTCCAATCCGTTCATCCTGGGCATGGTGACATCGAGCACGATGACATCCGGCCTCAATTCGCTTTCTTTCGTGACCGCTTCCGCTCCATCCGATGCTTCGCCAACCACTTCCCATCCCTCGTGACCTTCAAGAATGGTCCTCAGACCCTGCCGCACAATGGGGTGGTCATCCACGAGCAGGATGCGCACTGTCATAGCAGTTGTCAGCTCTCCCCCAGAAGAACGCCGAAACAATTCGCCCAATCATTTTAAGCGTGATATTGCGATGTATACCAGCAAGCTGCTAACTAGAACATCTTCAATGAATCTGCCTACCCCATCAGCATCCGTTCTAAGGTTAGCGATTGCAGGGGCTTAGCCCAATACAGGAAATGCTGTATTCGGCTCCCGGCTATCGGCTCGCTTCCATGCGCCCGATGCCTCTAATCGAGCCCGACGGTGGGGAAATAGGTCTCTTCGCGCAACAGGATTTCCACCGCCTCAACCACGGACCCGATATCCTGTTTGGCGCAGGCCCCCCGCACCCCCGCCAATTGTGCCGCCTCAATTAACTGCCTGGACAGGTGCAGCGTCACCATCAGGATGGAAGTTTTCGGGCAGAGCTGCGAGATTTGCCTCGCGACTTCCACCCCGTTGCAGTCCGGCATCTGATAGTCCAAAAGAACCAGGTCGGGAGCGACCTCAACCGTCTTCTGCACCGCTTCCGCTCCCGATCGCGCTTCACCGCAAACCTGCCACTTGCCCTCCTGCTCAAGTACCGCCCGCAAGTAGTGCCTGACCGACGGATTGTCATCGACAAGAAGAATGCGGGCCACCAGACTGCTCCTCGTTGGCCTCTCCGCTCTGCAATTTCCGCTGTATTAGACGAAGCTGTCGGGCAGGTTCCTACCACCGCTCCTTCTCCTACCATCCTGACCGCTGATTTTAGCCTTGTGTTGCGTTCATCACCGCATGAGCCGCCACCTCGTTAGCGTCTCAGGTGTTCCTTATCAGTGACGAAGCCAGCTGACAATAGACCAGCGGCTCAATCGATTCAATCCCGCGAAGCCTGTAGAGGTGCTGTACCGCGCCCGCAAAACACCTCGCAGCGTCTGCGTCGCGCAGGGGAACGATACTAGCTCACGATGCAGCGCCGGTAGCGTCGCTCCATCAGGCTTTGGTCATCCGCCGAAGAATTCTTCGTTTCGGCAGGAGCAGGTCCCGCAACTTGAGTTTCGCTTTGTGCAACTGTGATTTGGAATTCCCGATGGAACAGTGGAGACGTTGCGCAATTTCATGATGCTGATACCCCTCCACCTCGTGCAAATCGAAAATCGTGCGGCATCCGTCTGGGAGGTCTTCCATCGCCCGGCGCAGAGCAATGCGATCCACCACCCCGGCTAGATCCGGATCGGTTTTTCCCAGATCCCGACGCATCGACGGCGACTCGGGCAGCACCGGTTCATCCAGAGAAATCATAGGAGGCGCCTTGCGCCGGCGCAGCCGCATCAGCACGGTGTTCACCGCGATGCGGTAAAGCCAGGTGGAAAAAGCGGCCTCGCCCCGGAACGATTCCAGGGTGCGAAAGACCTGCAGGAAAGCCTCTTGCGTCAGGTCCTCGGCTTCCGCTACATCCCGCGTCATGAGCAGGCAAACGGAATAGACCCGGCTCTTGTGCTGGTTGAACAAGTCGGCAAAAGCCTGCTCGTCGCCCGCCTGGGCGCGCCGCACGAGATTCAGTTGCACGTCGCGCTGCTTGGCTTTGGTTTCCGGAACAACGTTGAGGTCCGCCGCAGAAATCGCGCAAGTTGCCATGGTGGTCTTCCTCCGTCGGCTTAAAGATCTTTTGCCTCCACGAAAAATCTCGTGAGGATGTATCCAGCCTAGAAAATTCGGGGTGAAGGTCCTATCGGGTTACATCTGTAAACGCCCATTGGTGAGACCGTAAGACAGCGTTCGCAAGCGAGTACGAACCGAGGCAAAGGGAACTCGCGATGCAGGGGCGAATATCGCGACACTCCCACGCGTCTGTAGATGAGAAGTACAATTTTCAGGCCCGGCCCAGAGGGCCGAGCCGCATCTGTGTCAAACGCCGGTGTACATCAGCGCCGGTTGGAGGCAGTCTCGGATGCGCCCTTCGATTCAGGATTTTCATTCTTCGATTTGCTTTGGGCCGAATACTTCCTCACCGCTGAAAGAAACGGCTGGCTGACGGCAGTCGCTTGCACTTTTCCGCTCAAAATGTCGCCGAACGGGACGAAGCTGCCATAGAGCACGCGGGTCTCGTCTTTATCCTGAGTAAGCGCGGCGCCGCTCAAATCAATTCCCGCAAAGAGTCCGCGCGCGCGCGAATACGTCAATACCTCCGCCCGCATCTTCACGTCGGTGTCGGCGGCCGCGTCGCGTCCAACCGGACCGGCAGCTGCCGAGGCGTCCGCGCCAAGCTTGAACTTGCTGGAGAGCAGATGCTGCATTCCGTTGTCGTTGGTCACAATCAGCACCAGGTCGACGGCCTGGCCGCCCAGCTGCAGACCCCAGCTTCCGCCCGTAATCGTGATCGGAGCCGGAGCGCTCCATCCTGCACCGGTGCGACACGTGGCCACGCCCTTGCCATGGTTGCCGCCAAAGCCCACCGCAATCTTCACCATCGACGGTATGACCGCGATACACTTCGCGTCGCTCATGACTTTATCGGGAATCGCCTTGTCCGGAGTCGCCATGATCTCAGTCAGCACCTTGGCCGACGCGTCGATGCGTTTGGCGATGTCGGACTGATCTTTGTCTTCCGCGACGGCCAAACTTACGCCAAGCAACATCACGGCAATGCTGAGCACCAGAAGAGACTTCGATATAGCAGGGATACGTTTCATTTATAGCTCCTCATGTTGGTGCCCGCTTGTGAGCACGCGTGTTATTGTCATCGCTGCCTTGAAGCTAACCCGGACGTGCCTCTGCTCCCATCCGAAGGAATATGTAGGCAACCTCAGGCTTTTCCCGGAGAATCACCACGCCAGATCCTATGCGCTCACTCCGAGATACAGGTTCCACGGTATGGCGGGGTTGTGCTGAAACCGGCTATTCTTCAACACCTAATCGACACAACGCCCCGAGGCGGGAGCCAGTACGACTGGGAAAAACTGGCGCCCGCCTCTTTCTCTTGTTCTCCCGCCATCACGAACGGACTTTTCGCGGAACTCAGTTCGGGGAATACAGTTTGCGCTTCCACATCGGTCAAATGGAGAAAGGCCCTGCCAGGGACGCCGCATGACGTCATTCTGCGAGGAAGATCTCGAGCGGCGCGTCATACGCGCTTGCGAGGGAGAAACCGAGGAGCATCAGCTTGAGACTCAGGCTGGAGTGGAAATCAGTTCCACCTGGCGCCGGGAAGGAATAACAACTTCCACGATGGTCCCGGGGTTGGCGTTCGCGAGGCGGAGACGGCCACCGAGTTCAGTTACGCGCTGTCGCATGCCGCCGATACCCACTCCGACGCTCTCCGGGCGCAACTGAACGATCTGCTCCTGAATGCCTTTGCCATCGTCGCGCACCAGCACGACAATGTGGCCGTCATTCTCCGTCAGACTGACGCGGCCTTTGCTGGCGCCGGAGTGCCGGAACATATTGGTGAGAGCCTCCTGAATGATGCGGAAGACGGCGGTTTCCAGTTCTGGCTTGAGGCGGTTGAGATCCGGAGGATTGACGTCCAGCTGAATTTCGATTCCACTTCGTTCCGAAAGCCCCTCGAGAAACCAGCGCAACGCCGAAATCAAGCCGACTTCGTCGAGCAGAGGCGGGTGCAGCAGATGAGAGATCGTTCGCACCTGCTTGATGGTGCGGTCCAACAACTGGCTCGCCTCCGAAGCTGCCTGACGAACCGACGGCTTGGAATCCTTCGCCAGAATCCCATCGACGATCATTTTAGTAGCTGCCAGTTCCTGTCCCAGGCCATCGTGAATCTCGCGCGCAATGCGCCTGCGCTCTTCGTCCTGCAAGGTCATGAGGCGGCTGGAAAGACGCCGCAGTTCGACGGTGCGCAAGTCGACCATGCGCTCCAGTTCGGCGGCGCTGTCCCGTATGGATTGCTCCAGCATTTTGCGGTCATGAATGTCGCAACAGGTGCCATACCACTTGACGATGGTCCCCTGCGGATCTCGTAACGGCACCGCGCGGGCCCGGAACCAGCGGTAACCACCGTCCGCGCCGCGCAGGCGGTATTCGCTTTCATAGGCTTCGCCCGATTGCACACATTGCAACCAATGCTCCAGGCTTGGACCCCGATCGTCGGCATGCATGTATTCCAGCCAACCCACTCCGACCGCCGAATCCGGCTGTGTTCCGGTGTATTCGTAGAAGCGGCTGCTGATGTAGTCCCGTTGGCCATCGGATTGCCGGCTGAAGATGATATCCGGGGCGGTTTGTACGATCGCGTCCAGCTCCTGGTTTCTCTGGGCGAGATTTTTGTTGAGCTCTTCCAGCGCAACCGCCTTTCGTTCCAGTTCCTGCGTGCGGTCGACCACGCGTTGTTCGAGTTCGGTGTTCAGCTGCTCGAGCTGGCGATTCTTGCGGTGCAATTCTGCAAAAATCCGCACTTTAGCCCGCAGAACTTCAGGAACGATCGGAACAGAAAGATAATCCGCAGCTCCGTGCTGGTAACCCTTGAGCCGGTCAAAGTCGGTCAAATGCACCGCGGAGACGAAAATGATGGCTGTCTTTTGAAAGCGGGGATGCTGGCGGATGATCTCAGCCAGCTCGAACCCGTCAATCTCCGGCATGCTCACATCCATCAACACGACCGCCACGTCGGTTTTGAGAAGCTTCTCCAAAGCCTCCTTGGCCGATGTGGCATGAATCAGGTTCTCACCCAGCTCAGACAGGATTGCCTCATAGCTCAGCAATTTGCCGGGCTGATCGTCGACCATCAGGATATTGACTTTTTCGTGCATGCCCGTCATGTTCTCAATCGCCTTGGCTGCTCCTTGAGCTAGCGATGCAGCCACACCCGTAGAGCCGACAGCAGCTGCTCGGTATTCACAGGCTTGGCCAGATATTCAGAAGCGCCCGCTTCCAGGCATTTTTCGCGATCGCCTTTCATCGCCTTTGCCGTCAAGGCGATAATCGGCAACCTTCGGAACGACGTGTTTTGGCGAATCACTTGCATCGTCGAGTAACCATCCATCTCCGGCATCATGATGTCCATCAACACGATGGCCACATCCGGAGTCGATTCCAGGATCTCGATGGCTTCACGGCCGGTCTCTGCCGTCAGGACAGCCATTCCCCGTCGCTCCAGGACGCTGCTGAGCGCAAAAATGTTGCGCATGTCGTCGTCGACCACGAGAACCTTCTTGCCCACCAGGGCTTCGTCAGACCGGTGCAGCCGGTCCAACATTTTCTGTTTTTCTGGAGGAAGGTCGGCAACAACCCGATGCAGAAAGAGTGCGGTTTCATCCAGCAGACGCTCGGGGGATTCCACTCCCTTGACCACTACGCTGCGGGCGAGCGTATGCAGGCGGGCATCTTCTTCGGGAGACAGCTCTTTCCCGGTGAATACCACGACCGGCAAATCCTTCACCGCAGGAATATCCCGAATGCGTTCCAGAATGTCGAATCCGGTCATGTCGGGCAATCGAAGATCGAGCACTACGCAATCAAACGATCGGTTGTCGATCATTTTTAGCGCTTCCCCACCGGTCGCCGCAACCTGGACATCAATGTCTTCATGTACCAGCAGTTCGCGGATGCTCAGTTGCTCCGCGGTATTGTCTTCGACGATTAACAACCGCTTGCGACGGGGAGTTGCATACTCTTTGATTCGTGACAGAGCGGAATCGAGCTCACCGGTGGTGGTAGGCTTGGTCACGAATGCGAATGCGCCCCGGGCCAGGCCATGTTGCCGGTCCTCGTCCATGGTCAGCATTTGCACCGGGATGTGTCGCGTTGCGGGATCCTGCTTCAGGTGGTTGAGCACAGTCCACCCCAGCATGTCGGGAAGAAAAACATCCAGAGAGACGGCTGTGGGATGAAACTCCCGGGCCAGCGCAAGCGCTTCCGCGCCCCGCAGGGCCGCGAGAACTTTGAATCCTTTGTCGCGAGATAAGTCGCACAGGATGCGGGCGTAATGTGGATCATCTTCGACAATCAACAGAATCGCATCCCCGGGCTGCAGGTTCTCTCGATCATCGCCAATGTGCTCAATCGGCCGTTCCGTGACAACCATGTTCGACAGTTGCAGCGGCGAAGCCGACGGCATCGCCCTCATATCGCTTGCTCCCGGCTTCGCTGTGGCCGGTCCCACATAGGCAAGAGGCAGGTAAAGAGTGAAGGTGCTGCCTTGACCGGGCACGCTGCGCAGCTGGATCTCGCCTCCCAGCAGACTGGCCAACTCGCGGCTGATGGCCAGACCAAGACCCGTCCCGCCGTATTTCCGGCTGGTGCTGGCGTCGGCTTGTTGAAAAGCCTCGAAGATGATGCGCTGCTTGTCGGGGGCAATGCCAATCCCAGAATCAGCCACCTCGAAAGCCACCACCGATGCGGCCGTGCTCAGAATCGGATGATTCTGGGTCCAGCCCTGTTGACCCACCGACACCGACAAGCGTACCGAGCCATGTTCGGTGAATTTAAAAGCATTCGAAAGCAAGTTCTTGAGCACCTGCTGCAGACGCTTGGAGTCGGTAACCAGGCTGCGCGTGAGGTGTGCGTCAGCCTGCACTTCGAACCCAAGCTTCCGGTTTTCCGCCTCGTGGCGGAACGGCCGGGCCACCATTTCCAGAAGGTTGGAGAAGAATACTTCCTCCGCCTCGACCGACACCGTCCCGGACTCGATCTTGGAGAGGTCAAGGATGTCGCTGATCAGGTTCAACAAGTCAGTGCCGGCCCCGTGGATGGTGCGCGCAAACTCGACCTGTTTTGGCGTCAGATTGTGATCGGGGTTTTCGCTGAGCTGCTGTCCCAGCACCAGGATGCTGTTCAGCGGCGTGCGCAGCTCATGTGACATATTGGCAAGGAATTCGGATTTGTACTTGGAGGTCAGCGCGAGTTCTTTCGCCTTCTCCTCGAGCGCCCGGCGCGCCTGCTCGATTTCCTGGTTCTTGCGCTCGACTTCGACGTTCTGCTCGGCGAGCTGCTGTGCTTTCTGCGCCAACTGCTCGTTGGTCTGCTGCAATTCTTTCTGCTGGGTCTGGAGTTCGGTCGCGAGTTGCTGCGACTGTTTCAACAACCCCTCGGTCTGCATCGTGGCTTCAATGCTGTTCAGCACGATGCCGATGCTCGCCGTCAGCTGCTCCAGGAAGGCCAGGTGCGAGGCGGTAAAGGTGCCTAGCGACGCGAGCTCAATCACCGCCTTGACCCGGTCCTCGAAGAGCACGGGGAGGACGATGACGTTGCGTGGAACCGATTGGAAGAGCCCGGAGCGGATCGGAACCGCGTTCTCGGGCAGGTTGGAAATCAGCATGCGCCGCTTTTCCGCTGCCACCTGGCCGACCATGCCATCTCCCACCTTCAGGCGGCGCAGGTGGCCGTTTTCCCCGTCGTCGGCAAACGCGGACAACAGCACCATGCCGGCGGATTCTTCCGTTTCCATCTGGTAGATGACGCCTTGTTGGGCATTCACCAGGGGCGCGAGTTCCGAGAGCAGCATGCGCCCTACCGTCGCCAGATCGCGCTGGCCCTGCAGCATACCCGTAAAGCGCGCCAGATTGGTCTTGAGCCAGTCCTGCTCCGTATTGCGGTCGGTCGTGAGCCGCAAGTTGTCGATCATGGTGTTGATGTTGTCTTTCAGCTCCGCCACTTCCCCGCTGGCCTCCACCTGAATGGATCGTGTCAGATCGCCCTTGGTCACGGCGGTCGCGACTTCAGCGATGGCGCGCACCTGGTTGGTCAGGTTATCCGCGAGCAGGTTGACGTTGCCCGTCAGATCCTTCCACGTGCCGGCCGCTCCGGGCACGTTCGCCTGGCCGCCCAGCCGCCCTTCCACGCCCACCTCGCGAGCGACGGTCGTGACCTGATCCGCAAACGTAGCCAGCGTTCCGGTCATGTTGTTGATGGTTTCCGCCAGCGCTGCGACTTCGCCCTTGGCATTGACGGTCAGCTTCTGCGTGAGATCGCCATTCGCGACCGCCGTGACCACCTTCACAATGCCTCGCACTTGCTCGGTGAGGTTAATGGCCATGACGTTGACGTTGTCGGTGAGATCTTTCCACGTTCCGGCGACGCCGGGCACCTGCGCCTGTCCGCCCAGCTTGCCTTCCGTGCCCACTTCGCGCGCCACGCGGGTCACCTCAGCTGCGAATGCGTTGAGCTGGTCGACCATCGTGTTGATGGTGTTCTTCAGTTCCAGAATCTCGCCCTTCACATCGACCGTGATCTTGCGCGACAAGTCGCCGCGCGCCACTGCCGTCGTCACCTCGGCGATGTTGCGCACTTGAGCCGTGAGGTTCCCCGCCATGGCGTTGACAGAATCTGTGAGATCTTTCCACGTGCCGGCCACGCCGGGCACGTTGGCCTGACCACCCAAACGGCCTTCGCTACCCACCTCACGAGCCACGCGAGTCACCTCGGCAGCGAATGAGCGGAGTTGCTCGACCATCGTGTTGAGAGTCTCTTTCAGCTGCAGGATTTCGCCGCGCACGTCGACCGTGATCTTCTTGGAGAGGTCGCCCGTGGCAATGGCGGTTGCGACCTCAGCGATGTTGCGCACCTGGCCTGTCAGATTGCTGGCCATGAAGTTCACGTTGTCGGTGAGATCCTTCCACGTTCCCGCCACGCCCGGCACCTGCGCCTGTCCGCCCAGCTTGCCGTCCGTGCCGACCTCGCGCGCCACGCGTGTCACTTCGCCGGCGAACGCGTTCAACTGGTCGACCATCGTGTTGATGGTGTTCTTCAGTTCCAGAATTTCGCCCTTCACATCCACCGTGATCTTGCGCGACAAGTCGCCGCGCGCCACAGCCGTCGTCACCTCGGCGATGTTGCGCACCTGGCCGGTCAGGTTGCCAGCCATGGAGTTCACCGAGTCGGTCAGGTCTTTCCACGTGCCGGCCACGCCGGGCACGTTGGCTTGACCGCCCAGACGCCCTTCGCTGCCCACCTCGCGCGCCACGCGCGTCACTTCGCCCGCGAACGCGTTGAGCTGGTCGACCATGGTGTTGATCGTTTCTTTCAGCAGCAGGATTTCGCCGCTGACGTTCACGGTGATCTTCTTCGACAAATCGCCGCTGGCAATCGCCGTGGAAACTTCAGCGATGTTGCGCACCTGGCCCGTCAGGTTGCTGGCCATGGAGTTCACCGAGTCGGTAAGATCCTTCCACGTTCCACCCACGCCCGGCACCTGTGCCTGCCCGCCCAGTTTTCCGTCGGTGCCCACTTCGCGGGCCACACGCGTCACCTCCGATGCGAAGGAGCGAAGCTGGTCGACCATCGTGTTCAGGGTGTCTTTGAGCTCGAGAATCTCTCCGCGCACGTCGACCGTGATCTTGCGCGACAAATCGCCACGGGCCACGGCAGTAGCCACCTCGGCGATGTTGCGCACCTGGCCCGTCAGATTGCTGGCCATGAAGTTCACGTTGTCGGTGAGATCTTTCCACGTTCCCGCCACGCCCGGCACCTGCGCCTGTCCGCCCAGCTTGCCTTCCGTGCCCACTTCGCGAGCCACGCGGGTCACCTCGCCAGCGAAAGCGTTGAGCTGGTCGACCATCGTGTTGATGGTGTTCTTCAGTTCCAGAATCTCGCCCTTCACATCGACTGTGATCTTCCGCGACAAGTCGCCGCGCGCCACAGCCGTCGTCACCTCGGCGATGTTGCGCACCTGACCGGTCAGGTTGCCGGCCATGGAATTCACCGAGTCGGTCAGATCCTTCCATGTGCCGGCCACGCCGGGCACGTTGGCCTGACCGCCCAAACGGCCTTCGCTGCCCACCTCGCGCGCCACGCGCGTCACTTCGCCCGCGAACCGGTTGAGCTGGTCGACCATCGTGTTCAGAGTCTCTTTCAGCTGCAGGATTTCGCCGCGCACGTCCACCGTGATTTTGCGCGACAAGTCGCCGCTGGCAATGGCCGTCGCCACTTCGGCAATGTTGCGCACCTGTCCCGTCAGGTTGCTGGCCATGAAATTCACGTTGTCGGTCAGGTCTTTCCACGTTCCGCCTACACCCGGCACTTGCGCCTGTCCGCCCAGTTTGCCCTCGGTTCCGACCTCGCGGGCCACACGCGTCACTTCGCCGGCAAACGCGTTGAGCTGATCGACCATCGTGTTGATCGTGTCTTTCAGTTCGAGAATCTCGCCCTTCACGTCGACCGTGATCTTGCGCGACAAGTCGCCGCGCGCCACTGCCGTAGTAACTTCGGCAATGTTGCGCACTTGCGCGGTCAGGTTTCCCGCCATCGCATTGACGGAGTCGGTCAGATCTTTCCAGGTTCCCGCAACGCCCGGCACGACGGCCTGTCCGCCGAGCTTTCCGTCGGTTCCGACTTCGCGCGCCACGCGCGTCACTTCCGAGGCAAACGAGCGCAGCTGGTCGACCATGGTGTTGATGGCTTCTTTCAGCTGCAGGATTTCGCCACGAACATCCACCGTGATTTTGCGGGAGAGGTCGCCACTCGCTACAGCAGTTGCAACCTCGGCGATGTTGCGCACCTGTCCGGTCAGGTTGCTGGCCATGAGGTTTACGTTATCGGTGAGATCCTTCCAGGTGCCGGCGACGTCGGGCACCAGAGCCTGCCCGCCCAGCTTGCCTTCCGTACCCACTTCGCGCGCCACACGGGTGACTTCCGCAGTGAACACGCCCAGCTGCTGAATCATGGTGTTTACCAGATTGGCGGAACGAAGGAACTCGCCTTCCAGCGGCCGGCCATCGACGTCGAGCCGCACCGTTTGCGAAAGATCCCCTTGGGCTACGGCTGCAATCGCACGCGTGACTTCGGCTGTGGGCCGAAGCAGGTCCTCCACCAGCGTGTTGATCGAAACTTCCATCTCGCCCCACGCTCCTCTGGATTCGTGAAAGCGGGTACGCTCTCTGGTTTTGCCCTGCTTGCCGATGACTTGTCCGGCACGCTTTAACTCCTGCGCCATGTGCTGATTAGCAGCGACAATGTCGTTGAAGGTGTCGGCAACTTTTCCCGCCAACCCGGTCCACGTCCCGGGAAGGCGCACCGTGAAGTCGCCATTCCTCATCGTCTGGAGGCTGGATAGGATGACGGCCAGGTCCAGCGAAGCATCCAGCGGCTGGGATTCTCCATTGTTCTTCGTCGATTCCCCATTGTTCTTGCTCGGTGGTGGGATAGTCGGACGGGAGTCCGGGGACATTACATTCACGGCAGCTCGTTTCATCATCGCTCCCGAGGGCACGCGGTTCGCGGGTTGAGATCCCGTGGGGTTTGGATCCGTATTCGCCTCACCGAAGCACTGGATGGACAAGCCGGTTGCGCGGTTGGCGCCAACTGGCTATCCCCAATGGAGGCAACGAAGGCCCTGCCCCGCCTGGACCTATTCTCTACGGGTAACACAGCAGACTGATCGCTGGCTCTACGGTGTTTCCTGTACGTCGGGGCAGGCAGGCTCAGGAAGTTTAGGAAATCGAGGCTGGTTCGGGGAAATCTCAGCGAATGCGGGCGGGCCTCGCCGGTTAGCGACGCCCACCCGTAGGCTGGAGCAAGAAATGATCTATCCCTTGGGCGGTCTTCCCGCGGGCCGGGGTGGAGGTGGCGCCTGCCGTTGCTGCAACTGCTGGCGCTGTTGGGTGTGCCGCTGCTGCAACTGTTGCGTCTGTTGCTGGTGCCGTTGCTCAGTCTGTTGCTGCTTGGCGTCGTTGGCCTGCTTGCTCGCCCGCTGGTCTTCTTTTTCCTGCTGCTGGACCAGTTTCTGCCGCTCCTTGTCCTGCTGGTTCTGGAGTTTTTCCTGCTGCTGCTGGTATTTCTTGTCCAGCTTCGCATTGCCGGTGTTCGGAGCCGGCTGCTGTTCCATGGCAGGAAGATCTTTGGCGTGGGTTGGCGACGATGGCTTGCCCCCGTTCTCAGGCGGCTGCCCAGCGTTCCCGGCAGGTGCGTGCCCGCCGCGGTTTGCCGGCGGATTCCAGGGCGCGCCTGCCTCCCGAGCGGCAACCGCTCCCTGTCCCTTGAACTCTCCCGGCTTGGAGGTCGCCGCAACGGGCGGTTTACCGTGATTCTCTGAAGCGTGCAGCTCGCGATTTCCCCGCGCCGCCTGCTCCTGCTGGGCCTGCGCTGCCGCCGGGGGGACGTGTCGTTCGTGGGCTGCGGCTTCCTCTTCCGCCGTGGCCCGGGCGTTGACTCCGCCGTTGCCGCCGTTATAGCTCACCCGATTTACGGTCGTGTTGTTGTTGACGACCGTGGTGTTGTACACGTTGTGAATGTTGGTGACATTCACGTTGGCCACCGAACGGTTGTAGAAGAAGTGGCCGTCCTGCCACCGTCCACCTTCGAATCCGGTGCCAAAATAACCGAACCCGTAGTTGATGCCGCCATAAAAGCCTATATGGGGACCCCAATAGCCCTGGTAGAACACGAATCCACCGTCAGCCCATGCCCAGTAAGGCGGCGTCCACAAGAAGCCAACCTCCGGAGCCAACACCCAGGTGCCCGGCACCCAGAAGTAGTCTTCATCGTCGTCGCTCCAGTCCCAATAGCCTGGTGTCCAGATGTAGCCATCGCCCGGGCACAAAGGCTGCTCGTAGACCGGCAGCGCTGGCGGGCCGAACGTCACCCCGATGCGGACTTGCCCGAACGAAGCTGACGACATGACAAGCACGATCGCCGCGAACAAGGCGGCTCGAACTGAAGAAACACGCATAGTCTCTCCTGCCGATGATCCTTCGCGTACCCGGAAACGCTTTGCTGCAGCGGGGTGCGTGGATGAATCGGGTGTGAGGGCGAACTCTTCGACGAAACGTCCACGAATGGTCGTTGGTCTTTTCAAAATCGGATATTTGGACCAAACGACTCCAGCCCTCTTCGGACCGATTAGAGACCTGGCATCGCGATGGAGGTTGTTCTAGAAGCAGCGGTCTACAGGAAGACAGGGGAGCAAATACCAATTCCCCATCAGGGTCAGGCCGCCTTAGCGTCATCGGGCTGACCTACCGGAACTTTCGCAGTTACGGTGACGCCATGAGCGCTGGAGCTTATTTCGAGGCTTCCGCCAAGCTGCTCCAGTCTCTCTCTCATGCCACGAAGACCAACGCCGATGCTGCTCGGCCCCAGCGCCCCTGACTCCTCGAGGATGGACGGAGGGAGTCCTTTGCCGTCATCTCTGACTTTCAGAACCGCCAGCCCGTTGCAACGCGAAAGCTGCACCCCAGCCGTCGGGCTGCCGGAGTGGCGATGCACGTTGGTCAGGCTCTCCTGAAGCACGCGAAACAGCGCCAGTTCGTGGTCACGCGACAATCTCCGGAAAGTGGCAGAAGCGTCAAACGCCACCTGAATACCGCTGCGTGCGCTGAACCCGTCCACGTACCACGATATCGCCGACTTCAATCCGATCTCCTCCAGCATCGGCGGATACAGCAAATAGGAAATCGTGCGCACTTCCTTTACGCATTCTTCCGCCAAGCCGGCGCATTGGTTGACTTGCTGGCGAGTCCACGACTCATCCCGCCCCAGGCGGCCGGCCAGCGAATCCAGGCTGATCTTGACTGCGGTCACACACTGCCCCAAAGTGTCGTGCAGGTCGCGGCCAATCCGTCTCCGCTCTTCGTCCTGCATTCGCAACAGATGCGACGTGAGATCCCGCAGCGACTTTTCCTTGAGCATTCGGTCCGTCGCGTCGCGCGTGATCTTGGCGAAGCCGATCAGCTTGTTCGTCTCATCCCGAATCGGAGTGATGATCACGTTGGCCCAGAATCGTGATCCATCTTTGCGCAAGCGCCATCCTTCATCCTCAAACCGGCCTTGTTTCGCCGCGATATCGAGCTGGCGGGCGGGTTTGCCCGCCTGAATCTCGGCCTCAGGATAGAAGCAGGAATAGTGGCGTCCGATGATGTCGGCGGCCTTGAATCCCTTGACCCGCTCCGCGCCTCGGTTCCATGTGCTCACATTCCCTTGTGGGTCCAACATGAAGATCGCGTAATCCTGCACCGCCTCGGTCATCAGGCGGAACCGATCTTCGCTACGCCGCAAGGCGGTCTCCGCGCGTCTGCGTTCCGTGAGGTCGTGGGTCACATTTCCGAAACCAACCAGTTTGCCTGTGGCGTCGCGCACGGCGGCGACTGTAACTTCCGCCCAGAAGGCCGAGCCGTCCTTGCGAAGACGCCAGGCTTCCGTTTGGGCGTGACCTTGTCTTTTTGCCAGATCTAGCAGTTTCTCCGTCTCGTCCGCGTCAGATTCCTCCTTCACAATGAAACAGGAAAACGGTTTCCCCATGATTTCGGCGGCCTCGTATCCATGGATTCGCTGCGCTCCTTCGTTCCACGAGGCAACCTGGCCCTCCGCATCCAGCATGAAGATCGCGTAGTCGGGGACGGCATGGACGAACAAACGGAACTGCTCCTCCTTGCGGTACGACTCCACCTCCGTCAGGAGCGCTTCCATGCGCTGCTGCAAACGAACCACGTTGCGCAAGCGCTCTTCCTCGGAGGTAAGCTCGCTGTAGCTTGCATCAGGTACCACGCCAGTATGCTCGGCACAGACTTGCATAAGCAGCTGTTGGTGCTCCTCGCGGCAGAACCCCTGCATGGGATAGGCGCAGCGCAGCGAAAAGGCGTAAGCCTTGGCCAGACCGTTCCAGAGCTTCTCAGTGCGGATGGCGGCGTCAGTTTTTCCTTCGGCCCACAGCAGCGCCACCATTTCCCCAAATGCGACGACGCGATGATTCTCATCGCGGGCTGCCTGTTCCGCGCGCGCAATGACCGATCCGATGAATTCAGCGAAGCGCGCCTCATCCGGTGAACCATCAGCCATAAACTTCGACAAGGTCTCTGCGGCATCCAGTGCCACGTATCTGCCTTCGGCAATGGCACGTTCCAGGTTGATTTCCTCGTCCTTCAACCCTTGCGCGAGGCTGTCCCGGTGCGCTTGCGTTGCGATGATAACCGCGGAACTACCGGCGGTGAGTGCGGTCCCGATAAAATCGCCGAGCTCGTCCAGCAGGAATCTGTCATCACGGTAAAACTGAACCACGTGGGCATGAGGTGCCGTTGTCGGGTGCGAAGTTGGATTTGCCATGTCGTTGTGCTCGCAAGTTCTACTTCAGATGTCCCACGGGGTCTGCTGGCTGCCGCAGGATCTCCACAGCGCGAGGAAGTAAGGAAGAGCCGCGCAATATTTGCGCAGCTGCTGTGATCGCTGCAATCCGGCAAACCCTGTACCGCTAACCGTTCTTCTTCGATTCACAGACGTCTCTTCCATTCTCAGGTGCGCTACGGCGTTCTCTGTATTGCCGCAGCAACCCTGGTCCGCTACTGTGCTGGTGTAAGGCGAGCGTCACATTAGGGCAGTCATGGGTTAGCGCTGGACCACTCGGCATTCCGACCCTCACGACTGCCCTCCATTTTATAAACCCGCAGGTTTGCAGGAGGACGAAATGAGAAAACTCTGCACGATGCTGTTTGCCCTGAGTCTGTTGACGTCTGTTGGCGTGATTGCCCAGGACACGAGCCAGGACACCATGAAGCAGGGCAGCGCAAGCACCGACACCACCATGAAGGCCAGCACCATCATGGGCACGATCAGCGACGATGGGAAGACCTTCGTGAGCGATAAGGACAGCAAGACCTGGACCATCGCCAACCCCGATGCCGTCAAAGGGCACGAAGGACACCACGTCGCCCTCAAGGCTCATGTTGACTCCAGCAAGAATGAAGTCGATGTGGTATCGCTGAAAATGCTCCACGCCAAATAACCGGCTTACACGCGTGCCGTGCGGTTCAAAAACCGCGCGGCCCACTTCCATGCGCCACTTCCCCAAAGTTCAGAAGGAATCCTGGACAGCATTCAGCGACCCGGCCTTTGCAGCGTTGTTATCTACCTCGCTGAATTCCAGGCTGGGTACGTAGAAGCTTGTATCGACGAATGTACGTGCTTGCGGTAAGAAGGAACGAGTGCCGGACGCAACAATGACGGGCTGATATCTCGCAGGTCCCGCATATTGAATGAGTTGTAACTGGTGGCACGGCAATTGCCCCTGAGTAAGCGCCTTCTTCGTCGACGTGGAGGTGCGATATGGAAAAAAGGGCGAGTCTATCGCTTATCGCGGCGTTTCTCTCCTCGGCAGTCTGGGCACAAAGCTCGAACCGGGAATCGTCCAACCCTGCGCTTCCCGGAGATATTCTCGGACCGCAACTGGTCGCGTGGTCTCAGATGCAGACGCCACACCCGGTGCCCCAGCCTTTGCCGGGAACAAAACGTCCGGACCCGCAAGCGCCGGTTCCGTCGAATCCACAAGCGGAACAACCTGCGAGCCAGTCTTTTATCGGCACGATCAAGAAGGACGCGGGGATGTACGTGCTCAAGACTTCCGATCGCGGGGTGTACCAGATCGACGATCAGGCCAGAGGAAAGATTTACGAAGGGAAGCGGGTCAAGATCTCAGGGACCCTCGACCCCAAAACGAATATCCTTCACCTCGAAACGATCGACTTGCTTTCATAGCAACCCCTTGTGGAAGGCTGGCCTCGCCCAAGATTTCGCCGCAGGGGCGTGCACCCAAAAGCCGGTCGCGTGTAAGATCTTCTCCAGCATTGCTCCTGGCCAGGAGGACCTTTCATGACCAAGAAGCGAAAAAAGCTGCGCGGAACCGTCCAAAAAGTCATCGCGTCCCTGGACCCGAGGGGAACCGACAAGGCTCAAATCGACATTCACGGCGCGGACGAACTGTATCGAGAGATCCGCGTTGAAAATGAAGTCGTCGACGAGAACGGTGAAAAAGCACGCCTCAAACCGGGCGCTGAAGTGGATGTCATCGTCGAAGCGGATTCGAGCAGCACGATAAAGAAGGCAGGATAGCTGGCTACCGGCTGCGGATGGATATGGATACACGCGGGCGCTTGGTCATATCCGCACGCATTCGCGATCGGGCGGTGGCGTTATCGAAACGCTGCCCAATATGTGTATGCCAAACCTATGATGGACACCGCTAGACAGAGATAGGGCCATAACTCGAAGGCTTGACGCAATCGACGTGCTCGACGGGCAAGTTGAGGATTTGGAAGTGTCGCCATAGAAGTAGTGCGATGCCAAGAGTACGACTTATTTGTTATCAAGGACCATACGTCGAATCCTGCAGAATACACATGCGCAGGCCGTATACTTTCCCTAACTTACCAATCGCTGTAACTCACTAAGAGTTACGTTTTGCTTTGTCGTTTTCTGAGTTGGCGTGACATGTCCCCTCTACATCTCAAGCACTTGCTCTTTAATCAGCTATGCCTTCATCAGCCATGCCTTCACCGGCAGGCTGCTTTCCTCCGAGTACGCGTTTCAAAACATCTTGTAGGTCAGCTGAAGATAAAGCATCGAGCTGCGCCAGCAGGAGTTCCCGACTTGCATCTGGAACGCTTGGTTGACGCCGTTTGAGCTCGGGCGTGCGCACGGTCAACCCCAGGCCACGAAGTCTCTCGATCTCCCGGGCCAGGCTGGCAATGGTCAGCGCTTCGAACACCGCCCGAGCCGGCAACTCCACTTCAAGACTCCGGCGGATTCGAGCTGTCATCTGCAGCACCAGCAGGGAATGTCCGCCCAATTCGAAGAAGTTATGCTCGACTCCAATGGACTGCACCTTGAGCAGTTCGCTCCATATGGCCACCAGCTGGATTTCGGTTTCGTTGCGCGGACCAACCCAATCCTGATCGCTGACGAACGCCTTCGCTTCGCACTGCGCCAGGGCTGCCCGGTTCACCTTTCCGCTGGACATAAGCGGCAACTGTTCGATCTGCCAGTACTCTGCGGGAACCATATTCTCCGGCAGCTTGCTCCGGACGAAGCGGCGCAGTTCTGCGGCATTCGTAACTCTCCCCACAAGATAGGCCGACAATTTCGTCTGTGCGGCCTCCCCTTTTACGACGACGACCGCATGCTGCACCTCAGGATGGCTGGTGAGAACTGATTCAATTTCTCCCAGTTCGATACGCATGCCGCGTAGTTTGATCTGCCGGTCAACTCGACCGAGATACTCAATTTCTCCATCGCTTCGCCGACGGCCCAAATCTCCTGTGCGGTAGAGACGAGGTGATTGTTCGGGAGCTAGGCAGTTGGGAACGAATCGCTGGGCCGTCAGTTCCGGCTGATTCAAGTAGCCTCGCGCCAGCCCATCCCCTCCAACATAGATTTCCCCCGGAATTCCAATTGGCACTGGATTCGATTGCTTGTCGACGACGTAAATCTGGGTGTTGGCGATCGGCTGTCCGATCGGTACCGAGGATCCACAATCCTGTTCCGAGATCTCGTGCCAGGTTGCATCCGCCGTTACTTCCGAGGAGCCATAGATGTTGAGCATCGTCGCTTCCGGAAACGCGGTGTGAAAACGCTGGGCGAGTTCAGCGGACAGTACTTCTCCACTGCACGACCATAACCGCAACTTCGGTACTCGGTCGCGCAGGTCTGGCGCATGTTCGAGGATTGCGCGAAGTTGAGAAGGAACCAGCACGACGCGGCTGACCTGCTCGCGGGCCAATACGTCCAGAAACCAGTGCGGATCGCGCACGCAGTCCTGGGGGATGATTACGTTAGGAATGCCGGCCAGCAGTGGACCAAAAATCTCCCAAATCGAGTCGACAAAAACGAGATTCGTTTTCTGGCAACAGACTTCGCCTTTTTGGAAAGGAAACGCCCTCCACATCCATGAAAAACGATTCAGGCAGGCTCTATGCGTCCCTTCCACTCCTTTCGGAAGGCCGGTTGAGCCCGAGGTGTAAATCACATAGGCCCGTTCTTCGCTTGAGATCGCGGCCGCAACGTTCCTGGGCGATTCAAGTCGAAGCAATTCTTCGTCGTCGACGAGGACAACATTCTTCCCATCGGGCAACAGGTGCTCAACCAGTGAATGTGAAACCACTGCGGCCAACCCGGCGTCCTCAGCTAACAAACGGATTCGCTCTGCCGGATACGAGGGGTCCAGGGGCACATACGCAGCTCCTGTCTTGAGGATGCCCAGCAAAGCAGCGACCATCTCTGGCGATCGTTCCAGGAAAACGCCGACCAGCGAATCGCAGCCTACGCCCCTTCTGACAAGAACATGAGCGAGGCGTTTTGCGGCTTCATTGAGCTCACGATAACTCCATTGCTCTTCCTGGCAGATCAGCGCGGTCGCATCCGGCGTGCGATCCGCCTGGTTCTCGAATGCCTGAGGAATGGTCAAATTTCGGGGATAATCCGCAGCAGTCCGATTCCATTCGGTTAAAACCTGCGCCCGTTCCTGAGCGCTCATGATTTCCAGCTCTGCAATGCGTAAATCCGGATTGTCCGCCGCCGCACGCAGCAGATTTTCGAAATGTTCGAGCATTCGCCGAATCGTGGCCTGCTCAAACAGATCGGTACGATACTCAAATTGGCAATGGAACTCGCCGTCATCCCAGACTTCGACCGACAGGTCAAATTTCGCGATACCCGACTCAAAACCAACTTCCTTGACCGTCAGACCCGGAATCTCAAATATCTGCTTTGGGATGTTCTGGAATGTGAACATCACCTGGAATATGGGGTGGATGTCGAGCGAGCGCTGTGGCACGAGTGATTCGACAAGTTTTTCGAAAGGCAAATCCTGATAAGGATACGAATCCAGAAAAAAAGACCGGACTTGACGGAGCAAATCTCGAAAGGTCATATCCTCCGAGAAATCTGATCGGAATACCAGAGTGTTGACGAACAGCCCGATGACATCCTCAAGCTCGATCTCGTTGCGCGCCGCTACTGGTGTTCCGACAACGATGCTCTCCCGGCCCGTGTAGCGCCACAGCAGTGTCTGAAACGCAGCCATCGCGACCATAAACAGCGTACAGTTTTCGCTCTCGGCAATCGCCTTGAGCCCCGCCAGAGCATCGCTGGTCAAAGCGATTTCTTCCGTTGCCCCATGCCAACTGGCAATCGAGGGACGAGGGTGATCAGTCGGCAGGTCGAGCAAGAAAGGACAGCCGGCTAGCTTGCTCTTCCAGTACGCGAGCTGTCGATCGAGAATTTCGGCGGACATAGACGCACGTTGCCATTGCGCATATTCCGCGTACTGGACCGGAAGTTCCGGCAGACATATTGGCTGTCCCCTCAACAGGGAGGCATAGCAACTCGTCAGCTCACGAAAGAGAATAGAGATTGACCAGCCATCAATGATGATGTGATGGAACACCAGCAGGAAGATGTATCGCTCCGGACCGAGCCGAACCAGCAGACAGCGCAGAAGGGCACCATTTCTCAAGTCAAACGGTCTTTTGCCCTCCTCACTGATTACCCGGAGTGCTTCGGCCTCGCGCTGCAGTTCTGGCGTATTGCTCAAATCGATGGCGGGAATCTCTACATCAATGCTTGATAGAACCACTTGCCGACACTCACCGTTCACCGACTCAAAAACGGTGCGCAGCGAAGAGTGCCGGGCAACGACTGTCTGTAACGCTTGCTCGAGGACAACGACATCGAGAGGACCCGAAATGCGGAACGCGCGAGGTAGGTTGTAAGCGGCTGTGCCGGGCTCAAGCTGGTCCAGGAACCAAAGTCTTTGCTGCCCAAACGAAGCGACAAAGGTGGGGTCAGGCATTGCGGCAGTCATTGAGGCGGTCGCAGCGAGGTCGCGTAGATACTGCCATATTGCGGAACGGTTGAGCGTGAGCCAATACAGAAAACCCTGTAGTGTCCTACTGGATTTCCTGTATTGCCTGCCCCCTCAGAATGGGCGACCCTTGGTTCACATCCTGGCCCATGTCCTCCTCGCCTCGTGTCGAGTCTGCGGAACAATCTCTGCGCACGAGGGCCTCAGCGATCTATCCCGCCTCTTTAGCCCAACGAAGGCTATGGTTTCTCAATGAGTTACGAGCGCCAACCGCTGCATATAACGTGAACATCGGATTGTGGTTATACGGACGACTGAACCTTGAGGCTCTCCAGGCCGGTATCCAGCAAATCGTCAACCGCCATGAAACCCTACGCACGACGTTTGCGTTACGGGGCGGTGAGTTGCTGCAACTGGTCGAGCCCAGGTGCGAAGTGGTTCTTACCCTCACCGATTTTTCGGCCCCGGAGCAGCCGTATCCCTCTGCATATGAGTTTGCCAAGCAGGAGGTGGCGGAGCCTTTCGACCTGAGCAAAGGGCCTCTGTTTCGTGTGAAGCTTCTGCGCATCCGGACAGAGGAGCACGTTCTGCTCTGCACCATGCACCACATCATTACCGATGCGTGGTCCATGCAATTGTTCACCAAAGAGCTCGCCGCCTTCTACGCGGCTACAACCGGCCGGACTGACGCGGCACTGCCTGAACTAAGCATTCAATACGGAGATTACGCGTACTGGCAACGGGACCTGCTGGGTACCGATTTCGCCCGGGATCAGGTTGCCTATTGGAAACGGACGCTGCAGGGCGTACCGCGCCTGCTACAGCTGCCAACGGATCGCCCACGTCCGGCTGAACAAAACTTGGAAGGCCTAAGCCAGACCTTCGCCGTGCCCGGCGAGATCATCACTGGCGCAACTTCTCTGGCTGCCCAGCAGCGAGTTACAACATTCATGCTGCTACTCGCTGCCTTCAAGGTGCTCCTGTATCGCTATAGCGGTAAGCCCGAAGTTTGCGTGGGTGTACCAGTTGCAGGCCGGACGCGACTGGAGAGCGAATCGTTGATCGGGTTCTTCGTTGACACGCTGGTTTTCCGGGATGACCTGTCCGGAAATCCGCGCTTCATTGAATTGCTGGCCGCGGTGCGGGAGACAACTCTGGGCGCCCTCGCGAATGCGGACGTGCCATTTGAAAAAGTGGTCGAGGTCCTGCACCCGGACCGCAGTCTTAGTTACAACCCGATTTTTCAGGTCATGTTTTCGGTCATCCCGTCGGCCATTCGATCGCATGCGTTCGGGAATGTAGTCGCGTACCCATACGTGGTGGACGCGAGCCATGCGATGCTGGATCTCTCCGCGACCTTTATTGAGGATAGCGACGGAAAGTGGTGGCTTGAAATCAATTTCGATACCGGACTATTCGAGATTGAGCGGATCCATCGCATATTTGAAGACTATATGGGGTTGTTGCGTCACCTCATCGCGCGACCAGAGATGCGCATTGACAACGTGACCCTCCGGAACGGGACGACGGAGGCAAAAGCCTCGGACGTCATGAATGGAGGAGACGAAGCCCCTTCGGCGCCAGCAGCTTTTTCGCAGGTCTCCGAGCGCTCCCACTGGAGCGAGCGCGAACTGCTGACCTCAATCTGGAGGAATGTGCTTGGCATCGAGCAAGTGGGCGTTCACGACAATTTCTTCGATATCGGGGGACATTCTCTATTGGCTGCAGATCTGGTCGCGCAAATCCGCCAGGCAACGGGACGCAAACTTCCAGTCTCTGCAATTTTCCGCGCGCCTACCATTGAGGGGCTCGCTGCTCTGTTGCACGACGATACCGCTAGTCAGCCCGATCCGGTGCTGATGCAACTCAGTCGCGGTGACGACACGATCCCGTTTTTCGCCGTCGCCGAGCCCGGAGTGGACTCCCTCGGATTTGCCCTTCTCGCCCGCACTCTCGGCCCGCGTCATTCCGTCCACAAGCTGCAAGGAACAGGCGCCGCAGTCTGGGAACGTCCCCTGGAAAGACGAGAGATTCAAGCCCTGGCGGACCAGTACGTGAGCGCGATGCGCACGGTACAACGCAGGGGTCCATTTTGCCTGGGCGGAATGTGCAACGGTGTTCTGATCGCGCAAGAAATGATTCAGCAACTCGAATCGCAGGGAGAGACCGTCGCTCTGTTCGCAATCCTCGATACCTGGGTTCTTGAACACTCTCAGGTCAAGATGCTGTGGGCCATCAACTACTACAAGGACCGGATGCAGATGTTTCGACGACTGCCTGCCAGAGAGCAGTTGGCTCTCTCCCGGCGCGTCCTAAAGAGGCTTCTGGCGCCGCGTCATAAGCGCAGGAGCAAATGGTCCGAAGCGTACTGGCCTGACGACGGCTTCCGGGCGCCTCGGTTTGCGGCACCAGTTCTCCTTTTCAAGCGACCCCGTCAACCCTTTTTTTATGTCCGGGACCCTGAAATGGGCTGGGGGCAACGTTCCACCGGCGGGGTCGAAGTCTGTGAAGTGAATTGTGGACACTTTGAGTTATTGCGGCAGCCTCACGTGTCGGTCGTTGCTCAGACACTGTCCGCGAGGCTACAAGAGATCAACCGGATGGCAGGGGATGGCACATTGTCCTTTGCGGCCGGTCGCCGTCCCATGCAATCAGCTCTTCCATCCCTGGCGACGGAGCGGGCGAGATGACATCGCATTTGGGAAATTCCGATAGTCCGGAGGGAACGAATCGTCGTGTACGAGTGATCGGGCCGCCCACATTCTCCGTCGGCGCGATCATCGCCGACGTCTGGACCCTATTCCAATATGCGGATCTTCTCTACATTCTGACTCTGTTTCGCCTGAAAGTCCGCTATAAGCAGTCCGTGCTGGGCTGGTTCTGGGCGGCCCTGCAACCGGTGGCCCTTATGGTCATTTATACCTTCGTCTTTGCGCATGTGACGAAAGTGCGGACGGACGGAATCGCTTATCCGGCATTTGTGTTCACCGGATTGCTGCCTTGGATCCTGTTCTCGGGTTCGATCGCGAACGCTGTTCAGGGCATAGTTGCGTATCCGACTCTGCTGACGAAAATGTATTTCCCGCGGGAGATTATTCCTTTGTCTTATCTCACCGCCAGCGTCATCGATTTTCTGATTGCCTCGGTCATCCTGGTGGGAATACTCGCTCATTACCGGGTTGCGCCCACCTGGAACCTGCTGTACGTCGCCCCCATTCTGGCCGTATTGGTCGGATTTGCTGGGGCGGTTGCTATTCTCTTTGCGGCTGTGCACGTGCGCTTCCGTGATATTGGGCTCGCTTTACCCTTTCTCCTCCAAATATGGCTGTTCGCCACTCCAGTGGTCTACTCGATTCAGGCGGTGCCGGAACGAGTGCGCAGCCTGTACTCTTTGGATCCAGTCGCCAGCGCCATTGATATGTTTCGCAGTGTTGTCCTTTTTGGGCATGCTCCCGATCTTTCCAGGCTGGGACTGATGTGTGGGTTGACCTTAATTTTTCTCTTGCCGTCGTACGCATATTTCAAGTCGTCCGAGGCGGCGATGGCCGATCTTGTCTAAGCGAACGCAATGATTGATCTAACACTCGATCGGGTCTCCAAGCGCTACTATCTTCCCGTCGGCAACCCGCCGAAGCGTTGGTATTCAAGCTTCAAGACGCGTTCGAGCGAGATGTGGGCGCTGCAGGATGTCAGTTTTTGCGTACGCGAGGGAGAGGCGCTGGGGATCGTCGGTCACAATGGCGCGGGCAAAACCACTATCCTCAAGCTTCTTTCCGGCATCACTACTCCTACTCGCGGCCGGATCATCATTCGCGGCAAGCTCGCCGCTCTGATTGAAGTGAGCTCCGGATTTCATCCCGAACTCACAGGGCGGGAGAATGTCTACCTTTACGGAGCGATGCTGGGCATGCGGCACTCCGAAATCACCCGCAAGATGGATAGCATCATCGATTTTTCCGGCGTGGAGAAGTACATCGATGTACCCGTGAAACGCTATTCTCTCGGGATGTACGTCAGGGTCGGCTTCGCGGTTGCGGCGCACCTTGAGCCAGACATTGTGCTGCTCGACGAGGTGCTTGCCGTCGGTGACGTGGCCTTTCAGGCAAAGTGCCTCGACCGCATCTCCACTCTGCGGAAAAGTGGCCGCACCATCGTTTTTGTTTCTCACGATCTGGCTTCCGTATACCGGCTCTGTGACCGGGCTTTGCTCCTCGACCGTGGCCGCATTCTCATGGAGGGGGAACCGCGTGCCGTCATCGATCACTATCAACAGATGGCCATCTCACAGCATGACGCTTTCGGAGAAACAGATCTGAAAAAGCAGGCAGAGTGTCTCCATGTGTCATTCTTCTCGCGAGAGCCCGGGGATAGTGTGCGAACAGGGTATCCGATGGTAGCTCGTCTTGGTTATCGAGCGGCCACCCCCATTTCCCATGCCGTCTTTCGCATCTCGTTTTACTGGCCCAGTGGCTATCTGTGCGCGCAACTCACGAATGAGACAAGCGGCGCCGCCGGGGACGTGAAAGCCGGCACGGGAACCATCGAATTTCAATGCCCCATGTTGCCTGTCGTGCCGGGCCTATATCGGGTTGACGTCGAGATCGAGTCGAACGGAGTAGAGATTGACTCCCGTCGGCGCTGTGCAACGCTGTGTGTCGATATTGGAAAACCTGCGGCTGGAGATTTCTACATTGAAAACACGTGCCGCATACAAGCAGAACTCACGAGTGACAAAGAGTTCGCCGAACACCGGGGAGCTTGTTCCGTTTTCGATTCCAGGTAACGAAAGAAATCCAGTCTTCCTCAGAAGTGGGGCAGGCTGGAACCGGCAAGGGCAGCCGTGATCAGCGTTCCCGCATACGCCTGGTCCGTTGCCACGGGCGTCTTGAATTTCATTCCCGTTCTCCAAGTGGCAGGCGCCTCCGCGTGGACCCCTGAAAGGATCACCCAGCCCTTCCCGGATTTTCCTTCTACCATCGCGGGCACACCGTCAGGATATTTGGCAATGATTTCGCCCCAACCCGACAGCTGTGGCCCATCCTGCCAGTACATCTCCCTCGTCGTATCATTCGCGAATGAGAGCGTGACCGCTGCTTTGTGGATGCCTTTGAATTCGTCAGCGTAGAAATTGAACCAAACACCATCGGTCAGGTTCAGCCCATTGTAGATGGAGTAGCCGCCGAAAAATGCTCCCGCGCAAATCCCGAGATAGTGGAGCCCGTCATTCACCACCGCATCGTGAATCTTCGTCGTAGCGTCGTGCGAAAGATTGTCTCCTATCGCGATGGAATTGCCGCCCGGCACGATGAGCAACCGGTGGGCTGCCAACTCGGATTCGCTCATGCCCTCAATTTGACTCGCATCCGCGGTCGAATAAGGCAGTCTAAGAGTAGATAAAACCGACTCGACCGCTTTTACATCATTCGATGATGTTCCTGTGCCGTTGTAGAGAAGTACAGGCACTGTACTTGATGTGCGCACTGATGTGCGGCTCGATGCGAGGTCTGTGTGTTGACCGGAAATGCGGCTCGCCGAACTTGGTGCTCCGCAACCCGACCCTAGCAAAATGAGAAAAGCACCGGAAAGAATAAGAAAAAAGGGCAGCCCGCCTTCGGGGGATTTGTTGACGCAACTCACGGGAGTCTCCTTGGAAATAGCCACGTTTACTGCCGATGGGCGCGCGACTCTCTGGGTTTCGCAGGAGCTGACTTTGAGTCTATTGATCCCTAAACGAAAGGGAAGACACGATGGTGCAAACGGAACACTCATTAGTACATGTGCTGTCGCTCGCGACCCTCACTACTTGCCAACCGAGATTGGCTCGGTATTGTGAGGCAGCCCAGCGGTCACCGGCGACTGGTTGATTACCAGCCAGTACAAGCCCACGCTCTTTACCGTCTCGCGAAACTGCTCGAAGTCCACCGGCTTCTGGATGTAGCTGTTCGCGCCCAAGCCATACCCTTGAACGAGGTCGCGCTCTTCTTTCGACGACGTCAGGATCACCACCGGAATCGTTTTCGTGCGCTCATCCGCCTTGATCCGCCGCAGGACTTCCATGCCGTCCACCTTGGGCAGCTTCAGGTCCAGCAGAATCAGCTTTGGCGGGCGCTCCGAGGCCCGGTCGGCATGAACGCCGTTACAGAACAGGAATTCGAGGGCTTCCTCACCATCGCGCGCCACGTGGATGTTGTTGGCCAGGTTTTCTTTGCGCAGCGCGTGCAGGGTGAGTTCCACGTCATCGGGATTGTCTTCCACCAGCAGAATTTCCACTTGTCGGCTCGTCATACTTGATCTCCCGCCATTGCGGCCTTAGTTTTGAATTCCGTTTTCTCGCGGGCTCCGAGGGTGAAATAGAATGTCGCGGCTTTGTCCAGCTCAGCTTCCGCCCAAATCCGGCCGCCATGTTTCTGGATAATGCGCTGGACAGTGGCCAGCCCCACGCCCGTGCCTTCGAAATCCTCCGGACGGTGCAGGCGCTGAAACACGCCGAAGAGCTTGTCGGCGTACTTCATGTTGAAACCGACGCCGTTGTCGCGCACGAATACCACCGCCGTTCCATCCTGATCCTTCCGCCCAACTTCAATCACCGCCTGGGTGCGAGGGCGGGTGAACTTGATGGCGTTCGACAGCAGATTCTGAAAGACCTGCTTCATCAAACCTGGATCGCAATCCACAAAAGGCAGATCGGCAATCCTCCATTCAATCTGGCGGCCGGTGCATTCCGGTTCCAGCTCCGTAATCACCTCGTCGACCAGCGATTTCAATCCCGAGACTTGCAGGCTCAGATCGCGCCGGCCCACGCGCGCCAGGTTCAGCAGGTCGTCAACCAGTTGCCCCATGCGCCGGGTGCCGTCCTGAATGCGCTGCAAGTGATGCTGCGCATCGGAGGGCAGGTTCGGACCATATTCCTCCGTCAGAATCCTGGAGAACCCGCTGATGTGCCGCAACGGTGCCCGCAAGTCGTGCGAAACCGAGTAGGTAAACGCCTCCAGTTCCTTGACGCTCGCTGCCAGTTCGGCGTTGGCCCGGCCCGTCTCGGTCATCGATCGGGCCACCTGGATGCCGCTGTAACTCAGCTGGGAGAGCAACTGCGCCAGCTTGGTGTAAAACTTCATGCCGGTCTCCACCTCGGCCCGGCTCAGCCGCGGCACGCGCTCCAGCGCTGCCAGATATTCCCGTTCGTCAAATCCGTATTGTTTGGCCTGTGCTCGAAACAGGGGAAGGTCCACGGTTTCGTCGGAGAAAAAGAATTGCCCCGAAAACAGATTCCCGACCTGCTCCCGCCCCAGCATGATGGGCGTCACTACATCCCACAGATGGTTCTTGCACTTGTACAGCTTGAACTCGCCCGGTGCGACCCCCGTGGAAAGCTCCCGGTCGCTTTCTTCGCAATTCTTGCAGGCCTCGGGGTGCACCCTATGAAACTTCGTGCAAATCTCCTGCCATCCCACGCTGACCAGCACCCTGCTCTGGCGATCGAGAATGAACATCGGAATCTGGGCCAGCTTGTAGATGTCATCGGCCAGCGACTGCACGGCGGGGATGTCGATCAGATCGGCGAGATCCAGGCCCGCGAGATTGCCTTGGGGGGAAAGAATGCTGTCCAGTTTTCGCCGGACCCGCTGCTCACTGTCACCCAACTGGGCCGTGCGTTGTTGCACCCGCTCTTCCAGTTCCTGGTTCAGCCGCCGGACTTCCTCCTCTGCCCGCTTGCGCTCTGTCACATCGCGAGCGGCAGCAAAGACACCCGCTATTTCTTGCGCTTCGTTCCTGAACACGGAGGCGTTGTACAGCACATCTGTAACATCCCCCGCCGTGCTTCGAATGGCCAGTGGGTAGTCCTGTACCGAACCATTCGCGAATACCTGTTTGTAGCCCTGGCGGGCGCTTTCTGGATCCGTGAAATAGTCGCAGAAATCACTGCCGATCAGGCCTTCGCGCGAAACACCGGTGACTTTTTCCGTGGCCTCATTGACATCGGTGATCTTGCCTTCGCGGCTAATAGTCACCAGCGGATCGAGACTGGCCTCGATCAGCGTGCGGGTGTAGAGCGCAGCAATCCTTAGCTCCTCTTCCGCCCGCTTGCGCTCGGTAATGTCCTTTGCAAAGACCGAAACCCCCACTGGCTCACCTTCCCGCACAATGGGATTGAGGGCCAACTCTAACGTTCTCCCGTCCGACAGGCTGTACTCCTCAAGGAACGTCCCCTCCGCTAAGGCGCGTTCGTACAGGGGTGGCCATTTGGGAGCACGGTCCGGAGGTAAGAAATCTTCGGGTGCAGCGCCGAGGCGGGCCTGCGCACCGCAGTTCTTGCGGAAGTGCTCCGCCAGCGCGGTGTTGAAGGTTACCAGGCGGTACTCCCTGTCCACCGACCAGACCAAATCCTTCACGCTCTCCAACAGAGCGGTGATGTTGGCTTGGGAATCTTGCAGCGCCACCCTGCTTTTTCCGAGTTGCTCTTCTGCCTGTTTGCGCTCAGCAGTTGCGCGCAGCGCGCTGATGCCGTAGCCCAGATTGCTGGAGAGTTTCTCGAGAAGATCTTGTTCGGCGGCATCGAAGGCTCCAGCCTCGGCGGCGTAAATCGAGATCGCTCCCAGTACCTGTTCCCCGCTCTTGAGCGGCAGGACCAGAGTAGAGCGGTAACCCCGCTTGAGCGCCTGCTCGCGCCAGGGTGCAAAGCGGGGATCGGAGATCACATCGTGGCACACAGTCGCCTTACCGGTACGGATGGCAGTTCCCGTCGGTCCATGCCCGCGTTCCTCGTCGGCCCAGGTGATATTCACTGTCGTCAGGTATCCCGTCTCGTCTCCGCTCTCCGCGCCCACCCGTACCGTCTTTCTCTCGTCGTGCTCGGCATAGCCCACCCAGGCCAGGCGATAGCCGCCAACCTTCACCACCAGATCACAGATGCGCTGCAGCAGGCTCGGTTCATCGGTGGCGCGCATCAGCGACTCGTTGCAGTCACTCAACGCGCGCAGCGCTCGCTCGGCGCGCTTGCGCTCGGAGATATCGCGAGCGACGGTGGATGCACCTGTGATGGGGCCCGCTTCGTCCCGTATAGGGCTGATGCTGAGCGACAATTGGATGGTCCGCCCGTCCTTGTGCAGACGTGTGGTCTCGTAATGTTCCACCCGCTGCCCTTGCTAACTCTCTCCAGGATCGCGGCAAAATCCTGGCATTGATCCGTAGGAATAGTGCGGGAAATCGACTGCCCGATCATCTCCTCCGCCGAGTAGCCATAAATCGCTTCCGCCCCCGGGTTCCAGCTGGTGACTATCCCATCGAGCGTCTTCGAGAAAATGGCATCGTTCGACGACCGGACAATCGAGGCCAGTTGCGTCTCAGATTCCTCCAGGCGGCGTCGTTCTCGCTCGCTTCGATCGACCGTGAACCTGGTCCAGACTGCAAAGCTGCCCAACAGAACCACGGTGAAAACCGTCATCACCGTGAGCCCGGTCCAGGCAGAAAACATTCCGGCTGGTTCTCCGCGCCAACGCAACCAACCGAACATCAGTGGAATAACCACCGCTGCCGGAAACATGCGCCGGGTCAACATTCCTCCTAAGGTGGGACTCGCGACGAGGCTTCCGATACCCCAGCCGGTGCGGGCAAACAGCAGCGCAAAGGAAAGAAAGAACAGGAGCAACGCCGTCAACGGGGAAATGTAAGTGCGCGTTCTCGTCGGGTCGAGAACGAAATCCAGAATGCCGAACATGGTGGCAATCGCGACACCGCAGGGCAACAACTGCGCTGACCAGCGAGCCAGCCTTGACCTGGCGTCCAACAAAAAGACCGTCGGCCCGAGCCCCAGAAAACCCAAAGCAGTAGTAGGCGACATGAGACCGGCGCGCACGCTTCCCGGAATGTCCTCCGCTCCCGCGTGGAACCACAATTGATCAATTCCAAGGTCCCAACCAAACAGGAACTCCAGCAAGGAAAGCAGGCCCACCACGCTGGTAATGAGCGCCGCGATCTTCGCGGCCAGCTTCCAGCCGGCAGCAGCGCGCGAATCTTCTCTTCGCAGAATCCACAGAGCGAAGCCAATCAGGATGAAACACCCCGCGGTGTTCGCCTTGACCGTAACCTGCCCCGGCAGAATGCTCTTCACGATATAGCTGTGAAACGTCCACCCCAGCAATACCCACAACCCGAAAGCCATCGCGAGCAGACTGCAGGACGAGACGAATTGACTCAGCCCCCGCGAGATGCGCGGCGCCGTTGGTGCCGTCATAAGAATTGCCCGAGCAACCGCCCACACACTGCTGCTCAAATGTTGCAGCCGACAAGCTCATTATCGGGCGTGGGTTGTCGGACCGATAGTGCGCACGATCACACCAAGGGCGCTGGTGTCCCGAAGTGGGACTCCATATCCCGGTGCGAACCCCGTTCACGCGCTGCCAATGATACGGGTGATCTGCAGCCGCTCCTCCGGCGTTAGCCCCACAAATTCGAAGCCGGAGCCAACGCTGGAGGAGGAGTACCGGACGATGGCAACCGCTTTGAGTAGCTGCTCACTGAGCTGGAATTCGATGGCAACAGTCTCTCCAACCTGTACGTCCCCTTGCACGATCGCGCCCAGCCCGGCCTCGCCCAGATCGAGGCTGATCCCGTGCGTCGTCCGCACCCCGCCGCGGCACAAGTGACGGATCGTGATGGGGATGCTGAAGAGGATGCGGGGATACCGGCGGACAAATTCGTACGCAGCCTGCGATTTGACCACAGGTCGAACATCAACCGGCATGGCAGTATCCTCCTCGCGCCTATCGCCCGCACCGGTGGTGGCCCTTGGAGGATGCGGGGTATCGCCCCGACGACCGGCTATCGACGGCTCACCCGAGCCCTAATCCTGCGAGTCGCAGCGGTGCTTGGCCGCCTGTGAACCGCGGCGTTGCCGATTTCCTACGACGGCAGGGCAGGCCCAGCTGCAGCCTGCGACAGGCTGGCGCGAATCACCTCCAGCAGTTCCGCGTTGTCCGCCGGCTTCTGAAAGAACGCCGCCGCTCCCGCCTGCAGAGCCAGCCGCTCGCTGCTCTGCGGGTCGCGGGCGGTCAACACGATTACCGGAATGGTTGAGAGTTTGTCGTCTTTTTGCAGCCGGTCGAGCACGACAAAGCCGTTGCCGGCGGGCAAGCCGAGATCAAGAATGATCAGGTCGGGGTGCTCCTTGTATGCCTGCGCGATCGCGGAGTATCCATCCACCGCGCTCACCGTGTCGTATCGGTTGGCGCGCAGACGCAGTCTCAGCGCCTGCCTGAGGTCCGGGTCATCGTCGACGATCATGATTTTTGAGTTCGCCATTTCGTCATTCTCCATTTCCAAAGTTCACGCAGAGTGCTTCGCGTGTCTTGCGTTCTACTTGCTTTCGGAGTCCTGTTTGTCTCCCAACACCGTTTGAGCCATTTCACTGACTGTGGCAGCAACTTCCTGCACTTGCTCGGCCAGCGAGTGGCCCGCGGCACGATCCGGAAGAGGCACCGCCAAGGCCGACACTTCCAGCTCAACCGTGGCCTTCAACTCGGGCACCTTCTCCAGTTGCTCGCGAATGCGCGTCATCATGATCTCGGCGCGCTCCAGTTCGGTGGACGCCACCACCAGGAAGGTTTCCTCCGCCCCGCTGGCCACCATCGGAGGCAAAACCAGGTCCTTGTCGAGGTAGACGCAGCGCTCCAGAACCTCGAGGCAACGCTGGCAGGTGTCTTTCCAGTTGGCCCGAACTGGCCTGGCCAAGGAGCGCAAAACCACCTTGACCAGAACCAGGTTCTCCCGCAGCTTTTCCTCGTGCGTGATCACCGGGAAAAGCAACTTGGCCAGGGAATACAGCGGCAAGGTGAACGAAAAGGTGCTTCCGTGCCCGGGTTCGCTGGCGACCCAGATGCGCCCCCCGTGCAGGCTTACCAGTTCCTTGGCAATGAACAACCCGAGTCCCAGGCCCTTGCGGCTGTTATCGACGGAGTTGGGATCCTGGTACAGACGCTCAAACACCAGGGCTCTGGCTTCCGGTGCGATTCCGCAACCGGTATCGGTCACCGAGAGGTACACGAAGTCGCGGTCGGTCTGCACCAGGCACGCTTTCACCGTAACCGCCCCACCCGGGGGCGTGAATTTAATGCCATTCTCGATGAGATTGATGAGCACCTCGAGAATGCGCGCCGGATCCCCATGAACCAATGGAATCCTGGTGTCCACGCCAACTTCGAGCCCAACTTCCCTTTCATGCGCAACCGGCTGCATCATCGCGACCGCCTGGCGGATCAGATCGCCGATCGCGAGGCAGCGCGGCTCAAGGTGAATCTTTCCCGACTCCGCCCGGCTCGCTTCCAGCAGATCGCGAACCATGGCTCCCAGCTGATTCACACTCTTCAGAATCGTCTTAAGATGATCGCGCTGGTCCGGGCTGACATCTCCCGCTAATCCATCGAGCAGGATGGTGGTGAATTGATGAATGCAAGTCAGCGGGGTTCGCAATTCGTGCGACACATGCGAGAGAAACTGATTTTTGAATTCCAGTTGCTGCTTCCGGCTCATCTCCAGTGAGCGCAACAGGGCTTGCCGTTCGACGGCGTAGCGCATGGCCCGATCCAGGCTGCTGCTCGAAAAGGCGCCCTTCACCAGATAATCCTGCACCCCCTGGTGCAGCGCCTTGATGGCAAGTTCTTCATCGTCCTGCCCGGACAGGATGACGACGGGCACGTTCGGCGCGCTCTTCAGCACCTGGCGAAAGGTCTCCGCTCCCTGGCTGTCGGGAAGATTCAGGTCCAGCAAGATGACCGAAGGCAGACTCTGCTTGAGGGAATCGAGTCCATCGGACAAGCGATTGACGCAGCTCACGTCGACCGCCGACTTGCCTTCCACCAGACGCAGGCGCACCAGATCCGCATCTCCCGGATTGTCTTCGATCAGCAAAACATGGGTGGATTGATCTTTCATCGCTTCTCCCTCTGCGGCAGGCTGGCAAAGCCCAGCCAGAACTCCGCCATGGATTGCACGACCGCGACGAATTCCGGAAGATTTCCCGGCTTCTTGAGATAACAGTTCGCTCCCAGTTTGTAACTGCGGGTAATGTCGGCTTCCGCCTGAGAGGTAGTGAAAATGACGACCGGAATCTTGGCCAGGGCGGGGTCGGCCTTGATGCTGGAAAGCACCGCGCATCCATCCTTGCGTGGCAGGTTCAGGTCAAGCACAACCAGGTCCGGCACGGGCGCACCGGCATATTTGCCATGCCGCTGGAGAAAGGAAAGTGCCTCCACCCCATCGTTCACTGCATTCACGTGAAAGTGCCCTTTGCTCTGAGCCAGCACTTCGCTGGTCAGGTCGATGTCTGCCGGGTTGTCGTCCACCATCAGAATTTCAGGTTTGTTTTTCATTTTGTTGTCTGTCCTCACGGTTGCGGGGTTGGTTTGGTGGGAAGAGTGAACTGGAAAATGGATCCGCGGCCAGGCTCCGATTCGACCCAGATCCGGCCGCCATGCTGCTCGATGATCTTCTTGCAGATCGAAAGCCCGATCCCGTTTCCCGGATGTTCGGCCTGGGTATGCAGGCGCCGGAAGATTACGAACACGTCCTCCCTGTGCTCGGCTGCGATGCCGATTCCGTTGTCAGCCACCGAAAACACCCACTCCTTTCCCCTGGCTTCCGCACTCACCCGAATCAAGGGCGGTTCGGAGCCGCGAAACTTGATCGCATTGCCGATCAGGTTCTGAAGTACCTGGACGAGTTGGGAACCGTCGGCCATCACGAACGGAAGTTGGGTGTGCTCCACGACCGCACCACTTTCATGGATCGCCGCCTCCAGATTCTTCAGGCTCGCTTCCAGCACGGCATTGCAGTCCGTGGTCGCGAGAGCAAGGCCGTGCCTTCCTACCCGGGAAAAAGCCAGCAGATCCTGCACCAGTCTCTGCATGCGCAGCGCGCCATCAACCGCGTAGTGAATGTATTTGTCGGCATTGGCGTCAAGTTTGCCCTGGTAGCGCTCGGCCAGCAATTGAGTGTAGGTGGCGACCATGCGCAGCGGTTCCTGCAGATCGTGCGAGGCCACGTAGGCAAACTGCTCGAGGTCGCGATTCGAGCGGGCCAAATCCTCCTGCGAATGCTGATGATCACGCCGCAGCTTCTTCTCTCGCATCGCTCGTCGCACGGATTCCGGAAGTCTCGCCAAATGATCTTTCAGAACATAATCGGCGGCGCCCTGCTTGATGCACTCCACCGCCGTGAGTTCGCCGAGCGCGCCCGTGACCAGGATGACCGGCACATCCAGCCCTTCCCGGCGCAGGATTTCGACCGATTCCATCCCATTCCAGCCGGGCAGTTTGTAGTCCGCCAGAATCACGTCGTAGGAGTTTTTCCGCACCAGTTCGGTAAATTCCTCCGCAGTCTGAGCGACATCCATGGTTGTGTCCGAGCCGGCCTGCTGCAGCGTTCGCAGAGCCAGTTCCACATCCGCCGGTTCATCCTCCACGGCCAGCGCCCTTACCTTGAGTACGTTGTCCCCCTGGCTCCGCCGGTCCGCAACTTGCCCGGATTCGTCCGCTTCGGTCTCAGTTGCAACGGGAAGCGACGTGAAGTCGGCCACGCTGTCCGCGATCAAGGTCGAGGCCCGCGGGTCAGAACCGAAAGTCAAATGTGCCTCCCGCCGCTCTAGCAACTCAAAGCTACTGGGACACGGGTACAAGTGCGACCGGCAAATGGCCTAACTTGGCCATCGGCTTCCGCCTCCCGGCCTTGAGTGAAAAACTAGTAATTGGTCCCCAAGCGACACTCGTGCCCCCTGTCCTTGTGCTGCCCGCGATATAGGCCATTCGGCCCTGTCCTTTCGCGCAGCTGCGGGGGAAGGTCCTGAGATCTTTGATGTGGCGTCCATTCGGTTGTGGTCAGCGCGGTCGTCGGACACAAGAAGGTCCACCTTGCGCCCGAGGTGTACGACCGTACTGATCAGAACGAAATTCGTGCCGCACTCGGTGTGGTAGGCAAGCAGTTGCTATCAAATGTGCTGCCAAGTGGTTTGCCGAACTAGCTAACTGTTTGAAAAGATGGTGAGCGCGGTAGGAATCGAACCTACAACCTACTGATTAAACGCCAACAACCAGAAATCAATGGTTTCAGCGACTTCCGGGCGTTTCGAGTCGGCAGATTGAGGCAACTTTAGGCACGGATGGTACCAAATTTGGTACCAATTAAGAATTGAAAAGGCTGAGGGACACGGGTCGTTCCGCCTTCAGGCTCGCACGCTCGACCACTCCCCGACCTTCGTGACGCGTACGCTCCCGTCCGGCAGTCCGCGCACCGATACCCGGTCCAGCCGAGCAGCCGCGTACAAGCCGGAACGGAATCGGTTGCGGCTCCTCTCGTCGGTGCCGACACCTCGGACGTCGAAGTGCTGACCGACCCTCAGCCTGTGAACGCGGTCCGCGATCTTGCGGTACTTGCCCGGCTGCTCGACGCGAGGTCGCAGGTAGGCATGTTTCAGAGTGATGCAGTGCTTGTTGCCGCACGAGCCATCGACAACTTGCCCGGCAGGGACAGCACCGTGCGCGTCGATCCAGTTGCGCTGCCGCCGACCGTAGGCGGTGGACGTGTTGGCGATCTCCTCGCAGTCGCCGTGCTGCTTTGTTGGTGAGAACTTGCCCATCGCCTACCAAGCCGAGATCGGATTCCCTCGCTGGGGATTCTATCAAGCGCTCTGGAACCCGATCCTGCGGCGACTCCGGTGCCGGACATGGTTTGGGACGTCCCAGCAGTTCCGACCCCTGTTTTTGACCTTTGTGACCAACCAGAATCGGCATCTGGCTGCCCGGAGTCGATGTGGAACCGCGACTTGAAGCGCCCGAACTTACGGGCTTTGACGAATGGCGAATATAAGGCGAAAGTGCTAGACTGCGGAGGTGGACGAAGGGCGCAAGCGCGTGCTGCTGATCGCCGCCAGCATCCTCGCGGCACGGAAGCTCGCGCAGTACGACAGCGGAGCACGGGTTCCCGCCACGGTGAGTGCGGTCGCCGACGCGGTCCGCTGGGCAGAGCGGATCATGGAAGAAATTGACCAGCGTCACCCAGTGAAGCCAGCGCAGCAGTAGGCGAGCCGATAACTTCGCTTGCAGAATGGTTCCCCCGTCTGACTTCACACTTTTTGTAGTTGAGTCGCATGTACCTTCAGCAGGAGAATGTTCAAGTTATGGCAAATCCCAGAGCCTTCATCGCGTTCGATTACGATCACGACGAGTTTCTGCGCACAGCGTTAATTGGACAGTCAAAGCATCCAGACACGGATTTTGAGATTGCCGATTGGTCTGTCAAAGACCCGTTCCCCGGCGATTGGAAGGCAAGAGCGCGAGAAAAAATCAGGCGCGTTGACCAAGTGATTGTCATCTGCGGAGAGCACACCCACACCGCAACAGGCGTCGCCGCTGAACTTCAGATCGCACGCGAGGAAAAGAAGCCGTACTTTTTGCTTTGCGGTTATAAAGACAAGGCGTGCTACAAGCCGACGACCGCGCTGGCGACCGACAAAATGTACACATGGTCGTGGGAGAACCTCAAGAACCTGATTCGGGGAGCACGTTGAAGTGCCGTCACAACTGCAAAGCCGAACGCCTGAAGAATACGGCGAGAAGTACCAAGACCATCTGCTGGAGCAGTACAAGCTGTTCGTTGAAACTTCGCAGAGGGTCAGCGAAAAACGCCAGACTTCCAACAACTACCTGCTGACTTTGTGTTCCAGTCTTGTCACTCTGTTCGTGACTTTCCTCTCTACGTTCGGACATCATCGTTGGAATGTTCTGATCCCGGTCGCCGGACTATTCGTCTGCTTCATCTGGTGGTCGCTGGTCAACTCGTACAAAGACTTGAACACTGCGAAGTTCAAAGTGATTCACGAGATGGAAGAACAACTTCCCGTTGCGCTGTTCGACTATGAATGGCATGTGTGCGGCAAAGGAAAAGACCGAACCAAATACATGCCGCTGACTCATCTCGAACGTTTGGTGCCGTTGATGTTTGGCGCACTGTTTGTGGGACTGACCGCTTATGCGCTCTTGGCACCAGTGGACAAGAAACCTGAACCAGCCAAAGCGGAAACTCCGAGCATACATGCTCTACCATCTAAGACGCCCTAAGTATGGCTCTTTAGACTCAAATGACCTTGGACGAATTCCGTCAGTCCCTCACCGACCGATCCGCCAGCAGGACTCACCCTTGGCAGAAATCCGTGTCGCTCATCATCGCATCGCCGTTACTTCCAGCGTGTGTTCCATGCCGTCCGATGCCTCGACGTGGACGGACACGCTCCCTCCTCGCGAAAGGTGATCGAACAGATCGGCGACGACCTGTTTCGCCGCTTCTTTCGGCGTCGTGTTCCACGCATGGCAAGCCCACAAAACCTGCACAGTGAGCATGATGCTCTTTTGTTCGACAGCTTCGGACTTGGCGCGTTCATTCTTTGCTGGCTCTGTCACAGTTGTCTCCAGAGTTGCTAAATTCTCGTTGAGCAACTCACAATAAGGGAATTGACAGTGGGTATTTTCAGAATGACCTTGGACGATTTTCGTCAATCACTCACCGCTGCCCAGCCGCCAGCCGGACTCACGCACGCCCTCGCCGGGCTATGGTGGGATGCCAAGAACGATTGGACACGAGCACACGAATCCGCTCAGCAGGACGAAGGCGTCGAGGGTGCGTGGGTGCATGCCTACCTGCACCGCAAAGAAGGCGATCAGGGCAACGCAGCCTATTGGTACAACCGGGCAGGCAAGCCTGTTTGCCGGGAGCCGCTCGATGCGGAATGGCGCAGTATCGTCAAAGCCCTGCTGGAATAGAGCGGCTCATGCTCGAAGGGACAAATCTACGATAAGCGGCACATGGTCACTCACGGGTCTCCACTCCTCATAGGTGCCAACGGCAACTTTCCTCATCAAAGGAATCCACTTGCTGGGCAAGAAGACATAGTCGATGTGGAACGGTCTTGCTTGGCGATGCCAGAAGTAGTACGTCGGTTTTGTCTCATTGCCATGTTCCTCGGAAAAAAATGCGTGGTAGGCGCTCAATAGATTTCTCTCTTTTAGCATGGCGACGACTGCGGTGTGGGTCCGCGTCTTCCTCCCGTGGTCGAAAATCGCGTTGCTGTTGAAGTCGCCGCATAAGACGGTCGGTAGCTTATCGCTGAACCAGCGATGGTGCCCTTTGATTGCCTCGAACACCTGCCCGATGTAGTTGAGTTCCTTCACCTGACCAACTGGGCAAGCCCAAACTGCCAGAAGGAGAAAGTCCGTAGCGCCTCGCACCCTGACTGGGGCGATCCACTTTTGTGTCGGGCGTCTCCCCACTTCGAGAGTCCACTGCTTTGAGGCAATCACCGCAAGTCCCTTGTGCTTTTTGTCGCCCCACCAACAACCTGTATATCCATCGTCAGCGCAGAGCTTGACCGCGTCCTGAGAGCACTCAGAAATTACTGCAACGTCTGGCTTGAGCGCGTAGAGCACTTCACGCTTCTTGCCGAATCCCATTCGACAGTTCCAGACAACGATTCTCATGATTGCGTATCTGAGGCATCCCTACGATTCGGGAAGCGCGACGATTATCCATCAAGGTCAGACTAGCGGTCTACGTCCTAATTGAGAAGCCAGAACGTAGTGTCACAGCGCGACACCCGCGTCGGGTCTATACTCTTTCGTTCGGCTGCCTGTGTCCTTTCTACGTGCGCGGTCGTCTCAAAGGAGGCTCGATGCGGGTTCCACTGACGGAAAAAGACCTACACATTCAGCTTTGCCGACGTAAGTGACCGCTATCCTCGTTTGAAAGATGATGAGGTGTTCCTCCTATGGTTCCTTAGCGCCACCGTCACCGACAATGAGAACGAGGCTGCCGCCGCGCTAACAGGGCACTCTCGTGATAAAGGGACCGACGCGGTTCTTACGGATGACCGTTCCAAACTGGTGTGTGTAGTCCAAGGCAAGTACCACAAGAAGATTAACAAGACGAACGAATCACGACCGGACGTGATCTCATTTGCTCAACTGGCTTGCGATCTTCACGGCAGCGATGAAGAGTTCAAGGCTTTTCTTAAGGAAATAGACGCACGCGTGCATGAGAAATTTCGCCACGCACGAGAGTGCTTACGTAAGCGCGGGTACCGACTCAAGCTGTACTTCGTGACGACGGCAAAGTGTAGCAGTTCACTGGTTCAAGAAGCGGAACAAAGGTGCCGCCGGGCTGAGGGTCCAGCCGACATCGAAATATTCGATGGCAGGCGGGTTCTCCTGATGCTCAGTGATTTCTTAGATGGCGTTGCGCCTCCGGTTCCCTCTCTTGATCTCCCTCTAGAGGTCGGAAAAGGAGTAACCAGCGAATGCCACCGCAGACATGATGCACGCGAGAACATTACTGCTTGGATTTTCTCCATGAATGCCTCTGCTGTCGCCGACATGTACGACGCAGCAGGTATCAGGCTGTTTGCGCGGAACGTCCGAGGATTTCTCGGCAAATCAACACAAGTCAATCGGGGGATGCAGCAGACTCTTAGTGACGAGCCGTGGAACTTTTGGTATTACAACAACGGCATAACGATGATCTGTGATCGCGCCGAACGCATCAGTGTTGGCGGACGCGATGTAATGAGGGTATCAAATCCCCAGATCATCAATGGTCAGCAGACTACTCGTACTCTGCATGATGCGGATGGACGAGAATCAACAGCAGCGGTGCTGGTGAAGGCGATCATGGTGCCACGAGACCCACGGGCGGGGTCAGAGAAATTTGACATGCTCGTTTCCCGGATTGTCGCCGCTACGAATTGGCAGAATGCAATTCGCGCTTCAGACCTCATGGCAAATGATCGACGGCAGATTGAAATCGAAAGGGAACTTCGGAAGTTTAACTACTTCTATCTGCGCAAGCGCCAATCGAAGAGCGAGGCGCGACGTTTCATTGGGGCGCATCAGCGAGTCGTGACCAAAGAGGAGATAGCGCAAGCGGTGGCTGGTTGCGAGCTTGACTCCGCAATAGTACGTGAGGGGAAAGAGGGCTTGTTCGAAGAACATTTGTACTCGAAGGTTTTTCCTACAAGTGACCCATATTTCTATCTCAATCGGTTCAGGCTGAAGTATGAAGTTCGCTATTGCTCCAAGGGGTACCCAGAGCGAGCCTACGCGACATGGCTAGTCCTTCAGATCATGTGGTCGAGTGTGGCGCGGATCATAAGGTCAAAAGCTCTTGCAGACGCCTTTCGCGAGTCTTCCGAACGAAATACGCAGCCGATTGGCTACTTGAGGGACGCAATCAAGCCGATGTTCCGTGCTGCTCTGACTTTCTATCGTTACAAGAAGGGACCGGGCGAGAAGGCAATTGACGTATCCACTTTTTTCAAACGAAAGGGCTTGGGACCTGAGTTCGAAACTTACCTCCGAGGTCGCGGACGAGCGTTCAACAAGACCTCCGAAAAAAGACTGGATCGCTTCGAGACGGAACTTCGGAAGATCGCTTCATAGGAAAGCGCAAAGCTGATAGTTCTCTGAAGAAGACAGGCTAGAACTGGCATGGCAGGAGATAATGGGCGCACCATGACTAAACAACCTGAAATTACACCCCACAGCGTACAGAGAGTCTTGGATGAGCAAATACAGTGCGAGTGGTGCAGAAAGAACGGATCACCAAACGACCCTATTTACGAATACACGCTGACCTCGCGCCAAAAGAGATACTTCCACTCCGGCTGCTTTAAGCTTGCAGGCGGTTCTGACTGAAAAGGGTGAGGAATTTTGCCGTCCGCACTATGCCAGTGCCTACGCCCCGTTCCACCAGAGAAACTTGTCGAATACCCGCTCGTGGAACCATCGAGAATTGGCTGTCGAAGTCAGGTGCTCCTCTGTTTCGTCCGTGGGAGAGAAGTCCTTTACTCGGATGAGTTCCACGCATGCTTCGCGGATGACCTGTTCACGCTGATTGAACCCCTTGAGCCACTCGGCGCGATACGTCCCGTATTTGCCGTTCAACTTCGCGCCGAGTCGCACGAGACAGGTTTCGGCTCTGCTGTCGAAGATGACCACGGGCGTCTGCTGTCGAAGCCATAGGAACTTCGACGCCGATGAAATCTCGACGCCTCTGTGGAAGACATCATTGAATAGCCCAGCCAGAGCCATCACAACCAGATCGACGTTGTGCGCTTCGAGTGGACCCATCAGTCCGAACGTTGCATCGACCAGATCGAGGACTTGGGGCATTGATCCCTTTGGGAACCGCCGAATTATATTGTAGTAGATCGCGGCATCAACCAATCGGGCAGCGCGAGAATTCCTGTCGTGGCTGGGCGAAAGTCCCGACACGAAGTTGCTGTCGTATTGCCACCAGTCATTCAGGTAAGCCAGAGCGAAAAACTTGAAGTTCTCGTCCATTCTGCTATTTGATCTTTGATAAGAACGGTTCCAGCTTTGCGACCAACTCCTGAAGCGGCAACTTGTCGTCTTCTCCTACGCCGCCCATCGTCATCGCCTGCGGATAGCGAAGCTCCGAGAAGAACGGGTTGAACACCTCGAAGCCCTTCTCCACAGTGGGAATACCCGAACAATGCCACGGGAGTAGGAGTGACATCTCCTCCGACAGATCGAAGTCCGGTCGTCTCGCCGCCAGTCGTTTCGCCAAGGCGACCAAGTCATGTCCCCATGCGCAGTCCATAGGCTTGAGCTTCGCCGATTTGTCGAGGTCCTTGATCTTCTTCGGGTCGAACACTGTGCAACCCTCACAGATCAGAGCAGCCTTCAGATACATTTCGAGGCAATGGTGACCGAGTGTAGCCGCGTTGAAGATGAGGAAGGGATTATGGCTCTCGAAGAGGTAGATGGAAGCCGCGTAGTTGTGATCGGCGAAAGCCTTCCAAGCTTTCGGGTCGCGTGCGTATTTGTCCGGCTTGGTTGCTTTCTTGGCTGCCATATCTCTCAGATACTATCGGGTCTCAGTGACGGCTGCTATGATTCCATTTCACGCCAATGCCAGAGACGCTTGAGCCAAAAGTTAGAGAAACGCTTCGGGCATACCTTCGGGATGTGAAGTCGCTCAACAACGAAGCGAACAAAACGTCTCGGTTCAATGCTCTCATCGGTGAACTATTCCCCGGAACCAAAGCCGTCACCGAATACCCACGAGGTGTTGAGAAGGTCATCCGCATCGACCAAGCCGCAGGTGAAAAGGAAAAAAGGGGACGAGCGGACGCCTATTACGGAAATGCCATCATCGAGTTTGAGAAGTCCCTGTCTGCAACTCTTGAGGAAGCCAAGCGTCAGCTTTGCGAGTACGTGGCTGGGACGTGGCAGAAAGAAGGGAAGAAGTCACTCCGACCCTTGTTGGCAATTGCGTCAGACGGTATCCGTTGGATCAGCTACCGCCCGGTTTTGCCTGATGGAGCAGAGCCGACGCCGGACACGGTTGTGCTGGACGAACTTCGTGACTTCAAGGTGGCGGAAGACACGCTTGGGGAATTCTGGTTATGGCTCACCAGCCTGCTGTTCCGACCCCAACAAGTAGAAGCAACTGCCGAGCAATTCCAATTTGAATTTGGGAGCTTGAGTTTCCAGTTCCGTGAAGGTATGGCAGCTCTGAAGCGGGCTTGGGCAAAGGTGAGCGGAGGCTCCGAAGCCAAACTCGCTTTTGACACATGGCAGCGATACTTGACTGTCACGTATGGTCGCCTCACAGAAGACACGACGGCGGTGCGGGACCGGGAGACGGCGCAAGAGATTTCCGAACTTGAAAACCTGTTCCTTCGTCATACGTATCTCGCAAGCATCGCCCGCTTGCTGATCTGGGCGGCGTTGTCGCAGGGCAAGAATGTGGACAACCTCCGACAGGTCGCAAGGGATGTTCTCTCCGGTCGTTACTTCGAGTCGAAGCGGCTTGCAAACCTCGTGGACGATGATTTCTTCCACTGGATTAGGGGTGTGGAAGCGGAGAAGAGTCTCGCCCCAATGTGGGAGCGGATTCTCTCTCATCTCACCGAATACGATCTGTCAAACATCAAGGAAGACGTTCTCAAAGGTGTGTACCAGCAGTTGATTGATCCAAAGGATAGGCACGATCTCGGTGAATACTACACACCGGACTGGTTGTGTGAACGAATCGTAGATGACCTTCTTCCTAAACATGGCTTCAAGGCTGTGCTTGACCCAAGCTGCGGGTCCGGCAGCTTCCTTCGTGCAACGATCCATCACTTCTTAAGTCACAACCCTGAGGGCACCGAAAACGACCGACTGCGGATGATACTGGGGAGGGTGCAGGGAATCGACATTCACCCGGTTGCGGTGACCATTTCTCGTGCCACATACGTGCTTGCTCTCGGAAGACTCATCAGCTTCGCCCGCAAGCCAATTAACATTCCCGTCTACTTGGCGGACTCTCTTTTCCTGCCCCGTGAGGTTGAGCAGAACCTCTACGAAAAGCTGAGCGGCTTCGAGATTCAGTTTGGTGAGAAGAAGGAAAAGATGATTGCCATGCCCGATTGGCTCATCCACTCACCGGAAGTATTTGACGATGCCATCACTGCTTGTGCTACGGTTGCGGAAGGTCATGCGAAGTCGACCAAAGACAGTAGGAAGACCCTCGACAAGTACCTAAGCCTCCACGTACCCGATCTGTACAAACTCTTGGAGCACGAAGCGATTGTCGATGCTCTCTGGTCATTCACTGAAGCCTTGGCTGATCTGATCCGGCAGAAGAAGAATTCCATCTGGTCCTTCATCATCCGAAATAGCTACCGCCCTGCAATGCTGAAAGCGCAGTTTGACTTCATCATCGGCAATCCGCCGTGGCTATCGTACCGCTTCATCTCCGACCCGGACTACCAGCAGGAAGTGAAGCGACGTGCTGTGAACATTTACAAGATCGCACCTACTTCTCAGCGGCTCATGACGCAGATGGAATTGGGAACGGTTTTCTTGGCACACTCGATGGCGACATTCGCAAATACCACCGCTCGTCTCGGCTTTGTGATGCCAAGGGGCGTGCTCAGTGCGGATCAACATCGGAATCTTATCGAACGCAAATATTCAGGTGATGCCAAACTGAAGCTTACCGGATATTGGGATTTGTGGGACGTGGAGCCCTTATTTAATGTTCCAGCTTGCGTTCTGTTTGCGGAGCGAAGTCCCCTGAGAGGAAGCCCCAAGGACAAGCTTGCGGTGTTGGAATGGGCGGGTAGACTTCCGGGTAGAGATGTTGCGTGGAACACCGCGAGGAAGTACCTCACCACGGAGCAAAAGGAAGGACGGGTCATTTATCTCGGTAGTCGTCCAGCTTTGTCAACCGCACCCGGTGTGACCCACCCGACTGAACCAAGCAAATATCTGCGTGCGTTTAAGCAAGGCGCAACCATCGTGCCGAGAAGCATCTACTTCGTGAAGGTCACCGATCTGGGGGAAAAGGTAGACCCCGATCACTTGTATTGGGCTGAAACCGATCCTGAGCAAGCGACGGAGGCGAAACCCCCCTATGACAAAATTAAGAAGAGCGGACACGTGGAGGGAAGGTTCATCTATTCAAGTGCCGTCGCGAAGCATCTGCTGCCGTTCACGTTGTTGAAGCCAGTTCCCGTGGTGCTACCAATCGTCGTGAATCACGGGCTCATCTCGGTGCGTGAGTCGAAGGCACTTAATGACAGCGGCTTTCGACATTTTGCTGAATGGATGCAGGACGGAGAGAAAATCTGGGACGAGAAGCGGGAAGCCAAAGCCGACAAGCAAAATCTTTACGAGCGGCTGGATTATCAACGTGAGCTTTCAAGCCAAGAACTTAGCCACCGCTACCTTGTTCTGTTCAACAAGTCGGGCACGAATGTTTCAGCGTCCTGTTTCGACAGGAGCCGACACCAAATTCCGTTTGTGGTGGACTACACACTGTACTGGGCTTCGTTCTCCGCCGAAGCTGAAGCGGATTACATCACCGCAGTTCTCAATTCATCTATCGTCAACCTTGCGATCAAGCCCTTTCAGTCCACAGGATTACTCGGCGAACGGGATGTGACGAAAAAGATACTAGAGCTACCGATACCAACCTTCAATCACGAGGATGGGAATCACAACAAACTCGCTGCATTGGGCAATCAATCCCGCAAGAAGGCGGATGCTGTTGTCCATGTGGGCGAATTCCCGGCTGACACTTCTGTTGCCCGACAGCGTGCCTTTGTCCGCACTCACCTTGAATCAGAGTTGAAAGAGATAGACAAGCTCGTGGTGAAGCTGCTGAGCAAATAGGTTCAGTTTGAGGTTCTATAAACGATGTCCAGCGTTGTTTGGGAAGACCTCATTCTGGCGATTCTGTCGGTGAACAGGTACTCGCTAGAAAAAGCCTATTCTGCTGTGGACGGATTTAGGTCCGAGGAACTCTTTGACCTGAAGAAGTTAGCAGAACAGACTGTGGAGGAGATCACTGTCCGTCTTCGCCGTGGCGGGTACGACCGGGAAGAATATTTGACTAAACTTTTTGCGCTGCGCTTGATGTCACTTGCTGCTTTTGTTAAGCGCATCGGTGTCGAGGAATCCGAGAGAATTCTTACCTCGCCCGACAAGAGAAAGATAGAAGAGTTTTTGCAGCCTGTTAAGGGCATAGGTCCGCAGGTACTAAACAACTTCTTCACACTTCGCCAAGGTGCCCACCAGCCGTAGCTGCGACCGGGAAACGCTGATGCCCGAAAACGAAAAAGAGCACAACCGCACGCTGAAGCGACCATCCAACAATCTACGCGACTGGATCACTAGATAGGAACTCGCTCATCGCGACCGTGTAACCGAAGTGCCTCCAGCAGTCTGACCATCGCGAACGTATCTTGCCCACAATAATCAAGAAGCGCCTTCCTGACCCTGTCGCGCTCGGACTGAACTAGGTTCCCCCTGACCAGCGACTCCCAAGCAAGTCCGGCGTCCTGCCCGTTCGCGACCTCCATGCCATCGTAGGTCATCGTTGACACGAGCGCGGGTAGCACGGATTTCAAGGAGAATGATCCGGCGAACGCTGGATGGTAGACGTGGTTCCTAATGACGGGAAGCAAGTCCCAGAGGCGAGCCTGAATCTTCTTGATGCGTTCAGCGAATTCCGGCAGCGATGCTGCGAGTTCGTCAAGTCTTGCGGATTCGAATTGTTGGTTATACACGACTATGCTCCCGGTGTCGGGAAGCGCAGCGAAGAGCGACGTAATGAACTCAGGGCGTGGATCGGCTGTATTCGAGGCAAGAAATTCGTAATGCCCTGGGGCTGCGCCGGGGCATTGTTGGATGTGAGCCGACCATTCGAAAACAATGTGCTGATAGGGGTGCATTCCTGTGAAACGCGGAACTGCCGGATTCACAGTCTCAAAATCGAGATAGGCGATGGGATGTCGCAGGGTCGCCAGTTGCGCCTTCAGCCCTTCAAGGTCGAACCACGGCTCCCCGGTCTGCACACACGTAGCAGCACGCCGTTGAATGTCGGACAACGCGAAATCCTCTGGGATGTCCCGAATTGACTCGACCCCCAGTTCCTCAAGCTCCTCGGCGGCACTCGCGTGGAGTCGTGGCAGGTAAGTAATATGTTCGGTCGCTTTTGGGGCATTGCAGCGGTCGTAGAACTCGCAGGTGACGGGGTCGGTGCATTGCCGACCGGGTTCGATGTCCGGCGCTGTGGGCATAGCGAGGATAGTGAACTCCGAGTGTAGCTGGAAGGTCAGCTTCGGCTGCAACCGCTCGACTCGGCGCGTCAGGTTCCTGATTTTGAAGAATCGTCTTGGGTAGATTGAGCCGCCATCGGAGATGTACCCCCTGTTGATGTGCGCCAAGCACGCCGAACCCAAGTCTAGCCCGGAGCGGGAAACGACACGATACTGGATCGCCGCGTCTTCCAAATGGTGATCCTTTAGGTCTGTCGTGGACTTGACCTCGATCAAGCGCCAACGACCATCCCTGCGCCGATGCAGGATGTCCACGCGCACAAGCACACCGCCGTTCTCGAATACTCCCTCAAAGATCGCCGGGACTTCTGGATTCGCAACTAACTCTCGCGTGGCGCGGATCGCCTGATCAAGCCCCTTTTCGCTACAGACCTCGACGCCATTCGGAAACATCTGGCGGGCGAGCATGCCGACCTCGCGTCCCTGCTCGATCATCGCCTCAGCCGCAGCACCCGGCTCTGCGGCGAGTTCCGGCTGGTGAACCTGAAGGTACAGTCGCTTGAGGCACTGCACGCCAGCGCAGAATTTGCTTTTGCTCAATCTCATCCTCACCGCAGCGCCTCCTCTTGCATCTCGCGCACCATGCCCGTGAACTCGCGCATCGCTACGACCAAGTTGGTCGTCGCAACGTCCTCGTGCCAGTTGGCGACGATCTGGAAGGTCTCGAACTCGTTGCTGATGTCCTTGTCTTGGTGATTTTCGGCTTCATGCAGACTGAACGTCACACCGACGTTTTTGCGCACGACTTCGCCTCGGCTGCCCATGCTCAACGTCATTAGCACATAGACATTCGTCGTCTCCATCATTCTCCTCCTCGGCGAACACGCCTGATCAATCGACAGACGGCTAAGAGCGCAAACGGGCTAAGCAAGCAGAGTCCCGCCCCGGTGAACCACCCCCGGTCGTCCCACTCGTATCGCACGCCGTAGTTTGTCGCGAAGAAGAACATCGCACCTGCCGAGACGACGAACCCGAACGCCATCGCTCCGAAGGATTTCAACTGGAATACTAGCCCTCTGTCGCCCCGGTCGTGCGCCGGGATCATGGCGATTATCACGAACCAAAACGTGGAAGCGAAGGGACCCAGCACACCGAACAGCCACTTGAGCAGCCAAATTTCGTCCGGCGAGGCGTACTTGAGAGCGAGGACGGGGACTATGGCAAAGATCGCAGGGGCAAAAAGCAGGAAGACGAGCCAGAGCAGCGCGTGCCACGCGAACCTAAGGGGCGCGGTCACGAAATGAACATCGCTCGCTAGCTGGTTGATGTTCGCTTCAGTACGACTGTTCACGAGTGCCTCCCTTCACAGAAACCTTTTGCATGTGAGGGAGGTTTCGTTGTCACCGGGGAACTGCCGCAGGTCTTAGTGGATGGCACCCGCCTCTTCCAGCAACCTCGCCGACCTCGCCGCGAATTTCACGGCTTTGCCGTTGGTGCCGCGTCCGACTATCGCCCTGATCTGCGCATCAATCTCGCGATGCCGATTCCCAAGTCGGTCGTGGATTTTCGCTTCAGCCAGCCACGCGTTCTCGTGCCAAGTGCGTGCCTTCTGCTGCTGCTCACGCAGCGAAGCGACACTCTCGGCTATCTCTCGGAATCGGGTGCAGAATTTGTCGCCGATGACGTACTCGAAAAGTTCTTGCGACTTCTCGTCATGGAACTTCCCGCTCAAGCGCAGCTTTGCAAGCTCGATGACTCCATCGCGGATCACCGTTGCAAGGGCTACCGCGACGCGCTTCTCGACCACCGGGATTTCTTTCACAACGCAGAACCCCTTGTGCTTCGATGGGAACACGCGGCTCACGATCATCACGTGCGGTGTCTCATACTGCGTCTGGTATTTCTTCGCCTGAGCAATGAACCCGTTCTGCCAACTCAAGGTGTTTTTGCTCTCGTAGACGATCCGACCCGCGATCTTCGTCCCGTCCATGACGTGATGGACTATGTCCGCACCCGTCACGCCGCGACTTATGCGCTCGATCTTGTCGTCTGGGAAGGCATGAAGAAGTTCGGTGAAAAGGTCTAGCTCTGCTTCCGCCCCAAGCTGCTCTCCGGTCTGCTTTTCCAGCTTGCGTGAGAGGTCGTCCAATTTTCCTTGAGTCTTTGCTAGTTCCCCCTCGTAGCGAATCTTGTCTCGTTCGCGCTCGGCTTGCAGTTTTCCCAGCTTGGCTTCGTTTTCGCGAGTAGCGAGACGGAGCGTCGCGGACATCTCTTTCCCCACCCGACTCTCGACCTCTTTGCGAGCTTTGTCTATCTCTTTTTCCACCCGATCCTCAGCGTCTTTCGCCCGCTTTTCGGCATCCGCCAGTTGCTTCTTGACGCCTCGTTCTGCTTCCCGCTTCGCGGTTTCTGCTTCGGCAGCAATGCGATCCGTGAAGTCCTTTTGCATCAGCTTCACTTCTCGATCCTTGTCCTGTTCGGCGCGGTCGGCACGTTCTTTCGCTTGGCGAAGTTCTGGCTGGAACTGCCGTTCCGCCCTTTGTCTGGCGATCTCGCGCTCGGCGACCAACTGCGCCTCGAATTCTTCCTTAAGCTTCTTTTTCTCTTCAGCAAGCGCTGGGGACGTTAGCTTCTGAATTCGCGACTGGAGTTCCTTTTCATCAATCGCCTCAGGCAACGGCTGGCGGCACAACGGGCATTCACCGGGCATGTTCAAGTCCTCCTGTTTCGTAGGTCGTGCATCGGGGGAAGAAATACTCTTTATGCTAGGACGCGGCTGAATTCTGGGTATGTGAGTAGCATCACAATCCATTGGTATTTCCTCCATCTTCAAGACCTCGACGGCAATTCACCAGCGCGTGCTCGGAGGCAGCTTGCCTAGTGAGTAGCTGCTCGCAAACAAGGCATTGGCGGACATCGCGACTAACTGCGCGGAAGACTTTGCCGATGTGATCGGCGCTCTGGCTGTCGCTAGTCGTCTTCGACGTCTGAGGTGACGATTCCATAAGTGCGTCACCAGCGTGCCTCGGCTGAACTCGACTGCATAAAGTGAACAGAATCAACGGCAGTGGGCGGAGGCTGCACGACACCCTTGTCACCAGCCCGTGATCTATTAACCAGCTTGCAAACGAGACTGCGGGAAATGCCCCACTTCTTAGCCACGGCGGTCAACGTCATTCCGCTTAGTCGGTCGCGGACGATGGCTGCACGATCTAAGTTCATCGGGGCGCGTCCAATCCTCACACCGTCCAGCTTTGCTCTGCGCATGCCTGCCAAAACTCTTTCGCGTATCAAGTCCGATTCCAGTTCGGCGATTGAGCCAATAAGCGTCAAGAACAGTCTCCCCATTGGTCCGCTGGTATCAACGTTTTCGCGTCGTGAGACGAAGACCACGCCCAGACTGTCGAACTCGTCCATGACTTGGAGGAAGTGCTTGACGCTTCTCGCGACTCGGTCGAACGCAGCAACGAGCACGACGGAGAATCTCCTCCGGCGTGCATCCGAGATGAGAGCGTCCAGACCGGGGCGTCTCGCTCTCTTCCCTGAGACTCCGGCGTCCCTATACTCCTGCACGACCTCATAGCCACGTTGTCTCGCAAGCTCGCGCAAGTCATATAGCTGGCTTTCAACTTTTTGGTCTGCGCTACTGCATCTGACATAGATCGCTGCCGTCTTCATTCGCTCGGAATCCTCCCTTGTTCGCTTAGCCCTTGGTGATTATGTTTGTCTTCGTACAGTTGGATTGGTCTCCTTGTCTGACCGTCAATCAGCAATTGGGGAGAGTGGGAAGCCTTCCGAAAACCCGCGTCCAGCAAGCAGACTCTTGCGCCTGCAACGTCCGAGACCATGAACGTGCTGCTCGCGAACCTGTCGCGTCGGAACGGGAGCACCAGATACGGGATGCCAGCGCGGTACAGACTTGCCTCGGCGTGGAGAACGTGCTCTCCATCGAGCGTTGACGAATTGGATCGGTGCTTGCGTCCTGCCAGCAACGGCGTTCGCCGCAGTCGCTCGGCAGCCTCAGAACAGACGGTCGCTTCGGGAGCCAAGAGACTCAGGTTCGGGCAGACCTCCTCGTCCAGCAGTTGCGCGATCTCGGAATTGCCGAGCAGAGCCAGACGCCGCGCCATCTCGCCGGGGATCAGCAGCGCAGCCGCCAGTCGCTCGGCTGGATTGCCGGAACGAACCCGCTTCCGCTGTTCTTCCATGAGTTCTCGGATCGTCAACTCAAGCTCCCCCACTCCCGATATACAGCGGAGCCGTCACGATTGGCTAGAAAACGGGGGCGGGATACCGAATTTATTTGGCAGGCTGCGTGCCCCACTGCAATGAACAGAGGGTGTCGCTCAGCGTTTCAAAAGGCTCGAATCAGCGTCCTCGTTTTTCGCGGACTTTCGCCCCCTCTTTTGCCCGCTTTGGCAGCGTCGCAGACGTATACCTTTTGAACGCTCCCGGTTGTGAGGGGTGGAACATCAAACCGGAGTACGCTGGGCGAAACCTCTGAACCAGCCGGACATTTCGTCGCGAACCCTGCGGAACAACGCGAGTTGCTGATCGGCTGGGACTGCTGCTGGGTCTTCGAAGCTGTGGTGAACGCGTATGCCCGTTCCCGCAAATATAGGGCACGATTCCTTGGCGTTGTCGCAGACCGTGATGACGTAGTCGAACCGCTGACCGTTGAACTCGTCCACTGACTTAGAGCGGTGCTGGGAAATGTCGATCCCAATCTCTGCCATCGCTGTTACGGCGTTGGGGTTGAGTCCTGCTGGACGAGTACCCGCGCTGAATACTTCAAAGCGGTCGCCAGCAATATCACGCAGCAGACCCTCACCCATTTGGCTGCGGGCAGAGTTGCCCGTACATAGGACAAGTACTTTCGAACGTGCCGTTTGTGGCATCGTGGATCACCTAGCGCGAATACAAGGACTGGGGCGACGTTCTGACTGCGAGTTCCATGAGCATCGTCCCTGCGGACAGCCGATAGCAGCCTTCCAAATCACTGCACTCCAAACACCGCTTCCACGCATCGCGGTTCACTGTCGCGCCTCGGCAGTCAGCCACTTGCCCTTGATAGCTCAGTTCATAACCAAACACCTTCCCAGCAACCGACCTGTTGTGAGCCATCTCGACAACGGAAGGAAACATCTTCCCATAGCATTCTGGTTCGCGTTTCATTGCACTACCTCCCCATCAAGCCCCTCAGTTTTCCTCCTCTTTGTGTCATCGTCCATTCTGCTAATCGTCTCCAACTAATCCACTTCAAGCAAAGGTATCTTCTCATCGCTACTACGCGGCTTTATTAGACCGAGACTGCTCTAATGCCGCCTTGCACGTGCCGCACAGCAGCAACCTTGCACGCTTGGGAAGTACCACCTTTAGCACGAGGGGGTAGATGGCGGTGACCGGGTCTGCGATCACACAAGCGTGCTCCGTACACAGCGCAGCCGAGCAGTGATGGCAAAGACCGACTGCGTCCCGCGTGACTCCGGCTTGCAAGCATTCATAGCACTGCATGACGTTACTCCATTTGACCGGATGGCTCTGCGCAAGCCTCAGCCTCAATTGCCGGGAACCAATGTCGAGTACGATTGCAAATGCTGCATACGGAGAGCATCACTGGTACTTCGACTAGCACACCGACGACGGTAGCCAATGCAGCCCCTGATCCGGGACCGAACAGCGCGATAGCGGTCGCAACCGCAAGCTCGAAAAAGTTGCTGGCACCGATGAGAGCACCGGGAGCCGCTACCGAATGCTGAACCTTCAGAAGGCGCATCAGCCCATAAGCCAGCGTGGAGTTGAAGTACACCTGAATCAAAATCGGGATCGCAATCAAGAAGACATGCAGATAGCGCCCCGTGATGTTGTCGGCTTGGAAAGCGAAGATGAACACCAGAGTCGCCAGCAACGCGAGGACGGTCACCGGGCTGAACTTTGGCAGGAAGACCCGCTCGAACCACTCTTTACCGTGCCGTCTGGTCAGCCAAGCTCGTACTACTACGCCCACGGAAAGCGGAATGACAATAAAAGCGATGACCGAATAGAGCAGAACCATGAAGGGCACGGACAAGGATGATGCGCCACTGACCAGAAACCGCACAATGGGTGCGAACAAGAACAGCATGATGAGGTCGTTTACAGAGACTTGCACCAGCGTGTAAGCGGGATCGCCGTCCGTGAGATAGCTCCAGACGAACACCATAGCTGTACACGGGGCAGCCGCCAAGATGATCGTGCCTGCGATGTACTGATCCGCCTCGGCGGGCATGATCCACGCGCTGAAGACATGGCGAAAAAACACCCACGAAATCAGTGCCATCGAGAACGGCTTCACCAGCCAGTTCACGAACAGGGTTACTAGCAGTCCACGAGGCTTTCTACCCACGTCGCGGATGGCACCAAAATCGACCCTCATCATCATGGGGATGATCATGAGCCAGATGAGAACCGCGATTGGCACATTGACCTGACTGCCTCTGCCGAACTCCATGCTGCGGAGACTCTGTACCGTCGAGGGTGCCCACTTGCCGAGGGCGAGTCCCACAACCATGCAGAGCCCGACCCACACGGTCAGGAAGCGCTCGAATACATTGAGCCGCTTGCGCTCAGTTCTTTCCGGGGCTTGAATGGTGGACGCCATCTCAGAGTCTCCTTCGTATCTACGCCCGACCGCCTTGCGAGGGTCGTGCAGCGCCAATCCCCGAAAAGGGCTTCCACTCACTGACCGTGCATGACCCCTCTTTGATGGCTTCCCTCAGTCGGGCTATGTCCTCCTGCAACTCCTCGTCGCTCTTGTACGCGTCTTGCAGGAACTCGAAGAGTTTCTTTTTCGTCCCATGCTTCGGTTCGGCAAGTCGATAGAAAATTCGGAGCCCGTCGCGGCGGTCGAGCACAAGCCCGGAATTCTTCAGATAAGCGAGATGTCGTGAGACATTCGGTTGCGAGGACGCTAAAACGTGCTGAATGTCACAAACGCAGAGTTCGCCATGGAGCAGCAAGTTGAGAATCCGCAGCCTGTTGCTGTCACTCAGAGCTTTGAAATATTGTTCAAGTTCCTTCATTTCATCCCCTAATCATTTTTCGGCGGCTACCTCGACTGGCAGGTGCTCCTGAGTAGTGGATTCAGCCAGCCACGGTATCAGTGCCACTCTCTGCGCCAGTTTGTCTTGTACTTCAGCGATGTAGCGGTGCTCCAGAGACGCCCGCTCCGCGAGCACAGGATCACTCGTCTCGGTTGCAGCCAAACTCTGGTTGATGACCCACGCATACGGGTTGATCCCGGCGCGACGGAGATCGTCTTGCAACCGGGCTGCTTCGTGAACTGGAGTAGCCTCTGGCAGGGTAACGATGAGAATCCGTGTGAAGTTAGGGTTCCGCAACTGCGGGAGTAGCCTTCGCACGCTGTCAGGGATGTAGCTGAGGTTTCGCACCACATCACGGTGATAGGCTTCGGCAGCATCCAGCAGGAGCAAAGTGTGCCCGGTTGGAGCCGTGTCGATCACCACAAAGCCGTGGTTCCCCTCATCCACACATCGGGCAAAGGCGCGAAAGACGGCAATCTCTTCGGTGCAGGGGGAACGCAGGTCTTCTTCAAGCAGGGCGCGACCTTTGTCATCGAGATCGCGCCCAGCATCCGCCATCACCTCTGCCGTGTACCCAGCAGTCTCAGCAACAGGATCAATGCGACTGACCCGCAGGTTTGGAATGGAGTCGCGAACTGCCATTCGGACATGGGCTGCCGGATCGGTAGTGGTGAGATGTACGCTATGACCCATGCTTGCCAAGGAGACAGCGATCTGGGATGCGATCGTGGTCTTCCCCACGCCGCCCTTACCCATCGTCATGATGACACCGCTGCCCCGTGCGGCGAGATCAGTCAGCAATTCAACGAGATCGGTGGGCAGTTCCGGTTTGTCCCTTGAGAGCGTCTGCTCGTTGTTCCCATTCGATTGTTTGGTCGTGAGACTGCGAAGTGCATCAACGCCGATCAGCGACCGTGCAACGAGAGGAATTTCAATTCGTTGCAGCCCGCGCAGACCTTCAGGCATCGACTGCAACGCACCCCGACCTCGTTCTTCAAGCGCTCTTGCAACGGGGTCGTTCTCGACGCTGGCACGGAAAATTCCGTTCAAGATGAGACGGTGGTTCGCAATTCCGAGGGCGTGAAGCTCGTGGCGGGTGCGTTCCGCCTCGGCGAGGGCAGACACCTCAAGGCGACTAACCAGATACACGGTGGTCAGGGCAGGATTCGACAATGCTCCGAGCGTGTTTTCGTACAGGGAGCGTTGCGCCTGCAAGCCAGCCAGTGGACCCAAACAGGAAGTGCCGCCGACAGAGGAATCGATGAAATTTGCCCATGCAGCGGGAAGTTGCAGAAGGCGCAGCGTGTGCCCGGTCGGAGCGGTATCGAAGATGATGTGGTCGAAACTGGAAGTCGTCGCTGGTTCTCCAAGGAGCTTAGCAAATTCGTCAAAAGCCGCAATTTCGACCGTACAGGCTCCGGACAATTGCTCCTCGATACTCTTGACAGCGGAATCCGGCAGGAGTGCGCGATAAGGAGCCACGACCCGCTCGCGGTATTCCCTCGCCGCTTGTTCCGGGTCAACGTTCATGGCAAACAGTCCACCCACGGTCGGCACAGGGGTCGGTCGCATCCCCAAGGTCACGCCCAGAACTTCGTCAAGATTAGAAGCGGGATCGGTACTAACCAGAAGAACCTGCTTCCCTCCGTCCGCAAGCGCAATTGCAGTAGCACAAGCAACCGAGGTCTTCCCCACACCACCCTTGCCGGTGAAGAGCAAATTTCGAGTGATATTGCCCAAGAGTTGCATGGGTTACCTTCCATCTTTCTGCTGCGCTGCTCCGAGAGTCACGAGTGACGATTGCTCCTTCACGCGAAGAATAGTAGGAGCTTCCTCGTAGGGAACTTGGGTGTATCGAGCGAGGTCTCTGCGAGTCGGATAGGAGCCTTCAGTGACGATTGATCCATCGACAAGAATCAGGGGAAGGCATTCCGTCCCCTTTGCATTGAGCGTCCTCTTCACTGTGGCATTGCCTGTGAAGGCAGCCACCTGCTGGGCAAGGTTGTAACGCTCGACCTCGACTCCCTTGGATTTCAGCCACTCAATGTCAGCGGCAAAGCGCGGCAAAGCGGGATCGACGCTGGGACCGCAGACACCTGTCGAACAACACATCGCAGGATCGAAAATCTGGAGTTTGGTCATGTTTGCCAGCCCTCAATAACTATATTCGTATACCCGTATGAGCTTATGATAGCATTCCCCGGTTTAGAAGATGTGACGGCGATCACACTGCATCTGTCGGATGGAGGCAACAACATGAGTTTAACTAAGCCAAACGTGCTCTTTCTGTGTACTGGCAATTCTGCTCGTAGCCAGATGGCTGAAGGCTACCTGAAACACGTAGCGGGAGATCAGTTCGAAGTGTTCAGTGCTGGGATCGAGCCAAAAGGACTGAATCCGCTCGCTGTACAGGCGATGGAGGAAATTGGAATTGACATTTCGCACCAGAAGTCCAAAGACGTTGTGAGCTTCCTTGGACAATACATGCCCTATATCGTTACCGTTTGCGATGACGCCAAAGAACGTTGCCCAATCTTCCCACGCACCTACAAGTTCGTGCATTGGAGCTTTGACGATCCCGCCGCTGCCAAGGGTTCACAAGACGAGAAATTGGCTGTTTTTCGGCGTGTTAGAGATGAGATCGCACGGAGAATCGACCAAGAGTTCGTTTCAAAGGTTGCGAAACAGGGCGCATGAGAATCACCGTCAGACGGCGTTTATTCAGCCGGGTAGCGCTAGGAACAATTCTGTTGCTGTGTTCCTGTACTACGGCGAGGTATTCTCGAAGGTTTTCCTCGGAATACGACAACATAAGCTCACGACTGCACGCAAAGGCACAAGACACAACGAACGAAGTTGCGCCCAGAAGAGATGGCGATTCTTGGCGAGCAGAAGGTGAGTACGAGTTCGGTTCAGGTCTCGATTCAACTATGGAGGTCGTCCGCTCCTGCGTGCCTCCTGAATATCAGCGTGTTGCAGAATCAACGGGCGCACTCAACTATGCGCGTCCCGATAACGGCGACACCTTTTACCTAACGCTTCGCTTCACACCGGACGGAGCGAGCAGAACGAAAGTCAGATTCCTGCTTACGTCTCTTCCAAGTTGAAGAGGCGCGTACTCAACAATGCTAAATCACGTTCGGCACCCGAACGCACACAAGCAGAATTCGGAGCGCCTGCGCCTCCTGCTTGGATTCGCCCAAATGGGTCTGGCTGCCTTCTCGGCTGCACTCGTAATTTACAGCGGCATCAATCGTCTCTCGATGATCGCCGTCGTGCTGACGTGTACAGTAACGACTACCAGTGTGTTGCTCTTCGGCTCACGTAGAAAATAAGCGCGAAGCAGCCCCGTGTTGATGATCAACTGCAACAGGTCGGAGAACAACAAGATGTCTTAGCAGTAGGCTTAACAGCACGCACAAATGCACTCATGAACTTCCCGTCCACCTGAGGAGCGATTGCCTCAATATCAATTCCTTCATTGAGCAGAGTCTCCCGTGCATCTTCAGCGCGATAGATGCGGGTCGGCTCCAGTTCAATCTGCTCAAATCCCGCCGCCGCCAGCTTGCCGCGATATTCGTTCTCTTCCAAAGCGCCTGCGATGCATCCCACCCACGCCAGCACGCTCTGCCGAATCTCCGGCAGCATCTCGCCGCGAGTCACGACATCTGAGACAGCAAAGCGTCCACCGGGTTTCAGGACTCGGAATGCCTCCCGTAGCACTCGATCTTTGTCAGCGGAAAGGTTGATGACGCAATTGGAGATGATGACATCGACGGAGTTGTCGGGCAACGGAATTTTCTCGATTTCACCCTTCAAGAACTCTACGTTGTCGACTCTCGCCCTGCGCTTGTTCTCGTTTGCCAGCGCAAGCATCTCGTCAGTCATATCCAGACCGTATGCCTTCCCCGTGGGACCGACGCGCTTGGCGGACAGCAGCACATCAATGCCACCACCAGAGCCGAGATCGAGAACGACTTCACCAGCGTTTAGGTTCGCCAAGGCAGTCGGGTTCCCACAACCTAAGGAAGCAAGTAGGGCTTCCTCTGGGAGTTGTGCAGTCTGTGCGCCGTCGTAGAGGTTCGAAGTGATCGGGTCGGCGCACGCACTGCCCGAAGTCGATCCGCAGCAAGAACTGCCACCGCTCTTCACTCGCAGTGCCGCTTCGCCATACTTTTCTTTGACCGCTGCTTTGATGTCTGCGTTGCTCATCAGAGTCTCCTTTACCTGTGAATCTGGACGATCTGTTCAGGCTTTAGCGCCTGATTACGCGTGCAACATTCGGCATACAAAAACTGAAGCAATTGCTGAAGCGCACCAGTGTCGGCGGTGTAGTGCAAGAATGTGCTTTCCCGGCGCACTTGAACGAGCCCCTCATTCCTGAGCTTGTCAAGATGGTGAGAGAGAGTTGAATTGGGGATGTCCAACTCTTCTTGGATTTCAGAAACGACCAGCCCCTCCGGGTGCGCTGCGAGTAACAACTGCATGATCCGTAGCCGCGCCTCGGTGCCCATCGCCGAGAACATGTCAGCAAACTTGGCAATCCGCTCCTCAGATTTGCTGCTTCGCATATTTCGACTATTGCAGAAATATAGGAAGATGTCAAGTCAAAGCATCCAAGCCGCCGCTGGGAACTGCCCCGCAATGCTAGACTTCCGGCATGTCTGCACCTGAGACTGTTTTCGAAACGCCGTCGCAAATGGCATCGTTTGCGCAAATGGCGAGTATCTTCGGAAGGTTCGGCAACATCACATTCGGTGGTGGAAGTGCAACCATCGCCGTCTTACATCGGGAGATCGTCTCCAAGCGCAGGTGGATTTCAGAAGAGGTGTTTGCTCTTTGTTATGCCTTGTCGCGAGTGACGCCCGGAACCAACCTCCTAGCGTTTGAGACAGGCATAGGCTGGATCGTTCGGGGCTGGGTTGGCGGAATCATCGCGCTTGTTGCGGGTTCAGTCCCTTGTTCGACTCTGGCAGTTCTGGTGACGTTCGCATACGAATCCTTCAGTCAAAATGTGCTCGTCGCCCGCGCAATTCGCGGTGCTCTGGCTGCGACCGTGGGACTGATGCTCGTGACGTCAATCCAACTGCTCCGTCCACACCTTAGCAAACACCATTTCGTTTTTCCCGTCGCGCTCGCCCTGCTCTCGTTTTTCGCGGTATGGAAGGTCGGAGTGCCGCCAGTCCTTGACTTAGGAATAGCCGCTTTGCTCGGAGTCTTCCTTCCTTCAAGGAGATCAACGTGAACGTCTTTGTCCTCTACCTATTGCTTCTGAAAGCGATCATCACCACATTCAGCGGCTTGGCTTCCGTTCCGATTGTGCGTAACGACTTGGTTCTTCACAGGCATGTCCTGACTGACCGCGAGCTAACCACGTCTTTGGCGATCACGCGCACAACTCCCGGACCGATGGGCTTGTATGTTGTGAGCGTCGGCTACTTTGTTGATGGCACACCGGGAGCCGTGGCAGGCTGGCTGGCGATGGTAACGCCCGCTCTGTTGATGATCCCACTTTTGGAGTTCGTTAGAAGAAAGGCAGAGCATCCTCGTTTTAAGTCAGTACTGCGATGCGTCGTTTTCGCGAGCGCCGGACTCTTGTTGTGGGTCACACTGCCGCTAGCCAGAGATGCGCTACACGGCTATCTGACTGTTGCTATAGCGGTCTTGGCGTTTGTTCTCGCGATCACGAAGAAAGTCGATTCGCTCTGGATTGTACTGGGTGGGGCGATGATTACGATGTTGGTTGGTTCGTAAAGGAACTCAGTCTGCCGATCCCGACTCTACGTCTCAGGAGAATTTGTGTCCGACTGACTGACAATCGTCTCAGGGATCGTGAGTCCTTGTCGCAAAGCATTTCAGAGCAGCGGCTTCAGGGCTTGCTCTATTTTGTTTCTGTACTCGAACCCAATGACTTTCGTCCGAAGAATACCCTGACGGTCGTAGAGCATCGTGGTGGGCAAGCCTTCGATGCCACCAAACCTTTGCTTCACGTCGTCGGTCGCAACTGCCAGCGGATAGCGAACCCCAATTCCTTTCGCAAATTGAAGTGGGTTTTCCATATCCCTCATCGTGTCGAATTTTAAACCGATCACTACTAAGCCGCGGGAGCCGTAGCGGTCGGCGAGCATCTGGTAGCCCGGCATCTCTTTCTTGCAGGGTTCGCACCATGTTGCCCAAAAATCAACAAGCACCACCTTTCCGCGAAGATCAGCCGAGGACAGGGGGTGTCCTTGCAAATCTTTCACTGAGAAATCAGGCAAGCGTGAACCAATTTCACCTGCCGCGATTACAGACTCCTTCGTCTGAATGGGACTCGCCGAATGCTGATTACATCCGACGAGTCCAACCGCAGAGAGGCTCAGAAACAGCAGACATTGTCTCAGCATCTATTCCTTCTTCTGCACTTCGAGAATCAGCAGCTTCAGTGGAGCCAAAGCGTCTGCTTTCTTCTTCCCTGCGGGCTTCTTGTAAAACTGCCCACGAACAGTGACCAGCGTCGGCGAATCAACAAGTGGTTCAAGCCCTTTCGATAGCTCATTTGGGGCAAGCACGAATGACCGATTCGGTGCAACTTGAATGGCAAAATTGCCCGACGAGTCCTTCACGATTTTCCCGCGTGCGGTCATGTCCAATTCGGCAACACTGACGCCACTGTCGTATGTCGCCTTCAGAAGTTGAGCAGGGTCAATCTGCCCATCCTCCTTGGGTGTGACATCGACTTTCCCGTCAATCAAACTCACTTCTACTGTTTGAACGCCAGACTGGCGTCCGAGGCTTTGTTTCACCCCGTATGCTCAAAAGTTTCATGTCATGCCTTCAACGCGCATTTCGATGTGCTTGATTTGCGCTTGAGCCACAGGCACAACGATCATCGAACCAAGCAGAACAAGCAGTGCGACTCTTTTCGTGTTCATCGTTTCTCCCTTCCTAGAAGTGCAGCCGAAACTGCTGGGTGATCCCGAAGCTGATGTGACGCCTCACAGACATGAACTGTGTGCCTGTGGAGTGTGCCACGCCCCAATCCATTCCAACCCAAGCGTGCATTCCGGGGCGCAAGCCCACGTATGTCGCAATTCCCGCCAGTAAAACATCTCCAGCGCTCCCGTTCTGGGTAAACCCGGCGATACGGTCATCCTGAGAGTGAAGCCAAGTCAGGGCGGGACCGATGAACCATTCGCGAGCCACGTTCTTCGACTCGTAAGGGCGGTACGACAACCAGAAACGTGATTCGATGTCACTGCCAAGCCGGGTCTGCTGGCTCCCCTGCGAGCGCACGAGCGTATGGAACTCCTCATCGGCAACGAGCCGCCTCAGGTTGAAGAGTCCCGTATACGTCCAATTCGCTGCGAGGAAGAGAGCGGTCGAGCCAGAGCCGGGCTGCAAACTGGCGGGGAGCAGACCTCCAGTGCCATCTGTCAGGTCTGTCCGCCCTGTCGGAATCTTGGGACCGAGAGTGAACGAAGCCTGCGATGTTCCTCTTTGTGAGTCTCGCCGATAGAAACGGTACTTCACGAGCAGCATGGCATCGCCTAGACCTGTTCCTCCAACGGTCGATGTGCCGATCATTTGAAAGTGATTCGTAACTATCGGGACTAGAATCGTCAAATCAAAATTGCGATGGAAGCCCCACGTGAAGTTGAAGTCGCCCTCGTGGGCAAACGTAGGGCGGGCTGTCGCGGGAATCTTAGCGGACGATCCTTGCGTCAAACCCCGCGTGGTGAAGATTGAGTTGTAGGAGATCAATGCACCACCGGGAAACAACGGCGGTGCCGTTTCGGGTGCAGCACCCTGTCCTTTTGCCGTCAAAACACAAAGGAACACGATGAACGCCAGCGATGCACAGTTTCCGCAACCATCGCGGAATACCCTTCGTAATCTCACAGCTTTTCCTCCAGCGAAGATGGGGGTTTCCCCGAACACACGTGTCCGTGAAGCCGGGGAGCCGACTGGAGGTCAGACTAGATACGCAGAGGCGGGGCGGATGGAGAGGGAGACATCGGGGGCGCGTGGGAATGCTCTGCAATCATTCGGGCAGAAGGCTCTATGCCACGAGACTCGTTGAACGCCCGCACCAATCCGAGGGCGACGGGCGAAAACGAGATGCCTTGCACAGACGATGGCTGACCCAATGCGGCGTGCATTGTTGGCATGGTCTTGCAACATTCCTGACCATGATGATGGTGTGAAGAGCACCGCATCGAATTGCAGCACTGCATTGCCTGTTCGGGCGTGGTCATGCCGCCGCAGTCGGACGCATACGCCGCGACGGAAAGGGCGAGCACCGCCGAAAGAATTTGTCGCGCAAAACCCATCGCGAGTAGCGTAGAAGGGTTCGATGTGTCGAGTCAAGCTAGGCGTCGAGTGTGGCAAAACTAGCAACAGCCGCAAGCTTTCCCGCGCATGGCTTCCCGACCCTCCCAGACAATGAGCGGCAGAACGACTAAAGCCGCAACCGGGTCCGCCCACTTTACGTGCCAGATCGCGTTGATCGACAGTCCCGCCAAAGCGATCAGCGACAGGCAAGCGCACAGCGCCGACTGTGCGGCGTCCGCCCTCAAAGCTGCGCTGCCTGTCGCTCCTGACAGCCGCCGTTTCTCTTTCGCAAGCAATGGCATAACGACGGCGGCTGCGAGCAAAATTGCCATCCCCAGGAAGGTTGGCTTGGGTTCGGAATAGCCCATCAGACTCGCGACCGAAGTGATCGCGACATAGGCAGCCAGCGCGAACAACAACGCTCCCGCCACACGGGCAGCCCGCCTTTCAGCGTCTCCGTGTGCAGCGGTTGCACGAAATCTCCACAGCACTACTACCGCCGAGAAAAGTTCGACTGCGCTGTCTCCAGCGAAGGCGAGGAGCGCAGGGCTACTCGCCATCCACGCGGCGAAGAGAGATACCCCCGCTTCTACGCTCATCCAAGCGATTGTGACGGTCTGCACCCGCTGGATTCGCCGGATCGCGTCTGCAGACGCTATTTGTAGCACCGAGGACATTTACAGCATTATGGCACCACACTCGCATGGTTTTGTTCAAAGACCACTCTTCCACTTGGGTGCGGGTACCTGTAGTAGATGCGTGCTGGCGGATCGAGTGAAACTCGCGCAGTCGCGGTCTTTGGAGATGCCGCTCAGAATTGACCTCTGCGACGTTCTGTTAGATATTGAGACGGAATGGACGTTGAACGCATCATTGATGACATCGAGCAGCTACAGGAAATGTTCGAAGCGCCGGACATTAGACCACTCAGCGCCAGCGACATCTCGGCTGCAAATCGAAGGCACGACGAGATGCTCGCCCACAGCCCTTGGTTTCGGTTGTGGCAGAGTTACGGCGTTTGTTGCCGGACCGAGGCTCCGGTAATCCATCTACCCGAATAAGTCCTACTATTTCGCATACCACAGCGAATGCGGCGACCAGCGGGAACACGAGCGGCACTGAGTAGAAGTCCACTAGTGCAGGCAAGCGGGGCAAACGCCTCCCGTGTCGAACGTGTTCCACTCGTGCCCGCAGTTGCAGAACCACTTGTCTTGCTTACGGGGCGACCAGCCGCAGAGGGGGCAGCGGATGCATGAGCCGGAGGAGTCCTGATTCCTTTCTTCCTCAAGTTCTCGATCCAACACGACAGATTTCGTGGCGTCAGTCACAAGACTGAATACTCCTCACGCGGTTGATCGGTTTACTGAGGGTTGCCTTCTCGTGATTATCAGCACAGCTACCCACGCACCGAAAACTACGTCAGATGCCAAGCAAAAACCCGCCCACCATTGCGGAACACCGGGGTTGTCGATGAAGAAGTGACGGACAGAGTCAAAGACGCCATGACCAATAAGAGCAGCGACCACGAGCCAATAGTTCCCCTTGAAGCCGAGAACGGCAAACAACACGAAAACGCCCGCAACGATGCTTTCAATAATAAGCGTACGCGTAGAGGCTCCCATCACAGCGAACAAGGCATAGTAGGACGCGATCACGATTAGTACCGTTGGATAAAATGCACGCTCACGGTCAAACCCGATGACAGCAGCAAAAGCAGCCACAGCCACAGTCAGGATCACACCGATCAGGTATTCCATTTTCCAGCCCTCCAGTGGTTAGTCCTACAAAAAACGCCATCACCGACGAGGCTTTGGGAGATTATGGCGGATCAGAGAGCGTGACGATTATAGGGGTGTGGTCAGATGGTTTCTCTTGCCCGCGAGGTTCCTTGTCGATTTCGCAGCTTTTCAGTCGATCTGCCAGTGTTGGTGATAATAAGAAGTGATCGATCCGTATACCTCGATTGTTTTGGAACGCTTGCCGAAAATAATCCCAAAATGTGAAGTGCCCTATTTCGCCCACGTGCAACGACCGGAACGCATCCGTATATCCAATAGCCAACATCGCACGATAACGGGCTCGCGGCTCAGGCTGAAACAGAGCATCGTGCTCCCATGAAGACGGCTTGTGACAATCGATGTCCTCAGGAATCACATTGAAGTCGCCGCCGATTAGCGTCGGCACATCGTCCAGTTTCCATCTAATCATTTGCTGAGTCAGCCGATCCATCCATGCTAACTTGTACGCGAACTTGTCACTCCCCACCGGATTGCCATTGGGAGTGTAGATATTGACTATCCGAATGTCACTGATGATTACCTCCAAGAACCGCGCATGACTGTCCGAGTCGTCTCCGACGAGAGCCTTAGCAATCGTCTTCATCGGATGTCGCGAGAGAATCGCAACCCCGTTATAGGCTTTCTGCGTCACGGCTACACTCTCATAGCCGAGCGACTTGAAGGATTCGGACGGGAACTCTGTCCCCTTCAACTCTTGCAGTAACAGCACATCCGGTTCGCGAACTTTCAGCCACTCCGTGACATGCGTCAGCCGAGAGCGAACAGAATTCAAATTCCAGCTAGCGACCTTAAACATCAATCCACATTCTAGCGTCGAATGAGTCTGGCTCACTCGTTGAGCTTCTCTCTGTCTAAAACACGTCGCTGTTTCGAGTCTATTTTGCGCGTGTGGCGGATAACTGCTTCTTCTTGAACGCGAAGATCGGCTCGTGTTTGTGCTTGCCGTACTTGTGCTTCGCGCCGGGCATTGCGCTCAACTCCAACTGCACCGTCTCGACGTATACGAAACCCTTACTTTTTGCCAATGCCACAAAATCGTTCTCCAAAGAGCCGTTGTAACTTCTGACGTTCGCGATATTGATAGCCAGGACCCCGCCGGGCTTGAGGCAGTACGCGCAGTTGTCGAGGGTCGCGCCCATAAAGCCATTGAGCCACGATTCTTGATCGAGATACATTTTCCAGCTTTGTCTTGGATCGTCGCTGTATTTCTCTTGCACGAAATACGGAGGGCTGCTGAAGACCAGATCGGTGGAGTTAGGTTTCAGCTTCTCCCGCATCTCTTTGGTCTGACTGCCCAGCCTGTACATCTCAACTTCCAGATTGCGGCTCATGCTCTGGGCAATCGGCAGCAGTTCATCGCGCATTCGCTCAAGACCCCTGAATGTCTGTATACCGGGGTCGCAGCCGATGTACTTGTGAACCTTGCCGCAAGCTATGGCTCCCAGCAATCGACCGCCCCAGCCGCACGAGGGGTCAAATACTATTCCACCTTGCTTGGGAAGGAACTTGTAATAAAGCGCCCCAGCAGCAACCGGGCTGAAGTTGCTTACGCTCTGCGTACCCGAATAGGTGCGAAGGGCTCTCCGCACGTTGGACTTGGTCAAGACTGATGGCGGCAGATAAAGCGCGCCGATATTCGGGGCTTCCTGATCTTCCTTTTGTTCCTTCTTGCTACGGGTGTGCATCTTTCCCCCTTTTCCCATAGCTCTTGGGAATTCATCGTTATCGGCGAAAAGTTGACCCGATGTACGTTTACCCCCAGCCTGCACTTCCCACATGTGCCGAAAGTAGCACGAGGCAAGCGGGTTGAAATGCGTCACCTGCCTGACTTTGCCGCGATGGATCACGCTGGAGAAATCGTAGCCGAGCAGTTTGCAGAGTTTGTCGATTTTGTCCTGTGGGCTGAGGTCATAGTGCGGAAATCCTTTTGCTCTGGAAATCTTCGCAGCGGCTTCGGGCGAGAACCTGATGGCTGAGAGCTTGCCAGCGGCTCCCACATTGATGGAGAGGCTAATGGGGAGTCTCGGACTGGTATCTTCGTCTAGTGTGAACGGTCGTTTCATTGTGTCTCCTCCACCAATTCAGGGAATGTGTGCTCGATCTCGCGAATGAGGTCTCTCCCCGTTTCCAGCCCAAGCGGATCACCTGCAAGGATGATGTCCACCATGACGAGCATTAGCCTCGCCAAATTGACCTCACGGAGTCGCCTGTCCGCTGCCGATGGCAGGGGAATGACTGCGAGCATTTTTGGTTCGTTGTTCATGGTGCAGCCGTCAACGGTAAACATCCGACCCAGCGGCGTCCGGCGTCGGCAATGAGTACATGTAGTTCACAACTCCAATACCTTACCTACCAAACTGCGCGGCGAGGTCATCTTGCGGAAGTCCGTACACTTCTTGTTATGGGTACCGTCAGTCCGTCCGCAGAGACCACACGGTTCAGTGGGCGCTTCCGCAGGCACTTCTGTAGCCGCGCCTGCAGGCGCGGCGGCAGACTTAGCCTTGTGCTCTTGCAGCCAGTCAAGGCGTTTCTTGTTCGACCAGTCGTTGAACCCATCCGGGTACGGGACGCCGTCAGGCGCGGTTTTGGTTTTTCTGTTCTTGTTTGGTACAACACCCGACACCGCAGACGGGGTTGGTTCTGGGTTCTCTGGTTTGGCTTGTAGTCTTTCTGGTGTATAGGGGAGACCCGGCGTAGCCGGGTCCGGTTCTCCTGTACTCGTACCAGTACCTGTACCCGTACCCGTACCCGTACCCGAACCTGTAACAGAACCAGAACCCGTACACCTAGGCAAAACGTTGCAATTTGTCGCATCGGATCGCAAATCATCGCAAATTGTCGCATCCTGATGCCAACGCTTCTCATTACCCTTCTTCCCCGCTGCCGACCGCGCAGCTTTGATTTTTTTCTTTTTGTCCTCAAGAGCCTGACGCTCTTCATCGGTGAGTCCGGCGTTGCGCATGCACGTGCTCGCGTACTTGACCACGCGGAGGGGTGTCATCTCCACGCACCGTCCCTCTTCGGCGGCTTGGTTGACCTTGTTGACTTTTAGCGATGTAGACTCCAGCCCGGCTACCACTGTTTCGAGGTCGTACAGGGTAAGCCATGCCTGCACTTGAGTGCGCTGTAGGGACCCAAGTTCGGGAAACAGTTCTTCCCAGTAAGCTTCCACCACGGCGATTGCTTCTTTGCGTTGTTCTAGTTTTTCTAGTAAATCTGTTGCCTTGCTCATAAGCCTCTGTTTTGTCTAGCCTCCGTTGTTCGCCTTGTCGAAGGGCGGTCGGAGCATCTCAGGGGTAGGCAAGAGGCTAGTCAGCCTACCCCGACGCTTTGAATCTCCTCGCGAAGACTCCGACATGCCTCAATACTCAGATTCTCGGCTTTCGCGGGCGTCTTCCCCGCTGACGACGCGGCAGCCCAAGCTCTCCGCGCCATGCTGTGACCGTCCTCTCGGAGATGTCCAGCGCCTCCGCGATTTGGCGAAACGTCCATCCACTCCCGTGCAGTCGCCGGAATTCCTCTTGCAACCTCTCGTAGAAGCGCGGTGCGTTCATACCTATGAAGTTGAAATACCGTTTTCACTTCCTAATTAGCGAACTTTGCAAACCCCTTTCAGAGGTGATACGTGCCAGAACTGGAAAGACCGAAATGCGAGTACAACGGAATCGGCGGCTGCGCCCGCCCCGCGACCCACGTCGTTTGTTTTCTCGACTCTCGTCGCTGGCGGCTTTCGTGCGACAGCCACAAGGGAAAGTGGAAAGGCTCATACTGGTTCAGCAAGCTGCTGGGCTTGAAACCAGACCCCGCCGCCGTACCGGGAGACTAACCCGCGCGGGTCGTTGCGGCTGGCGGCGAGATACTCCCCAAGTGGATTTGAAGCACCGTGTCGCCTTCAGGCTCATACCGCGCCGGAACTCGATTTGTTTCAGAACATCCCCGGAAATTCCACGTCCCAGTCGATGCCGTTTAGTTCGTCTTCCAGTGACTCAAGCCGTGAGGCGCACTCTTCTACCTCGCTGTACTTCTGTTCGCCTTGGAGTGAGTCCGGCGTGTTGTCGCGCCAGTTTTCCATATCCTCTCTTAGACCGCCGACGATTTCCTTCACGGTCTCAAGATGCTCTTCCGCTTCGGCAAACTCGGCGGCACGCGACATGCCACGGCTGACCTTCTCCACGCTCTTGAGTCTGTCGCCGAACGCAGCCTTGGCTTTCTTCTCGACCGCAGGCAACGTGGACGCCTTGATGCGCAGCGTCACGATGTACTCAGGCGTGCGGCGTTTGTCGTTGTCTTCCTCGAATTCCTGTTTGGGGATGTCCTTGTTGCGACCGATGAGCCATCGCTCCGCTGACATCTCGATGAGACCGGACTCTTCATGGTCGCCTGCGCCATACTTCACGACGTGCGCGGCGACTTCGTCAGCGGTCTCCATCAGTTCAGCCTGCGTCATCTGGTACGGCACCGTCGCCTTCGCTTCCTCAAGCGTGTCCCGGTCAGCGATCCGCTTACCTTGTGCGGTGTTGGTGCGGTAGGTGTAAGTATCGGGCATGTAAGCGGAGCCATCCTCGTTCTCAACTTCGAACCGCTGGATGATGCGACCGTCCGTGTTGACCAGCACGGTGTTCATGTAGCCTTCGTGCTTAATCCATTCCGTTCCCCACTCGCCAGTGCCGGGGACGACGATCTTCTCTATGTCGCCTATGACCTTGACGTCGCCGACCGCTTCCTTGATTTTCTTGGCGACGGTCTCCAGCTTCGATCCCTCGATCAGGAGCGTCACGGCAAACTTGGTTGTTGGTTGTTGTTTCGCGGTAGCCATTAGTTTGTCTCCTCGAACAGAGCCTTGACGTCTTCCATGCTGTAGTCACGGCAGTCATTCACCGGAGTCGGCGGCAGGGAGTCCAGCGTCTCTGCCAGTTCCTTCACAGCCGTGTTCTGCTCCATAAGATACGGCTGTCGCTTGTTCCGGTCGGCGATGGCAGCCTCCATGCGATCACGGGCGTCCTTTATGACTGGCAGGGCATCGGCACCGATCTTCTTGTGGTACTGCGTGGCGGCAAGGTCGAACTTCCTTCGGTACTCGCTTTCGTGTTTGAGCCGACCGTTGCGCCAAGTGTTGATCAGGGGTTGGATGCGTTTGATGAAAATGTCCCACGCAGCAGACCGTTTCAGTTTCAAAGTATCCTCAGCCTGAATTACCTCCCAACATTCTTCGCAACTTTCGTGCTGCCCGGTGTGTTCTTCTTCAGGAGTCTCTGCGCCATGCTCGATGAGCAACATGAGCAGGCGGTCATCGAGAGTCATCTCGTATTTCTTGCCGCCGCCGTGTCTGATGACCGTGACCTTCATGCCGTCCTTGAGCACGACCGACCGGGAACGCTTGTTCCCGCTCTTCCGACCATTGATGATGTAGTTCAATCCGCGCTTCGACCAGTTGGCGAACTTCGCCCACGCTTCCCATGAAGAACAGCCGTTAACCGAACCCCCGGCAGCGATGGCGTCACGAACCTCGACCAGCATGGGTTTTAGCTCCTCATTGCGTTCTTGGAGCAACTTGCCATACTTGTCCAGAGCCTTCTCTCTGTTTATGTTCGCCTTGCGCAGGGCGCGGAGAGCCTTGACCGCTTCCGCTCCGACTTTGTGAATGTTGTCCATGTTGATTACTCGGCGGCTCCGACCGTGATCATGCCGCTGCCGCTGACCTTCACGTTGTAGGTGTCGTTCGCCGAGCGTCCGAACCGCTCGATGTGGGCGAGGACGTGTTCACGAAGGGTGCCGTCCCTCAGCAGGCTGGTTACGTGTGAGTCGGGTACCATCTTGCTGCGGAAGAGGTTCATCTTCATTGGTACCTGCATTGCCTGTGCCTTACCTTTTGCTCTCGTCATTACGCTTTCTCCTTGTGGGCTGTTGCCCTATTTCTGCCTTGCGAAACTTTGATGGCGCGATGCGATTCAAAAAACGCAAAACTTTTTTATTAGCTGTACACCCTTGTGCATCAGTGGTTTACAGACATGTTGCCGGAGCAATAAGAAACGAACCATGTTCGCCCCAAACAAAAAAGCCAGTCCCGACAGGCTGTCGTGCCTGCCAAGACTGGCTTTGTCGGTCTCGTCTTTAAGACTTTTCCGTTTCGCCAGTGCGCCTACGTCTCTAAGTCCGGTTCCCCGGACGGCGCTCTGATAGGTTGTCTACTCTTCCAACATAGCATTAGATGCTCCGATTTGTGAAGATGTTTCGGGCTATGAATGCCGCACGGGGCACGGCTTTTCACGCGAGCAGCTAATTTGAGAGTGTTTGACGTTCAGTTCTATGTACTTGATGAGTTTTGAGCCCCTGTTATACAGCAGGCATTCATCTCTGCGGTTTGCTGAGTCTCAAAGAGCAACATCAGCCCCGAAAAACCAGAAACACAGTATTCCTCTATGTGCCGCGAGACCTGTAGGTCGTTTCGAAACTCGACAGCGCTCGACGGTGCGAATAGCAGGAATCGAATTCAATAAGGGCGGCTTGTTCCCCTTAGCGATGTCGGATTTGCTGCATCGCTAAGGAGTTGCTTGTTCGTGGATCGCCCCAATTTGCTGCCGGATTCCGGCACCTCAGAAGCGGTGAGTTCGTCGCTCTGGGACGTAAAACAAGCCGCCGAATACCTCAGTGTGTCCGAGTCGTGGGTTCGGCGACACATCTTCGAAATACCTCACCGCCGAGAGGGGCGGCTGATCCGCTTTGATCCCGAAACGTTGAAGCGTAAAGTGGAAGACCGGAAGTCGCTGGAACCGAAGGAGCCAATCATGGTCAATCGGTTTCAACGAGGTAGCTGGAAAGTAGTGGGTAAGAAGAAAATGGTCTGGGGTAAGTTTCGACTGGAGGAACTGGATGCCAAGGGGAATCGGAAAGTGAAAAAGGTTCCGCTTGGTCTCCGGAAAGAGTTCGCCACCGAATCTGCGATCCAGAAAAAATTGGACGCCGTTATGGACGAGATGCTGAAGCCCGGTGCGGTTTCTACCAAGGTAAAACTATATTCGACACTGGTGGAAGAGTGGAAGGCGACGGAGGGAATGACGTTGGATGAAGGCTCGTTGAACAACTACAGCAACACGCTGCGGGCTTGCGTTCTGCCGACCTTTGCCAGCACCGACGTTCGGACTATCACTCGAAAATCCATTCAGGATTTCCTAACCAAGCAAGCGAAAAAGTACAGCAAGTCTTATGTCAAGAGCATGAGGGTAACGCTGTGCATGACGCTGGCGTGGGCTGAGCAGAACGGCTACCTACAGCAGCCGAATGGTTGGCTGGAAGGTATTCGTCTTCCGAGGGCGTTCGGCGGTCGCAAGGTTGTGCGAACTGAACTGCTTCCGGAACAGACAGATCAATTCGTCTCTCGTCTGAAGGAGCCTTATTCCACACTGGTGCTGTTATTGGCGTCCGTGGGAATCAGGGGTGAGGCGGCGATTGGGCTGCAACCCGCCGATCTTGATGCCAAGAACGTGTTGCATGTGCGGCGAGTGATCTACGGCACTGGTACCCGCAAACGGGTGATACCTCTTACAGATTCCGAGGGCAGGGAAAAAGAAGAGATTTACCCTTTGGATGCTTTGGTGCACGTTGAACTGTTGCAACGCTTGCGGACATTGGGAGCGGGAGCCGAGTGGATTCTACATGGGAGAACGGGTGAGCCAGTGGATTTGGGGAACGCCCGCAAGCGTTGGCTGCATCCTACAGCGGCTCTCATCGGCGTCAAGGTTGGTGGATGGCACGATTTCCGCCACACTTTGAAACGGCAGATGCGACGAGCCAAAGAAGACCCTGTTGTCATCCGCGATACCTTGGGACATTCACGGGTGGAACAACAGGAAGTCTACGATGAGGCACGGCGCACTGAAGTGGGTGAGGCTTTGCGGCGTGTTGGTTTGCTCCTGCAAAGTGGCAGACCGTTGGTACCAAGCGTGGTACCAAATCCATCCGTCCAGTGAAAATTTGTCAACTGTATAGAAGATGGTGAGCGCGGTAGGAATCGAACCTACAACCTACTGATTAAGAGTCAGTTGCTCTGCCAATTGAGCTACGCGCCCACGGTGGGAACAGGATTGAAAGGGCAGACGAAAATTATAGCATCCTCCGGTTGTCGATGCGGTTCGTCACCGCACAGTACTGTCTTAGACCCACGCTACTCAGACAACACGCTGCGGATGTAGCGGGCTGCTCTAAAATTTCCTTCACTCCTCATGATTTCCTCAACTCCTCTTGCGCATTTCATCCGCCCAGAACGCTCACCAACCTGCAGACGGATGCACGCATCCATCACAACAACACCTGTAGACGCGGAGACAAAAAGACCCGGCTCTTATCACCGAGAGCCGGGTCTTGGCACAGCGCAACGATGCGAGCGCAGCTACGGAGCCGTCACCGTAACCGCAACGGTCGGTGACGTGGAGCTGAGGTAGTTGAAGTCACCGTGGTACATCGCGGTGATGTTGTCCGTACCAACCGCATTCAGGGTTCTGGTCAGAACGGCCGTGCCCGAGGTCGTTCCCGTCAGCGGATCGAAGCCCGGTGTGAGCGCAGCCGACCCGATCTGCGTGTTTCCGTTGAAGAACAGCACGTGGTTTTCGAGAGGATTTCCGAATCCCCCAGTCACGACGGTCGCGGTCAGGGTGACGCTTCCGCCCTGCTTCACGCTTGTGGCGCTGGCCGTCAGATTGACGGCCGTCGCCGCCCGGACAATCTCAAAGAACACCGGAACGGCGTTGCTGGCGTCAAAGCTCGCGTCGCCGCTATAGGACGAAACGATGTTGTGCCTTCCTGGTCCGAACGTGGTGATCGCGAAGGGAGTCGCGGTGTTGCCCTGGCTGTTCAGAGCCAGTGCACCCAGAACCTTGCGACTATCGGTGAAGACCACATTTCCCGTAGCGGCTCCAAAGCCCGAAGCGCCTCGCACATCCGCGCGAAGGAAAATCGGCGTGCCGTACTGGGCGGTGCCTGAGTCGGCCACGTTCAGCAGCGTGGTCGCGGTCACGCTTCGCTCCGCCAGCACCGTGATCGCAACCGGCGAGGACTGGCTTGCGCCAAACACTCCGTCCCCTCCATAGTTTGCGATCACGTTGTACGACCCTCCCGGCAGAACATTGGTCGTAGAAACGAATTGACCATTCCCCAGGGAATAGTTGCCCGCAGACTGATTCGTGCTCGTCAGCAAGGCCACTTGGCCGGTCGGTGTTCCACTCGCAGAACTGACCGTGATGTCCACGTTCACCGGCAAGCCGTGAGTGATTGTTCCCGGATTCAAACTGAGCTGAGTCGTGGTGGGAGTGAATACGGCTCCGCTCCAGCCGTTCACCAGATTGTTCGCATTCACGGAACCGAGTCCGCTGGTGAGATCGTAGCCCTGATGGGCAGTGAAGCCCTCGGAAACGCCAATGGGTTGCCCCTGCGCGTTACAATCCGGCGATCCTTTGGCGCACGGCTGGGAGTTACTTCCAGACGTTATATCGTTGAAGATGCAGTTGCTCGCCGGGCCCGTGGCCGAGTTTGAGTTGCACTTGCCGACTTTCTCCAGGGCAGCGAGGCGATAGAACACGTAGTTCGCGTTGCCCTGGATTGAATTCGTCTTCTGGTTCACCAGCGCCAGAATCGCGGCCATCGCCGGCGACGATGCCGAGGTGCCGCCCACTCCAAGAAAGTCCTGGAATGGAGCATTCAGATTACAGGTCCCATCCGGTGCCGCATCCGCTTCGCAAATCAAATAGAACTGGCCGAGAAAACCGTTCCCGGCAAACAACGAGACGTCGGGAATGTCGCGCACGCCGTCATTCGGCACCCCCAGCCCGGTCTGCCAGGAAGGCTTGGGATATCCTCCTAAACAGCTCGCCGGATTATGACCGTCCGAGACGATGCAACTGCTCCGTCCTCCCGATCCGCCTGTGACGAACACATTGCCCGCCAGTTTCGCGTTGTTGCAGTTCGTCACCGGATTTGCGCTGAAGCCGATCTCGGCAAACAGCGGGTTGGTGCAGGTATTGTTCCATGGAACTTCCGGGATATACGACAGCGCCGACGCCTGGGTCACGGGATCGTTGGTTGAACTCCAGAACGTTTGGGGATTGAAGGGATCGTTGAAATCGGTTCCGCCTACGGCAGTAGTGTACGGCGTGGCGGCGGTACCGCTCACTTCCAGGCCCAACCTCGCCAGATTCGGGGCGGGAAGATTGAAATTCTCGCACCCCGTCGCGCCCGAATCGCCGGCAGAGACGAAGACCGAGATCCCCTCGACCGCAGCCTGCTGCCAGGTGGTTCGGAAGAACTGATTGCGCGTTGTGCCTTCAAACAGCTCGCAACGTCCGAAGCTCTCGCTGGCCACGGGAGCGATCACGTCATCCACAATGCGCAAGGCAGCCAGGTCTATGCCCGCGGTCGTGTTTGTCGTCGAACCTACCACGACTTTGATGGTTGCGCCTTTGGCGACTCCGCCCGACCACTCCGCGTCCAGCAGCGCTTCGGTCTCCACTCCCGGCACGATCCCGGGATCGGGCCCATCCAGAATGATCTGCGGATCGTTCGCCGGCAGTCCAAACAAATTGCGGAAGTCTCTCACATCCTGCAGGTTGATATTCGATTCCTGCACGATGGCGATGCTCTGTCCCGTCCCGTCAATCCCGGCCTTCCACAGCGGCAGCAAGTTGTAAATGGTGGCGAAATCCGTCGGACCAAGTCCGAAGAAACCGGCCAAAGGCGAATTCGCCGGGAAGGTAAACTCGGGCGTCTGCGACAGCGGCTTGAGTTCGCTGTTGCCTTTCGTCCGGCGAAACGCTCCTGCAACATGGCTCATGGGATGCGATGGAAAATTGTGCAGCGAGACCACGCCGGCCACCACCGGTGTAAGCGCTGCCGGCATCATCGGATCGCTGGCATTGGCCCAATGCTCCTCTCCATCGACTGCGTACTTGTGAATAGCGGTGTGAAAGGCCTCCTGTACCTGCGCCGCCGTCCCCGAGAACTCGATAATATGGCGCCCTCGGCTCACCCGCGTAACCGCGAAACCGTGCCCCTGCAGCCAGGTGCTGACGGTCTGAATGTCCTGTGCGGCGGGCCCGAATTGCTCCCCGAACTGCTCTGGAGTAAGCCAGTGGTGAAAGTTGGCAGACGTCTTGTCCTGTTGCTCATCCAGCAGTTGGTTGACTGCGGTTTCCTGCTCCGGACTGTGCTGCAAGACCAGGAGCATCCGGTTCATGGGCAGGCTTGCGGGGGCCGCGCCGCGATCGTACTCCGCGCGCGCCAGCGGGTGCACATTGCCCTTAAAGGTAACGAGGTTGTTGTCGTCGACCGCCTGCGTGATTCGCGGCTGAAGTTTTGTGTTCTGCGCAGCCGCCATCGTCAAAAGCGCGAATAGCGACAGAAAAATGAGCGATATCCTGGGGTGCATGGGCATCTCCTGAGCTTTTATTTCTTTTTTGAAGTTGACTAGCAAACAAACCAAGCCAGAGGCGAGCAGGGGTGGATTCTTGTTGAGCGGGCCTGACGGTTAGCGAACCAGATTGCCAGGGTCTTTCTGCGGAGGGGTCACCGACCTCAGCTGCAGTGTGACAATCAGGCAGCGCCGGCTCCTGTTTTCGAACGAAACCGGCGAAGGATAGCCAGCCCTAACGTGCGCAACACGTTACCGCCAGCGAGGAATCGGAGTCAAGACAAAACGCCTGTTGCTAGTCCCCTGATTTCACCACGAAGGAGGTCAGCGAACACTGTTGCCTTCGTGCAACTTCGTGTCCTTCGTGGTTGTCGATTTGGTATGTTACTAGACTAGCCCGTTTAGAGAAGTCCGCTTCAGAGCCGCCTACGGACGCTGGCGAACTTCCGCCGGCAAGCCTTGTGCGGTCTCGCTCTGCGGCTGGCGCCGCGGAGGCAACTGATCCGGGCCGATGAGTGGCCGATGTTCGACCGTGCCGATCACCGGAGCCTCATCCATGCCGTCGGCATAGGCCATCGAGGCAAACCGCTGCTCGCTGCACATGCGGTCAATCATGCGCTGCTGGCGGCGGCTCAGCACGGCGTGCGGAAGAATGGGGAAATTGCGGAACACCCACAGCAGATACACCCGCTGAGCAAACGACGGCATCACATACCGCGGCCCGATCGGAGTCTGCACCTGCACCACGCCGGCCGCCAGTTTATCGATCAACATATTAAGCCTACCTGGATCTTCGCCTTGCCCATAGCAATTCCAGGGCCGCCATTATTGCACCGCGACCGATGCAATGGGAAGCTTTTTTTCACAGACCTTAGCCCCCGACGCCCGGGACGATGAGCGTTTTCTCATGAAACAGTGAACTTTTTGGAATCCTCTAACCGGGACCATGGGCCGGAACCATTGACCAAGACCACCCGCGAAGTGGCGCACCGCCGGGGCATCTCGGCGTGCCGCCAGCCGATCTCTACACCGCCACTTCGGGAAGAATGTCCATGCGCCGGATCTGCGCCGCCACCCCGAATGCAGACCCCTCTTCTTCCACTCTCACAATGGTCGCCTGGCAGCATACCCAGCACTTTTCTCCGGAGGTCAGTTCGGGCGGAAGAATCAGCACCAGCTCGACGTCGGCGCCCTTCTCCATGCGGGATTTGGTATAGAGAAAAACGCCGTTGGCGCTGACGTCCCGGGTCTCGGCAGAGTGGTCCGCTCCCTGGGGAGTGCGCACGCGCGTGGCTACGCGGGTGGCGATTCTTGTTCCGGAACGGCGCTCGCTGTCGCTAGTCATCGGCTCACAGTGTCCACCTACTCTACACTAAGCCGTCAAGTCCAACGAGATTGTCGTAGCCCCGGACGCCTCGTCCGAGGGCTGGGAAAGAGACCGGCGGACCCCTCGACTTCGCTCAAGGCGGACGAGGCGTCCGCCGCTACACGACTAGATATTCGGCCGCTTGGCCCGGGCTGCCGGCACCACCAGCGCCTGCTCCATGGTCGGAACATTGGTGCCCCGCAGCTTGGCTTCGACCTCATGCAATTTTTCGGTCTGGCCCGTCTGGTAGTAGGCCTGCACCAGCAGGTCCATGGTGAAGGGATTGTCCTGATCTTCTTCCAGGCGTCCGACGGCGTCTTCGTACTTCTTCTGGTCCATGAGGAGCGTGCCGGCCGCGCCATTGTACGAACTCTGAATCACGCGATTGCGGCTCCCGTTGGCCATCGCCTCCAGCTGCTGCATCGACTTGTCGGCCAGCGGCTGATTGCCCGCATGCGCGGCGCGCACCGCGCGATTGCGCAGGATGCGCGACGTCTCCTCGTCCCGATCCGAGGGCGAGATCGTCGCCCGATGCCCCAGCGCATCTTCGGCCAGTTTCAGATCCTTCAAAGCCGCGTTGTCATCGCTCTGATACTCCGCCATGCGCCCGAAGGCCTGGGATTCCTGCAGGTCCTGCTCCTTGGCATGCGCCGTCTCGGCGATCTCCTCATACTCCTTATCCGCCTCGGCGAAGTTGCCCTCGCGGACGTAGGTCATCGCCTTCTGCATCTCATAAGTCAGCCGGTCGGCTTCGTTGTGGGCAAAGCGAATCGCCTTGTCGTATTCCACCCGAGCCTGCTCCTGATTCCCCATCAGGGCATAAGTGTCGCCCAGCCCGAGCTGCGACGTTATAAAGTCGGGATCAATCTTGAGGGCAGCCCGATAGTGATCGAGCGAACTTTGGAAATCGCCGGCCATGCGCTTCAGCTCTCCGTAAGAATCCTGCGGATTGGGCTCATTCGGCAGCAGGACAAGGTAGCGATCCATGGCGGCAAACGCCTTGTCAAACTTCCGGTTGCGGGCATCCACATAGGCCAGGTCGTTGAGCGCCGCGGGAAAGTTCTTGTCCAGCGCCAGCGCCTTCTCCATGTAGCGCTCCGCCCCGTCGTTGCCGTTCTCCGCCATCAGCCAGTTGCCCGCCAGATACAGCAGGTGCTTGTCGTGGGGATACATCTCCAGCATGTCGTTCATGGCCGTGATGCCGCCCAGGTAGTCGCCTTCTTGCACTTTGGAGATCCAGGCAATCATCAGCTGCTCGCCGGGCGTGAGCTTGGGCGCCAGTTCCTTGGCCTTGGCCCGGGCCGCGCTCACTTCATGCGGATTGCTGCTGTTAAACGCGATCCAGGCCCACGCCACCGCGAGATTCGGATCCTCTTTGACCGCCGCCCGCCAGTCATCGTTGCAGCGCTCCAGATAGAGATTTTCGTAGTCAGCCATCCCCTTTTCGTAGAGTTGGCGCGCCTTGGCGGACGTGGTCGTGATCGGCAGCGAAGTCGTCTCGCCTTTCTTAAGATGATGCGCGAAAGCCGGCACGGCCAGGCCAATGCAGGCGCAAACACTGAGCATCGGGACCACAACCGACAGAGATAAAGACTTGGAGTGACGCATGCGAGAATCTCCGGAACAGAGCTGTGTGGGGAGGCCTACGACCGCAGGGTAACATCGCCGTAATCAGCCCAAGAAGTGACGAAAGGCGCTGGCCCCGAGGTGGGAAGCACGCCCGGTTGGGCTGAGTGTCAGTCGCGTGGCCATCTTTGGCCCAAACAAAAGCCCCTCGAAGAGACTACAGCTCGTCTCATAGATGGTTTTGGGAAGGGCACGACTTCAGTCGTGCCGTCGAGGGCCGCATGAATGCCGGGCTTGAGCCCCCTGAGGTGCGCAGCTCTGCTCACTGGGGCCGCATTTGTGAGACGAGTTCTAGAACGAGAACCGCGCGGAGATTTGGATATCCCGCGGTCCGCCGCCGCCCAGGAACGGATTCTGCGCGCCGACATCAGGCGTAACCGTCAGCGGGAAGAAACCTACTCCTTGACCATTTGCTGCGACTCCATTTTGGTTCCACAAAACGTTGAAGCTGGGCAGCAGGGGATTGGCGAAGTTGGGGTGATTGAACACATTGAAGAAGTCGAAGCCGAGGCGCAGGCTCATTTGCTCCGTGATGTGGGTTTCCTTGCTGAACGACAGATCGAAGTTACGATAGTGAGGGCCGTAGAACCCGTTGCGTGCGGCACTGCCGAAATGGGCGCCGCTGGTGCAGCTGCCTGCGGCAACATTCGGGTTTGTACAAGGCGCAGCAAAAGCACTGAGATTCAGAAAATTCGTGGGTGAACTCGTACCCGCAAAGGGATTGCCTATTAAGTCCGGCCTTTCGTAAAACTCTCCGCTGTTGTTGTAGTTGCTGAAATCGAGAGGCGTAAACGGCATACCGGTAGCGAGGGAAACCACACCGCTGACCTCCCAACCGCCAGTCAGCCACTTCATCGACGACGCCGATGGTAGTTTGTAGGCCCACAGCCAACTCAGCCTCTGGCGAACGTCGAAGCCGGAGTTTCCTCGCTCCCTGCCGATATTGAAGCTGTTATCCGGCTGCGCCTGGAACGGCGCGTAGTCTTGGCCATCGCTGGCCGTATCGATGGAATGGCTATAGGTGTAGTTCACAGTGGAGGTCAAGCCATGGAAATCGTGCGTGTTTAGCCGAACCTGCAGTGAGTTGTAATTTGAGATTGCCGAGGACAAGAAATCAAGCACATAGTAGTAAGGAAGCCCGGCCGCTGAAAGTGGCCGCGTTCCAGTCGTAGGATTGCCCTGGTTAAGATCGACAAAACGAAACAGCTTACGACCCGCCGACCCTACGTAGGCCACGGAGACAGCGCTCCTCGTCCCCAATTGCTGTTCTATGTTCAGATTGTAGTTCTGTACGTAAGGAGTGCGTAGGCGCTGGTCAACCGTAAAAACGTCCTGGGGACCGAAGCCCGCAGCGGGGAAGACCGGATCGGCGCACCCTGCTGGCGAACTGTTAGGTACCGGGATTTGCAGGCCGGCGCACGGTCCTAGACTCACGGTCAGGCTTGCGATCGGCGCTACGTTGTACGAAACCGGTCTCGGGCCTATATCGTTGAAGAGGGGACCCGCATTGAGAGACGTGTAGGGTATCTGCCCGGCAAAGAAGTCTTGCGAGAACGCGTCGTACGCAAATCCATACCCAGCGCGCACGACGGTTTTCCCGCTGCCAAATAGGTCATAAGCCACCCCTACTCGCGGCGAGAAGTTGTTGTAATCCTTTGGATAAAGACTGCTGGGCCCGCCACCGGTTCCGACCTGCACGAGGTTGTTCGCGGAGTTGAGAATGCTGAAAAGGTTATTCCTTTCGCCAATCACCCCGTAGTAATCCCAGCGCACACCATAGTTCACAGTGAGTTTATGGGACACCCGATAGCCATCCTGCAGATATAGCGCGAAACTGTCCTGATAAGTATGGCGCCGGGAGTTGCCTTCCGTTTGATTGCCACTACCAGTGATATTGCCAGCGATAAAATCGTCCAGCGTGTTGAAGACCAGCTTGCCGCGGCGACTCAAGTCAAAGTACTGATTGACCGACGTCCGCCGGAATTCAAAGCCAAACTTCCAGTTGTGGGCGCCGAGGTTGTAAGAGAAGTTGTTCAGATATTGCAGGTTGCTGTCGACCCGCCCGCGAGGATTGGACTTGTTGGCGCCCAAACCGGCAAAGCTGCCGACGCTGATCACGGGCAGACCGAAGTCGAGACTGGTGAAGTTGGCGTTCGCCGTATTCAAACCCACACTGGCTGGGTTAAGGCTGGAGTCCTGTGCTGAAAAAGTCTCCGCGAAGCGGTTCCATCCACCGCGAAACTCAGCGAGCAACCGCGGAGTAAAGACGTGGGTATAGGAAAGGGACACAACCTGCACGCGTGTTGGTACAACCGTATTGAACCCGGGGAGCACATTGCCGCCGACGATTGCTAACGGGGCACTTTGGGCGCTATCGCCGAAGTAGTACCGCCCGGTAAGCACGTCATTGAGGCCAATATGGTGGTCGATCTTTGTGATGAGGCTGTCGAGCCGGTTGGTGGAGGGGGCATTTATTTCTTCCAACCCGTTCGTCGCGGGTAAGGGACCCCAGGGATTCGTGTTCAAGATATTCTGGATAATCGGATTGACGACGCCACCGTTGTCGGCGATCGCCGTGGCGAGGTCTGCTTGAGTCGGAACCAGGGCCGGTGCCGGAAATCCCACGCGTTCCCGCTGCCCTTCATAAGCCAGCAAATAGAAGGTCTTGTCCTTTACGATCGGCCCTCCCACCGATCCGCCGAACTGGTTGTTGTGAAAGGCGTTCTGTGGAGCCGGATCGGCATTGAAATAGTTCCTTGCGTCCAGCGCGTTGTTGCGGAAGTATTCAAACACCGACCCATGCAGACTGTTGGTTCCCGACTTCGTCACAATGTTGACAATCGACCCCGAGTTCCTCCCATACTCCGCCTCGGTATTGTTCAGAATCGCCATCTCCTGAATCGCATCCACGGGCAGCAACGTGGCCGGAATTCCGAAGACTCCGCCCTCGTTGATGGCATTGTCGTTACGGAAGCCGTCGTTCATGTCGGTGCCGTCGAGCAGGAAGTTGTTGGAGCGGCCGCGGTTCCCATTCACCGAGAACACCCCGAAAGATCCCGGCGAGTCGTTCACGGAACTGGGATCGGCATTGGCACCCGGAATAGCGGTAAGCATCTTCATGTAGTCGCGCCCATTGACCGGCAGATCGTTGAACTCCTCCGCCCGCAGCGTCCCGCCCAGGGTGTTGCTGGTGGTCTCCACCAGCGGAATCTCGTCGGCTGACACCACGACTTGGCTGGACACCTGCCCCGGCCTCAAAGCCGCATCCACGCGGCGCTCCGAGGCCACCTCGACAACCACCCCCGAAGTCACGAAAGTCTGAAACCCCGTCTGCTTCACGGTCACCGTGTAGGTCCCGATCGGCAGTTCGCGCAGCGAATAGGCGCCGTCAGGCGCGCTTTGCGTAGACCGCTCCAGCCCATTGCCTTCGTTCTTCGCGGTCACGTTTGCCCCGGAGACAACCGCGCCGGAGGCGTCGGTGACCGTCCCCAGAATGGCTCCTCGGAATGTCTGGGCTGATGCGCTCATTGCCGCCATAACCATAAACGCCAAACACAGCGAAGCCAGAATCACACGTGCTTTCATGGGGGGCTCTCCTTCAGGTGGATGTGCCGGGGTGGTGGTGGCTCGCGGCGGACTGGCCAGACGGTTGTCGGTCATTTCGCGGAACGCGCGCAATTTCTTCTCTGTGAACAACATGCGCCGCCGTCGATGCAAAGCTTAGCGAGCAACAGTATCGAAACCAGCTCACTGCCGTCAACCCTGGAAATTGCAATCGATTGCATTGATTTTGCGAATGCGAAGGCAAGACAGCAACCTCCAGCAAAACTCGCGGCATGAACTCGAGGTCAGATAAAGCTGCGTTTTGGGTGATTGGCCGGTCCGTGGTGACCGGCGCGCTCAGAAGTTGAAGGCCAGTCCGCCGCGCACCGAGCGCGCCGACTGCACCAGATACACCGTCTGGCCATCCTGCCCGAGGACGGGCACGTAGCCCTGCGCCAGCAGGTTGCGCACATCGATGATGGCTTCCACGTGGCCGCCCATGGCCGGGATGGGCTGCCGGATAAACAGATTCAGGAAAGGCCCACTCTGCCCCGCCGAGCAGTCGAACATGTCGACGGGAGTCAGGGCCGAGCCGTTCACCCAGCGGTACGACGCGATCCAGTGCGTCCGCGCATGGGGCAGCGTTCCGCTGAACTTGGCGGCGATGGAATGACGCCGTTGCGTATTGATCAAACTCTGGGCGGTCTGCAGGGAAACATCGGGCTGGCTGAGATTCAGAACGCCGCCGTAAGCATAGTCCAGCGTGGCCGTCAGATCAGCCGCGAACTTGTGCTGCAGCACCACTCGCACACCGTTGGTATCCAGATTATTCCCCAGGTAGCTGAACGTGCCCGAGGAGATATCGGGCAGCAGGTATCCGCCCGACCCGGTGACTTCTCCGGTGCCGGTCAGGACAGCATCGCTGATCCGGTCGGAAAACACCGCCACTTGCACATTGTCCTTCTTGGTTACCCGCTGCGACAGGCTCAATTCCTGGTGATGAGCGCTCTCAACTCTGGGCGCGTATCCTTCCACACTGATCCGCGGATCCGACTCGCTCAAGTCCGCGGGCGCCGTATCGTAACCCTTTTCCGCGCGCGTGTCCGGACGCGAAGTGCTGTAGTCGTATTCCAGAACTGTGTTCGGGGAAAGATGGAAATCGGCCGAGCCATAGGGGCGGAAGGCGGTCACGTGTCCCAGAAACTGCATAGTCTGCAGTTCGCTGCCGAACTTCAGTTCTACAACATCGCCGACCGTAAAGCGGTCGCCTGCGGAAAGCGCGAGCGCCTGCAACGCGGCGTTGTGCAGGTTGGGATCGGAGGAGGCAAAGCGGCGCACGGTCAGCGCCATCGAAGGCTCCGAGCCGTTCTCCAGCTGGCGGGAATAACCCGCGCGCAGCACGCCGGATGGCGTTCCGTCGCCGTAGCCCACGTTGCCGCTGAAGGCCAGCCGTCCGGTGGCGAACATCGAGCGTTCCACGTTGAAGCCGGTGGTCATGCTCGACGACCCGCTGCCGTAGCCGCCCGCAGCCGACCCCGCCACGAACGACAGGGAGCCGCGCACATCGTGACTCTGCTTATCCGTCCCTGCCACTTCCGCCGGGGCCGGATCGGGATCGTCGAGGACCCGCAGAACGGGACGGTTGGCCACCGATCGCAGCGTCCACTTCCAGTCGTCGTCCTCGGGGGAGGAACGCATCTGCCCCACTTGCATCACGTTCAGCAGGGTGCTCAGAGTGACGTTTACGTTAATGCTGGAGCCGGGACGCAGGCCGATCTTTTCCCGCATCGCGGGCAGGAACGAGGGCGCCGTCACTTTCAGGCTGTAGAGACCGGGCAGCAGGCCGGCCGCGGTGTAGTGCCCGGCTCCGTCGGTGAAGACCAGCAGGCTCTGATCGGCGGCGCCGAGAACTTCGACGATGGCCCCCATCTGCGGCACGCCCGCGCCATCTCGCACAAATCCGGAAATGACGCCCGGGCGTTCTCCCGCCCATGCAGGCAGGGACAACCCCAGCAGGATTGCCCACATCCCTATCGACGTTCCGAAATAGCGCAGTCTCACTCCGCCCCACCCCCTGGGGGGAAAAACGCAGGGAGTTACTCTACGGCAAACATCGCCGACGGATCAACCGTCTGCTTGGAGATCTTGTCGTTCACCTTGATTTCGATCTTGTAGATGCCGGGCTGCAGGTTGGCCGCCGCGATCGACTTCTCCAGCGTCACCTGTTCGCCGACATTCCCCATCGTGTCCGTGGATTCGACTTTCTGCACCACCGACTTATTGGTGGCGACGTTCACGATGTCGTATTCGAACGTGGCGGAAGGCTTGTGCGTCTTCTCATCCACGCCGAGATTGTACACCTGCATCCAGAAATTCAGCTTCTGATCCCTGTCTTTCTTGAATACCGCCGGCTTGCTGTTGTCGGCCGCAGCCACTCGCGGCCGCACCTTCGTGGTGCCGATTACGAAGCTGCCCGTGCCGATGTCCTTGGTCGCCACCGGTTCCATGACATCCGCCACAATCAGGCTGGAGGTGGAGAGCTTGTCGTCGGAGAATTCGGGAACGATGATGCTGCGGCTCCACAGGCCCTTGCGGTCGCCGTTCACGTCCTTGATCGCGACACTCAGCTTGTAGCGGCCCGGACGCAGCGGCAGCGCTTTCCAGTACACCGAGGAGTTCTCCGCCGTCTTGGGCAGCAATTCCGCCGGAACGTCCACCTGCACCGTGTCTTCAAAGGTCTGCGCCACCTTGCCCGTCAAGGTGGTCAACCGGCCCAGAATATTTACCGTCCCGCGCTGCACCCCGTCTTTGTTGGCGAACGTGATGTCCCGGTTCTTCATCTGGATGGTCACCGGAACCAGCACCGTATCGCTCGTGACCTTTACGAAATCCGTGCGTACGTCGAAGGGCATCGGGTTCAGGATGACCTTGGAAGTGACGGTCTCCAGCAGGTCCGTGAACTTCACCGGAGGCGGCGCCTGCAACTTCGCGAACTGTTCCAGGCGATCGAATTCCTTGGTCTGCAGATCAGACGCCATGGGGCCGGCGCCCAGCCGCTCCAGGCCGCTGGCTCCGCTGAAGCGCTGCGCCTTGCTCGACATTCCCATCTGCTCGTAAAGCGTCAAGCCCGCGTTCGGCGTATAGAGCAGAGCGTCTTTCTTGGAGCGGTCCATCGTCATCTCATAGGCGCCGCACTGGCAATCGTCGACGAATTCGATGATGATTTCCTGCCCGATCCCCTCGATGTAGCGATAGCGCCAGTCCTCAAACGGGAAGGTCGAGGTCTCGCCGCCGCCTTCTTCGATCGGCCGTTCATAAGTTCCACCGGAAGGATGCGAATCGATCTCATCCGCCGGACCATACATGATGTAGATCCTGCCCCGGTCCGTCTTCCATCCTGGAATGCCGGCGGCGAAATGCTCGTTGGCGTAGGCGATGCGGCGGTAGTGTTCTTCCTTGTATTCGTTCTCTTCCGTGTCGGGCGTCGGGTCGCGCCGCTGCCAGAAAGCCTCAATAAAAGCGTCCCGCTCCTCGTCGTTCGAGAGCTGCTTGAAGGCAGCTTTCTCTTCGTCGGTGATAATCCAGACCACATCCTCGTCGAGCCACTTACGATAGGTTGGATTGATCTCTTTCTTGTACTGCTTCATTTGTTCTTTTTTTCTCTTGGGATCGAGAGGGCGCTTCAGGGGGTCGGCGGCCTGAGCGGTTGAGGTCGCCGGGGCAGCGCTGGCCGCGTCTTTGGCGGGCTGATCCGTGGAACTCTGGTCCGCTTGGGCGAGGGTCTGGACCTGGGCTTGGTCCTTAGGCTGATCTTTCGGCGGAGCCGCCTGGTCCTGGGCAACGGCGCTCGCCACGAACAAGCCTGTACAAGCCAGCAAAACTCGAATAAGAGTAGGAAACGAAGGAACCGGGAACATGAGAGGGACTCCTGCCAGCCAACCGTCGTTTTGCCCTATTCTAGGCCGTATCGTCCTGTGAAAGCAAGGTTAAGTCGTGCCCCGAGAACCAATTAACCCCGCCCTTGACCCCATCTTTGTTGGACGCGCCGGACTCCGCCCCGAGTTGCCTGCCCGGAAAATGAATCCTTGCTGGCACCCCCGCATGGGGACGCTATAATTGAGACGTCATAATTGAAGTCCCCGGGGGCTGTAGCTGTAACTCCCAGCGTAAGAGTCTCGGCCATCTTCCTGCCTGATCGGGAACTTTCTCGGCGGCAGGATCGTACTAGCTGATGTGCAGGAGTTGTGCCCGTCACTCAAGCTGGAGCAGGCAGAGGATTGGATGCGGCTCTGCTGCGTCCTCCCCAAAACTGCGCCCTGAACGGCAAGCAGCGCCCCAGACTGTGACCGGAACATGAAAGCCTGGAAAAAGATCGCAATCGGCGCCGGCGTCGTCGTGCTCCTCGCCCTCATCGTTGGTTTTACCGTTCTGCAAAGCGGCAAAAATGTGGTGACGGTGCAGACCGGCAAGGTGCAGCGGCAGGATCTGGCGAGCATCGTGAGCGCTTCGGGCGAGATCAAGCCCAAGACCTACGTGAACATCGGCGCCAACGCTTTCGGCAAGATTACCCACCTGTACGTCAAGGAGGGTGATCGCGTGAAGAAGGGGCAAATGCTGGCGCAGCTGGAGAACGTGCAATCCTCGGCCGATGTGCATGCGGAAGAAGCGGGGCTGCAGGCGGCACAGACCGACGCCATCGCCGCCGACGCCGGGCTGAAGACCTCCCGGGCTGACCTGCTGCGCGCGCAAGCCGACTATGACCGCAACAAGCTCGACTGGGATCGCGCGCAAAGTCTGTTCAAGGACGGCCTGATCTCCAAGTCCGACTTCGACAGCCGGCAGAACGCCTGGGCTACAGCCGACGCCGGTTTGACCCAGTCCAAGGCGCGTGTGGCGCAAGCCCAGGCGCAAAAAGATTCCGCCGACAAGCACGTCGTCCAGAACCAGGCCAATCTCACCCGCCTCACCGACGTGCTGCAGAAAACCAGCTACGCCGCTCCCTACGACGGCGTGGTTACCAATCTGCCGGTGCGCGAAGGCGAGTCGGTGGTTATCGGAATCCAGAACGCAATGGGCAGCACGCTGATGACTATCGCCGACATGTCGGTCATCACCGCCGAAGTCAAGGTCGACGAAACCGACATCGTGAACGTGAAACTGGGCCAGCCCGCCGACGTCACCATCGACGCCATTCCCAACAAGACGTTCCATGGCACCGTCTCCGAGATTGGCGACAACGCCATCGTCCGTTCCAGCGGCGTCTCCACTTCGCAACAGGCCACCGCCAGCGAAGAGGCCAAAGATTTCAAGGTCGTGGTCAATCTGACCGACGCGCCGCCTGACCTGCGCCCCGGCCTTTCGACCACCGCCAAGATCACCACCGCAACCCGCGGCAGCGTTCTGGCGCTTCCCATCCAGGCTCTGACTCTGCGCACCAAGGAGCAGCTTGAGCAGCAGAACAATCAGAAAGGATCGGTGCACGCGGCGCCACCCGTCGCCAGCGACCCTGCATCCAAGGCCAAGAAGGACGATGAGGTCCAGGGAGTATTCGTGATCCGCAGCAAAAAGGCAATGTTCGTGCCGGTCACGACCGGGGTTACAGGGACGACCGACATCGAAGTGTTGGATGGCTTAAAGGAAGGCGACGAGGTCATCACCGGCACGTACAAAGTTTTGCGCACGCTGCGCCCCGGCAGCAGCGTCAAGATCGACAACAGCGTCCCCAAGAAGGAAGACGAAACGTCATAACGTTGGCAGGCTGGGCGCGTCAAAAAGGGGTCAGTAGTCAGTGGGCAGTAGTCAGTGATTAGTGGGCAGTGGTCGGCAGTGAGTTGTGAAGACATGGCGCGAGCGAGGACAGTTAGTCTGGGGCCGGTTTTACTGACTACTGACCCCTGACTACTGACCACTCGCCCTGAGTAATCGGAGAAGAAGACTCGTGGCACTCGAGCCGGAGAAAAATATGGCTACCGCAGAAGTCATCAGCATGCCCACGCCCGCCGACAATGCCCCGCCCGAGTCCTGCATGATCGCGGCCCAGGATCTCTGGAAGACCTATGACATGGGCTCGGAGCAGCAGGTGCACGCCCTGCGCGGCGTCAACCTGCGCATCCGGCGCAACGAATATGTCGCCATCATGGGCCCTTCCGGCTCCGGCAAGTCGACGCTGATGAACCTGATTGGCTGCCTCGATTCGCCCACTCAGGGCAACTACTGGCTGAACGGCCAACTGGTCAGCGAACTCGACGACGACGAACTGGCTCGCATTCGCAACAAGGAAATCGGATTCGTTTTTCAGACCTTCAACCTGCTGGCCCGCGCCACCGCGCTGCACAATGTCGAGCTTCCCCTGATCTACGCCGGCATTCCCACCGAAGAGCGCATGGAGCGCGCCAAGGGCTCGCTGGCTTCAGTGGGGATGGAAGAGCGCATGACCCATAAGCCCAACGAACTCTCCGGCGGCCAGCGCCAGCGCGTGGCCATCGCCCGCGCGCTCGTCAACAAGCCCTCGATCATCCTGGCCGACGAACCCACCGGCAATCTCGATTCCCAGACCGGAGTGGAGATCATGGCGCTGTTCGACCGGCTGCATGCCGAGGGCAACACCATCATCCTGGTCACCCACGAGCACGACATCGCCGAGTACGCCCATCGCGTCATCCACATCAAGGACGGCGTCATCGCCAGCGACGAGAGCAAGAGCCAGCAGAATTGAGCTGCGACGCGGTCACGACTTCTCGGCGTCGACAAGACTCGTGACCGGCACTTCAGCGCCCCGCGCCTTCTCGGCCACCACCACCCGGTCCCGGCCCTCTCTCTTGGCGCGGTAGAGCGCCGCGTCCGCCGCTTCGAACAACTCCTGCGGATTGGCGCCATGCTGGGGAAGCACGGCCACGCCCACCGACACCGTGATCATGCCCAGCGACTGCCCCTGGTGCAGCACCGCAAGCTCGCGCAGGCGCGATCGGATGCGCTCGGCTCGGGCCTGGGTCACCTGCAAATCGGCCATGGGCAGAATGACGACAAACTCTTCCCCGCCAAAGCGGCACACGATGTCTTCCGCGCGCACGCTCTTGGTCAGAAACGCCCCCGTCTCCCGCAGCACCGTGTCGCCGGCGTCGTGGCCGTAGGTGTCGTTGAACTTCTTGAAATGGTCCAGGTCGAGCATCAGGACGCCCAGCGGCTGGTCGGCGCGGACCGCCCGCCGGATTTCGCGCTCCAGCATCTCGGTGAGGTAGCGGCGGTTGTACAAACCGGTCAGCGCATCGCGGATGGACTGCGCCCGCAAGGCTTCCCGCAGCCGGATATTGGCCACCGACAAGCCCACCTGCCCGGCAAACGTGGTCTTGAACGACAGTTCCGAGTCGGCCAGAGTCGGCTCCTCATCGCTGGCCTGAAAATGCAGAATGCCGAGCGCCTCGCCCTGCGCCAGAATCGGCACGCAGAGATATGTGTTGGTTACGCCCTCAGCGTGCGCACAAGGCGCGGTCGTGTCTCCGGCCACCACCAGATGCGGATGTCCCGTGCGCAGCGCCCAGCAGGCACTGGGCTCAAACACCGGCGTCGGGATGCGGCAATCCTGCCACTGCCCGGCGACCTCCACCAGACTTCGCGCATTGTTGAACAGCGCCACCGCTCCGCGCCGGTTGGGAAAGATCCTCGGCGCGTAGCCCAACGCCGCGGCGAACACCTCGTCTTTACTCACGCAACTTTGCAACAGCTCTCCCATCTTGGCCAGCAGCGTGGCCCGGTGCGACCGTTCCGTGAGGTCGCGCATGATTTTTTCGTTCTGTTCATCCAGCTTTCTGCGGGCGTAGTCACGCTCGATCATTTCTTCCTGCAGGCGCGTGTTAGTGTCAGCCAATTCTTCAGTGCGCTCCTGGATCTGCTGCTCGAGAATCTGCTGGTGGTGTTTCTGGTCCTCAATATCGGTTGTGGTCCCGATCCACTTCACGATTTGCCCGTGCTCGTCGCGCAGCGGATTGCCCTTCACCAGGAACCAGCGATACACCCCATCGGAGCGGCGCAAGCGATACTCGATCTCGTAGGGTCCTCCATCGCGCAGACAATGCTCCCAGCGCTCCTTGCACGCGCCCAGGTCGTCGGGGTGGAGAGCCCTGGCCCAGCCCCACTCGAGCGCCTGTTCCGGAGTCAAAGCGGTATATGCGTAAAGCTGATCGCTGATGAAGTCTACGGAGCCGTCGGGACGCGCGGTCCACAGAATCGCGGGAGCCGCCTGGGCCACGGTGTGGAAGGAGAGCTCACTCCGTCGCAGGGCTATCTTCTGCCGCATTCGCCGGCACCGCCGCCAGGCCGTGGTCAGGATCAGGGCGATCGCAGCCACTGCCGCGATAGCAACAACTTTGGACCAGGGAATGGCAAGCACGGCGGAGAGCACCAGACGGTAGTCGCAATCTTCCCGCAGCATCATCGTCCCTGACGGAGTGGCCTCACGTCATTCCCTATCGGCAGGAAGGACGGATCGCGCATATTAGAAGTCACTCAGAGAGGCGGGGTGGACCTGGCAGGGTGAGCGACAAAGTGGAATGACACAAAGTGGAGTGACAAAAGGAAAAAGGCGCAACCGAAGCCGCGCCTCTGTCCAAGAAAGTTGTGGTCAACCTACGGGGTGGCCGTGTCTCGCTTGGCCGCGGCCTGATCTGCCGGCCCGGCGATGAAGAAATTGTGGTCGTACATGCTGCGATACATCCGCCCGGCAATCTCAGCCGCCTTGGGACCGAACGTCGGTCGTCCGCCCTCCAGGAAGACGACGACGACAATCCGTCCCACGTTGGTGTTGGCGTAGGAAGCGAACCAGCCAAAGCGCGTGCCCGCGTGCGAGCAGGTTCCCGTCTTGCCCAGGATCTCTTCTTCGTTGAAATTCAGGCGCAGGCTGCGCGCTGTGCCGTACTGCACCGCGCCCGCCATGCCGTCGGAAATTTCCGGAATCAGCGGAGCGATGTCGAGCTGCCGCTTCACCCGCGGCTGAAAGTTCGCTACTTCTTCCGGAGTCGTCGGATGCTGCAGGTAATACAGGGTGCCGCCGTTGGCGATGGCTGAAACCATTGCGCCCAGCTGCAGCGGCGTCATCGAGATGCCTTCGCCGAACGAGCACATCTTGCCTACGCCACCCAGCTTCGTCGGAATCGCTTCCTCGGGATAGGTGCCCGTCTGCTCGCCCGCAATGTCGTAGCCGGCCAGCTCGCCCAGGCCGTATTCGTGGGCATAGTACGCGACTTTTTCAAATCCGAGCTCGCGGCCCAGCGCCTCGAAGTAGGCGTTGTTGGAGTGCGCCAGCGCTGTGGTCAGGTTCATGTGATAGCGGCCTCCGAGAGCGACTGGGGTGTCCTCGGAGATCAAACCCTCGTTCAGCGCGGCCAGCGCGACCGACAGCTTGATGGTCGAGCAGGGCTGCGCGCCGCTGGACAATGCCAGCTTCTGGTTGACCATGGCCAGCACGCGTCCGCTGGTCGGCTCGATGGCCACCACGGTGCCGTTCATGTTGCCCAGGGCCTCGACGGCAGCCTGACGCACGATCGGATCTTCACCCGCCGTCATATCCCCCGCTGCAACGTCGTCGGCAAACGAGCTCATAAAAAAGCGCTCGTGATAGCGGTGCCGCCGCGTTCTCACCGACACTGGCGTCACAGTGGCCCGGCGACTGCGCGCCAAGTGATGCAGGCGGTGCCGCGTGTGCTGCCCCTCGCTGATTTTCTGGGATTGCGACTTGGACTTGGCGGGCGCGTGCGTGGTGACGTGCGCAGCCCAGCTCAACCCCGCCAGCGGCAGGCACATCACAAAGGCGAGGACCAGGCGAAGTAGACTCGTTCCCTTACTCATCTGCTTGATTCCATTCCCCCAGAGCCTGAGTAGTTGTGATGCACGAGGCGTGCCAGCTGGCCGGTAACCTCGCCGATTATCTCTCAACTCTGCGATAGTATGAGACTTAGCGTGTTCGTGGCAACAGGAAAGTTTAGCTTTAAGCAACTCTCATTTTCGCTGTAACCAACGCTTCCACAACAACATAACTGCATATTACCTCGGTACCTGCGCCTTCGGTAATACATTACGCCGTTACTGGAAAGATACTTCCCACGAGTGAAAAGCTTTTCCTAGTCGCACGTCGTCGGGCGTTGAGTCGTGAATCCCAAGTCGCAACGTGTTTCACGCTTTTGCACATTGAACCGCAACTCGCTGCCCATGGTTACCGAGTCGCGAGTCCTGAGTCGCGAGTCCCGAATCGCGAGTCATTGGCCTTAGCTCGCAACTCGGGACTCAGGACTCACGACTCGCCCCTACATCACTTCGTTGCGCTTGCGCAGAAACGCCGGCACGTCGAGATCGTCGGGCTCGAAGTTGGTGACCATCGCATTGCGCACGGCGTCGAGCGAAATCACGTCGGCCGCAACGTGCTCCGCAGCCTGCATCGCCATTCCGGTTGTGTCGTTGGCGTAGACGCGTTCGTCGGTCACACTCCGCTCCATTGCCGGCTCCGAGGACATGATGCGCTGCGGCTCGGGCGGCGTTTCTCGCGCATCCGGAAAATCCATCGGATCTTCCAGCGCCGCCACGTGGCTCGACGAAAATGACGCGTGCGTCTCCTGATGCCGGCGCTTCCCGGATGGAACTTCGCGAAATCCGGTCGCGATCACCGTGATCTTCACGCCGTCTTTCATCTTCTCGTCCATAACGGCGCCGAAAATAATGTTGGCGTCTTCGTGCGCCGCGCTCTGGATGATCGAGCAGGCCTGTTGCACCTCGGCCAGCTTCAGCGACGACGATCCCGTAATGTTGATCAGAATGCCGCGCGCTCCGTCGATCGCGCCCGCTTCCAGCAGCGGCGATGCGATGGCCTTCTGTGCCGCATCAATCGTGCGCTTGGCGCCGCTCGCCGAGGCTGTGCCCATCACCGCGTAGCCCATGCCTGACATGATCGTCTTCACGTCGGCGAAGTCGCGGTTGATGATGCCGGGAATGGTGATGATGTCGGAGATCCCCTGCACCCCTTGCCGCAGGATGTCGTCGGCGATGCGAAACGATTCGAAGAAGCCGGCGTCCTCGGCCACCGCCAGCAGCTTTTCGTTGGGGATGACGATGGTCGTGTCCACCGACTCCATCAGCTCCGAGATGCCGCGGTCGGCCTGCTGCATGCGCCGTTTGCCTTCGAAGGAGAAAGGCTTGGTCACGACCGCGACCGTGAGCGCGCCCATCTCGGTGGCGAGCGACGCGATGATCGGAGCCGCGCCCGTGCCCGTGCCGCCGCCCAGACCGGTGGTGACGAACACCATGTCGGCGCCCTCGAGCGCTTCGATGATCTTGTCGGAATCCTCGAGCGCGGCTTTGCGGCCGACCTCGGGATTCGCGCCAGCGCCCAGCCCGTTGGTGAGCTTGACGCCGAGCTGCAGCTTCACCGGCGCGTGCGACATGCGCAGCGCCTGCAGGTCCGTGTTGGCGACAATGAACTCAATGCCCTCCACCCCGGCATCGATCATGCGGTTCACCGCGTTCCCGCCGCCTCCGCCCACGCCGATGACTTTGATCTTGGCGTCGTTCTTCGGCTCTTCATTGAAGCTGATGCGAATCTTTGAGTCGTTTTTCATTGTGTCCACCTAGTTTTGAAATGCAAAACCCGTCAACCACAAAGGTCACGAAGGTACACGAAGAATCCCGCTCAAGATTTCCTTCGTGCAACTTCGCGTCCTTCGTGGTTCAAGCTCTTACGCTCCCTACCCCACCAACATCGCTTTCAATTTCGATCCCCAGCGTTCTCCCTGAAGTCCGCGCGCCACGCGCGCTCGCTGGCCGTAGTTCACCATGCCCAGCACGGTCGCGAACTCCGGCTCGGACAACGTCGCCGGCATCTTGGCCAGCGGCGCCGGCCAGGAAAGCCGCACTGATCGCCGCAGCACCGATTCCGCCACGTCGAAGATTCCCGGCAGCCGCGACGCTCCTCCCGTGAGCACGATGCCGGCCAGGCAAGCCTCGAACATGCCGCTCTGCCGCAGCGTCTCGCGCATCATCTCGAACAGCTCGCGCGCCCGCGGCTCGAGAATCTCGGCCACCAGTCTCTGCGGCAGCAGCCGCGACGGCCGGTCCCCCACCGACGGCACTTCCACTTCATTTCCCTCCGGAATCAGCGTCACGATCGCGTTGCCGTAGATTTTTTTGATCTTTTCCGCCTCGGCGAGCGGCGTACACAGCCCCACCGACAGATCACTGGTGAAGTGATCGCCGCCGACCGGAATCACTCCCGTCCAGGCGACCGCGCCCTGCTGAAACACGATCATTTCGGTCGAACCCGCGCCAATATCGGCCAGGCAAACGCCCAGATCCCGCTCGTCGGCCCGCAGCACGGAGTCAGCCGCGGCCAGCGGCTCGAACACCGTGTCGTCGACGTGCACTCCGGCCTTATTCACCGCCGTAATCACATTCTGCGTGGCGCTGGTGGCCGCGGTGACCATGTGCACCCGCACCTCGAGCCGCGCCGCCATCATGCCCAGCGGATCATGCACGCCCGGCTGATCGTCGAGAATGAACTCCCGCGGCAGCAGGTGCAGAATCTCGCGATCGGCGCGCAGCGGAATGGCGCGCGCCCGGTCGACCGCCTGCTTGATCTCATCGCGGCCAATCTCCCGCGGGCGTGTGCCCAGGCTGATGCCGCCGTGGCTGTTCACTCCGCGCACGTGTCCCCCCCCGATGCCGATGATGGCGTGCTCCACCGGCGCTCCGGCAATATCCTCGGCCGCCTCGACCGCCTGCTGAATCGCCGCCACCGCTTTCTCCAGTTCCACGATCACGCCCTTGCGCGACCCCCGCGATTCGGCCACGCCATGTCCGCGATAGCGCAGGCCATGGTCGGTCGCTTCCGCCATCAGCGCGCAGGTCTTGGCGCTGCCCACATCGATTGCCGTTAGAAAATGCCCTGGCTGGTTCCCCATGTCTTATGAATTCCCTGACCTCAATGAAATTAGCCCCGTAGTCAATTTGGCCCCGTGTTCCCCTGCTGCTTCGCAATCGCCGGACTGGGTTTCTGACCTGTGCCCGACGCAGTCTTCGATCCGGAAACCGTAGCGCCGGCATCCTGCCGGCTGTCGCGGGGGCGTCCCGCCCCCGCGGCGGGCGAGGACGCCCGCCGGACAGCCGCCGGGACGGCGGCGCCACCAACCTTCTTCGCATGCACCTGCAACGCTTTCTTCCTGATCTTCGCCTTTGCCGCTGGCTTCTTCGCCGCTGCCTTCGGGTCCAGTTTCTTTTCCGACAACTCGAACACGGGCTTGGGCAGCGCCCGATCATGCGGCCCCACGCGCGTGACCAGCGCCGCAGGCTTCACTCCCGCCGCCGCGGCCGCCTTGGCCGCAGCCAGCGTCAACTGCGCCTGCTTGGGCGCGCCTTCCATGTCCGGATTGACAATGACCTGGTTGTCATAGCGCAGGTTCACCGACTCCAGCTTCTGGAACTGCTGCCGCCACTCCTGCACGTGGCTGACGTAGATCTTGTAGCGCTTCAGATAATCCGACGACCCCAGGTGCACCAGCACATCGCCCGCCGGATCGTTGACCCGCACCTTCAAATCGTCGAGTTCGGAAAGATCGACTTCGCTCAGGTCCTGCGAATAGCGCGCCCCGCCCGCGTCCAGATCGCGCACCAGCTCGGCGTAGGCCTTCATGCGCGGCGCCCGCGTCGAGAGCGGCTCGCCGGGGTTCATCCCCAGAATGACGGGGAAGGAATATTTGTGATTGTGCGACGGCGACTTGGGCAATTCCATCAGCGTGCCGCCCGCATCGATCAACTCAATGCGCGGCCCCACGCGGGCGAACGCGACGGGCGTGCGCTCGTGAATGACGACTTTCAGGCGGTTGGGCACAAAGCGCATCACGCTTGCCGATTCCACCCAGGGAATCTGTTCCAGCTGCGATTTTTGCTGCGCCAGAGGAATGAAGAAGATGTTGCGTCCGATGTCGGCGCCCATGACTTCCATGATTTGCGCCTTGGTTACGTTCTCGGATCCGATGAGTTCAATGTTGTCGCTCGAGTCCACACGAAAGCGCCAGGAACGCTCGCCGTAGCGGTACACCGCGGCGGCTGCGAGCCCAACCGCGCACAGCACCGCTGCGGCAATCGATGCCCATAGCAGCTTGTTGGCGGCTTTTTTGGGAAGCGAGCTGCGGCGCACGGAGACACGCTTTTGCGCGCGCAGGAAAGGAGACTCTTCGTCCACATCGAGATCGATCAGGCGGGCGTCATCGATCGGCTCGCGCGGCATCTCGTCGCGTGAGAGGCCGCCGCGCGAAAAACTGTCTCGCGCCTGACTTTCGCGCGAACGTTCGCCGCTGGCCGGATACAACTCTTCCTGCAAGATGGTGCCGCTCGCTTTGCGCGCCATCAATTCAGATCAGTTGTCGCCAGGGAATCGCTGAGCCTTTTCACTATAGCCGCATTTCGCAGCCCAAGGTAGACAAAAAATTGGTTCTTTTTCACAGCCGGGAACCGGGTTGGGCACGACCACGAAAGTGGGGGCCATCCCGCGCGCCATTCAAAACCGTGCTTGCAAGGGAAGATGGGTGCGATGGGGATTTAGCAACAGCTGATGCGCAGCCGGATGGCCTGCTGGGTTCTGTTGAACGTCGAAAGCCGCACGAGAAAGTCTCACGCGCTGCTCATCTTCCACTCGATTTGACCGGATGCTCTATGCCGCCGACCACGCGGAGTCCGGGACCGGGGTGGCATAACTGAGCATGGCCTGCTTCAATTGCGAATCCACTTCGTCGGCTATCGTGATCACGTCGCGGAGCACTCTGCTGAAATCCACCTTTTCGAGATTCTTTTGTAAGGTGTTAAAGATACTGACCTGTAGAATCCGCGACTCCTCTACCACCATCGCGGCGGTGTAGCCTTGTTTGCGTCGCAGATCCCCGTGTTGGCGTGCGGAAGTGGAGGCGTCGGCCTTGGCTGTTGGAGCAAGGCGTAAGCGGAAGATCAGGTCAGCGATGAGATTGGGCAGATGGCCGGTGCGGGCCTCAAAGCTCAGCGGGATACAGGTCAGCTCTTCGTCGTGCTCCACCAGTGCCATCCAGTCCTGAATCGTAGCATTCAGGTCATGCTCCAGTATGGAGGCCACGCTCACCGTAGGCAGCGGGCTGCGAGGTCCCGGGTTCACAAGCTTCTTGCGGATAGCCTCCCGAAGGACGGCAATTTGGATTGGTTTCGTAAGGACTTCGTCAGCCTGCAGGCGGATGGCGGACAAGGCCTCGTCTATCGCTGGGTAGCCGCTGAGCACTAGAGTGACGGCCCGCGGGTGGGTGTGGCGCATGGCGCTAACGACGGTAAAGCCGTCACCGGCGTGCGGCATGTGCAGGTCGGAAAGCAGTGCGTCAAAGTTCTCGGTCGCGATGTGACGGAGCGCGTCGCACACGTTCGCCACCGCGACTACTTCAAAGCCGTCCCGTTCCAGCGTTGCTCGCAGCATATCGCGGACAGCGTCGTCGTCCTCGGCCAGCAAGATTCTGGGCATACTTCAACCCCTTCCTCCGCCCTGAGAGGTGTTGCCATACTTTTCAAAGTAACCCAAAAAGAGTAGCCGGCTTCGTGAACTCTGACTGTTCAAAATTGCACACTTTTGGGTGCTTGGACCGTTAACACGATTGGTCCCTTGGCCAAGTTCCTGATGGCGTACTCGAAGGAAACCGGGGAGTGAGAAAGCAAGAAACAGTCAGACGAAAACGAAAAGGGCGCGGCTGGTTGGCCACGCCCCCGAGGAGGAAAACGCTCTCTTGCTGCTGAACAGGCGCTGCTAAACCGGACCCGCGTCCGCCATCTCAACTTGAACTGTCGGCGCCCCAACGTGAATCGCCGGAAATCTGACCTCCGGAACTCTAACTTCCGGCACCCTGATTTCGGGAATCCGGATCTCCGGGATCTGCACCGCCGGCACATGCACCCGCACCCGCGTACAAGCCGGCGTAACAACGAAGGCGGCGTTGTGCATCGCTGACGCAACTCGGCACCGGGCCGTCCGCTCCGCCAGCCGCTCTTGAACTCGCGCCCGCATCTCCTCCAGCCGCGCCAGCCGCTCCTGCTGCCGGGCCGACATCTCTTCGATCTGCGCGATGCCTTGTTCCCCGTCGGCAACCTGCTCCTGCACCCACGCCACTTGCTGCTGGCCGCCGGCCATCTTCTCCTGGACCTGCTCCTGCACCCGCGTCAAGACTACGCGCGCTGAACGCGGCGCTCCGCTGTCACGGGTTGCCAGCCGGGCTTCTTCCAGGAACTGGTCGGCGCGTCCCGTCGCCAGCGCCAGCACCGCTCGTGAGCTATGCCCAACCTGCTCGGCGATCCGATGCGCCCACTGCAATCCGCCATCGTGATAGCTCGCGTTCAATCCCGCTGCCGTCACTGCCACCGTCAACCATACCCAGGCTTGTGTCGTTTTCATCGCCTTATCCCACCTGCCAGATAGACGGGGGCCCCGAAAATCGGTTAGCAGGACATTGTTCGAGTGGGAAAGTTCGAATGGGAAAGTTAGGGGAAAACGATGATCTTGTGGTTGTGATTCGCGGCGAGCTACGTCCTCGCCTGCGGCTTAGCGTTCCCTTTCGTCGTCCGATCCGGCCTGCAGCTGGAATTGCTCGCCCAGGCTCTTGGCCAGTCCATGCAAGCCCCCGGCCAGCTTGAGCCGCCAACGTTCCACAGACTGACGAGCCAATTCCTCCATGGAGTTCTCGAAGTCCTGCAGCGCGTTCGTCGCCTGTATCCTTAGCGACTCGTGACCCGAGGCGACGATTTCTTCCTGCACAGTCCTCATCTTTCCGCTCGCCTCATCGACCTGGTTCGCCGCTGCCGCAGCGCCTCGCGCCGTCCACTCTTCGAGAATGTCGTTGCCTGCGCTCTCCATCTGGCCGCGCGCGTCCTTGACCGTATTGCTGGACATCTTACTGAGACGCTTGTCCAGGCCGGACTCCATACTGCGCACGGACTCATCCAAATTCCGGATGCGCACGTCCAGATACTCGATGTGTTCATGCAGCCGCGCCGACTCCGACGTCACCACGGACCGAAGCTGTTCCAGCTCCGCCAGCCGCGCGCTGTGCTCGGCGCTCACACTATCCTGCACGAACTGCAGCAGCTCATCGCTCAGGCGCTTGAGCGAGTTGCCGCCCTCGTGCAACTTCTCGCGAAAATCGTCCAGCCCGCGGCGCAGATGCTCGCGCGTCGTTTCGGAAAGATGCTCGGAGATATCGTGCCCGCGTTTCTCCACGACTTCCAGCTCGTGCCCGACACGCTGCAGAAAATCCTCGTAGCCTTCCCGCGTTTTCTGATCGATGGTCGCCTTGGCGGCGGCCAGCAGGTTCGTGTATTGCTGACGCGCTTCTTCCAAAGCCTTGGGCTCGATGTTCCTTTTCAACCGCGCTTCCAGCTGCTGTTCGAGCTCCGGAGGAATGCTGGACAGCGAAACCTCAAAGCGCGGAGGCCGAGCCTGCCGCTCCGCCAGTTGCTCGCGGAGCGTTTCCACTTCGGATTGGAGCGGACGCACCGATTCCGCAATCATCCGCTTCACCCGGTCTTCCAGCTGGCGCGCCGCGCGGTCGATCATGGCTTCGGTGGGCACGCTCATCGGCGCCGCCATCTGATGGGCCGGCAGAAACGTCGGCGAGGAATTCTGCGGCGGCCGGGTCTGCACGATCACCGCCGGCAACGACCAGTCTTTCGGACACTCCTTCAATCCCCAGAAATTTTCCGGCCGGTCGAGCCGCGCTCCCAGCCGCCACGCCTGATGTTCCGCCCCGATCGGCTGGCACGAAACTACATGCGCGGTGGTCTCGCGTCCTTCTCTGGTGTGAAAGCGCAGCGGCACGCCGGCGTCAAGCTTGGTCGGCGACAGCATCAGGCAGCCGTGCGCGTTGACCACCAGGGTTTCGCACACTTCGGAGAACGGACTCCCATCGAGAGTGGTGACCAGGATGGGCAATGCGGTCGGCACGCGCGAACTGCGCCGGAGCGATTGGGGGACATTTGCACTGTACATAATTGCTGTGCCTCGTCGAGCGAGGATTCGGCGGCGGCCGGTCGAGGCCGCGCCCCACGTAGGTTCTACGATAGCTCGAATGTGGTGTCAGTTAGAAAGGCCGGAAGTGTGGTAACGAGGGTGTCCGATGGTACAGGCGCGCGAAGGGGATTAGGACCTGGTCTCGCGCAAGACGGACCAGATCGCGTTAGGAGCCTTCGGTGCAGCAGGTGCGGGCGCAAAGCCCGGATCGCTCCCTGTAGCTATTTTCTCCAGCCCGAACTTTCTCCACAGCTCAACCGACAGAGCTTCATATTCCGCCTCGGACATGCTGTCCGCAACCGAGTCGTTGTCCGCGATCCTGCGCAGCTCGTCGTAGTTCATGGCTGAATAGTCGGTCATGGCAGTTCTCCGGAACAAAGCCCTCTGCCGTGGATCACTCCACCCTGTGCCATTGGTTCCTGGTTGGTTCCCTAGGAAGAGCTTGACTGCTCAACCGCGCGAGGTCAAAGGAAATGGGGCCGTGGAGGGTGACTCAAATGGTTCGAGGCATTGAGGACGTTGGAGCGCGGGCGATCAATCCACTCCGCGGCGCAGTCCGGATCGCGCCTTGCGGATCGCGGCTTCCAGCTTGGGGAAGCGTTTCACGTTGTTGGCCAGGCCATACCTCGCCACTTCGCGCAGGTGCCGCAGGCGGGACGGATTCAGCGTGACGTGCAGCGTCTGGCGGGTGCTGTTGGCAAACCATTCTTTGTAGACTTCGGCTCCCAGGCCCAGGTCTACCAGTCCCAACGAGCTCAAATCGCAGGCTTCGATCAGAATCTTCGCCAGCAGACAGTAGCCGGGCGAATTGTCCTGGCAGCGCGTGTCGAAGGTCGTCTGGTAGAGAAACCAGACGCCGTGGACTTGAAATCCGTAACTCCACGCCACCGCGCGCTCGCCGACCTTCAGCACCGTCATGGTCATGAGACCGGCGGCAGTGGATCGCCTCGCCAGGTCCTCCATGAACACGCGCCGCTCGGGCGTGGAAAGAAAGCTGGTGTGCTTGGTGGTGCGGAAGCGCGCCACGTGGGTGGCGGCAAAGACCGGCAGCATCGGCTCAATCTCGCTCCACGAGCGCAGAAACGACAGCGTGACCGGGCCTTCGCGCTCCATCATCTTGAGGCAGCGCTTGAGCTGGCGCTTGCGCGCCACCGTGGTCTTCAACTCCTGGCGCTGTTCCGCCGTGCCCAGTTTCACCTGCGAACACGCGTAAGCCGGGCGCATGTGCGCATGCAAGCCGTGCTTCTTCGCCGCAGCCCGCACCACAGCCGCGGTCGCTGAATCTGCGGGCAGATTGGCCAGCACCAGGCTGGAAATCTTCAGGCAGCGCAATTCCGCGAATACGGCCTCGACAAACTCTGCGCGCCGCTGGGGAGGACTGACGAAGTCGCAGTAGTCGGCCGTGGTCGCGGTCAGAAAGCTGACATTCCGGCCGCTGGCGTCGGTCGACAGGCAGGCCACTCCCACCAATTCGTCGCCGTCGTAGCCGAGTAGCACCAACGGCTTGCGCGAGGAATGATAGGCGGCCTGCACGGCGAGCGCCCATTCGCAAGTGAAGAAGACCTCAGGCCGCTTCATCTGCAGGACCAGATCATTCCAGCGGCGTTGCAGCGAAGATTCTTCCGGAACCTTCCGGAGCAGGACGATGCGCAGGCCAGCTTCTCCCTGGGGTCTCAAATCTGGAGCTGACTTCGTGGTGAATGACTGCAGCTGGTTTCCCGTGGCCATCGAGTTGGGTTTCTATTAGAAATCCAGCAGCCCCCTTCGGTCAAAACCTGTTTCGGTCAAGACGTGGCCGCTGGCGCAGCTTCCCGCTCCTTCAGCTTTTCCAGGATCATCGGGCCCAGCTGCGAAACGCTGCCCGCGCCCAGAGTCAGAATCATGTCGCCGTCTTTGGCCGAAGCGCTCGCAGCATTCACCGCATCGGCGAAGGAACTGGCGTATTGCACGGCTTTGCCGCTCTCGCGAACTCGCTGCGCCAGCGCTTCCCCGGTAATCCCTTCGATCGCTTTCTCGCTGGCGGCATAAATGTCGAGCACGACCAGCGAATCGGCGTCGGCGAACGCAGTGGTGAACTCCTCTATCAGATCGCGCGTGCGCGTGTAGCGATGCGGCTGAAAGATGACGTGAATTTTGTTGAACCCGCACTGCCGCGCCGCCGCCAGCGTGGCCTTGATCTCGGTGGGGTGATGTCCGTAGTCGTCGATCACGCTCACGCCGGCGACGCGCCCGCGCAACTGAAAGCGCCGGTCCACGCCGCGGAACTGATCGAGCGCCGCCCGGATCGCCTCGACCCGAATGTCCAGCCCCAGGCCCACGGCAATGGCCGCCGTCGCGTTCAGCACATTATGCGCACCCGGCACATGCAAAGTGAACTCGCCCAAGTCTTCACCCCGGTAGCGAACGTGAAACCGACTAAGAGGGTGCCCCATCCTTGTCTCCGCGTTCTTTGCGGAGACAGGGTGGGGATTTTGACTTTCCCCGGAAGTGGGGATTTTGATCCAGAAATCCGACCCACGCTTGGTCCCGTACGTTACCGTCCGCCGCTGCACCTCGGGCAAAAGCCGCCGCAGAATCGGATCATCATTGCACGCCACAATCATCCCGTAGAACGGCACGCGGTCCATGAATTCCAGAAACGTGCTCTTCACGTCGCGCATGTTGCGATAGCAATCCATATGCTCGCGGTCGATGTTGGTGACCACCGAGAGGATTGGGGTTAGCTTCAGAAAGCTGCGGTCGCTCTCATCGGCCTCCGCGACCAGATACTGCGACTTGCCCAGCCGCGCGTTCGATCCCATGGCATCGACGCGCCCGCCGACCACCACCGTAGGATCGAGCCCGCCCGCGGCCAGCACTGCCGCGACCATTGAAGTGGTCGTCGTTTTGCCATGCATGCCGGCGATAGCGATGCCGTATTTCAGCCGCATCAACTCTGCCAGCATCTCCGCGCGCTGAATCACGGGCAGGTGCAGTTCATGGGCCCTGGCCACTTCGGGATTGTCGGCGGCGATGGCGGAACTGGTCACGACGACCTCGGCTCCGGTGACGTTCTCCGCGCGATGACCCTCGAACGCGGTCGCACCGAGTCCAGCCAAGCGCTGCGTGACCGCGGAAGACTTGAGATCCGATCCCGAAACTTTGTAACCGAGATTCAGCAGCACCTCGGCAATGCCGCTCATGCCGATCCCGCCAATACCCACGAAGTGAATGTGCTGAATCTTGGCAAACATAAAGTCAACTTCTTGGCCGCGGATTTACACGGATTCACGCGGATAAAACTCGGAACTCAGAAAGAAACAACATATGAAAAAGAAGTATCCGTGAATATCCGTGCGAATCCGTGGCTAGGTTTCTTCAATCCCCGCCAGCCGCGCCGCCATCGCCGCAATATCCCGCGCGGCGTTGGGATGCGCCAGTTCACGCGCCGCCTGGCTCATCTTTTCAAGCCGCGCAGAATCTCCCAGCAGCGCCGCAATCGTCTCCGCCAGCCAGACGCCTTCCAGCTTCGACTCTTCGACCACCACCGCCGCCCCGTGCCGCGCCAGCGCCTCGGCGTTCACCCGCTGATGATCGTCGGCCGCGCGCGGAAAAGGCACAAACACCGCGGGCTTCCCCGCCGCTGCGATCTCCGCCACCGTGCTCGCGCCTGACCGGCACACCACCAGATCGGCGCGGGCAAACGCCGCGGGCATGTCCTCGATGAACTTGAACACCTCAAACGTCAGCCCGGTAGCCAGCCCCTGATACGCCGCCAGCGCGTCATTATAGTCACGCTCGCCCGTCTGATGGATGACATGGATCCCCGGCGCCTCGCGCTGCAGCACGCGCAGGCAACGGATCATCGCCTCGTTGATGGCGTGCGCCCCCTGGCTTCCGCCGAAAACCAGCACCGTAGACGTTCCCCCGCACTTGGGCGCGATATCAAAAAACGCCTGCCGCACCGGTACGCCGGTGACTTCCGCATGACGAAAATACTTCGCGGTCTCCTCAAAATGCACCGCCGCAGCCGAAACGAATCGCGCGACCACCCGATTGGCGAAGCCCGGCACCACATTCGGCTCAAGCGCCAGCGTGGGAATGTGCTTCACAATCGCCGCCAGCATCGCGGGGCCGGAAGCGTATCCGCCAACGCCGATCACCACGTCAGGCGCGAACTCGTTCAACATGCGGCTCGCGTCCCAGACGGCGCGTGGCAAATCGAACGCCGTCTTCAGACGCGTAACCACGCTGACATTCTTCAGCGCGCCCACCCGCACCAGTTGCAAGGGAAATCCCGCAGCCGGCACCAGCCGGTTCTCAATCCCGCGCGCCGTCCCGATGAACAGGCACTCCGCCCCATAACTTTGTTTGAGCTGATTGGCGATGGCCAAAGCGGGGATCACGTGCCCGCCCGTGCCCCCGCCCGCCAAGATTGCGCGCATGGTCAAGATCAGAATCTACCACGGAGATTCGAAGGCAAAAGGGAAAGGGCAAAGGCCGTGTCTCTCGCTAGGGTACGAAGAAGTGAGGTTAAGTAGCTCATTTATCAGGCCTATCGCTGGATCAATATTAATCTTGATTTATCAAGATAAGCGCGCTATGATCCTCGCATGGCACCCGCCACCAAGAAATTCACTCCCGAGATCGACGCCAAGCTCTACGACGAGTTCGTCGACGCAGCCGAGCGCAACGGGCAAACCAAGCGCCACGTGCTGGAGCAGGCTCTGCGCTTCTATCTGCACAATGTCGTGCCGTCGCAGCATCTGGTGCGGCGCGAGGTGATGGACGCCTTCGAGGAATCGGTCGCGCGCAATCGCGAGTTGCTGCAACGCCTGGCGAAATAGATGCGCGTCTATCTGACGGTAGCCGAAGTCTACCGCATGCAGCATCGGCTCATCGACCTGTTCGGAGGGCTGCACGGTGTCCGCGATGCAGGCGCGGTCGAGGCCGCAGTCTTTCGCCCCCAGACGGGTTATTACGACTCTGTGGAAGAAGAAGCCGCTGCGCTCATGGAGTCGTTGGGCATGAATCACGGCTTCCTCGACGGCAACAAACGGATCGCGTTCACAGCGGCGGACGTCTTTCTGAGGCAAAACGGTTTCTGCCTCGACGTTTCCGCGGACGAGGGACACCGGTTCATTGAAGGCTCTCTGGAGCGTCGGGAATTTCGCTTTGCCAGGATCCTGGACTGGATCCGGGAGCACCTCCAGCGAGTAGGCTGAGTCCAATCGCAAATCGGAAATCGGTTTTTAACGCTTCCCCGCAAACTTCGCCGGCAGCGGGTTGTCCGCCCGCTCCGAGTCCCAGAAGATCGACACTACCCACCAGCGTTTGCCGTCGTTCAGCACCTGAATGGAATTGATGCCGCGCTCGAACGGCTTCCCCTCCGGAGCGTGCCGCGACTCGTAGCTGCTGAAAACCTGCGTCATGTTCCCGTAGCTTTGCGGGTGGTTCACGATCGCATGCTCGTAGAACGCTTCCTTGGAGAAAACTTCGCCCGCGTCACGGATAAACTCGTCGACGCCCCACGAAATCACAAAGCCCGCTCCATCCGGCCCTTTGCCCACCTCGGTGAATCGCGCCTGCGGCAGGCAGAGCGAGCGGAAGCGGTTCCAGTCCCGCGGCCCGGCCGGGCCGGAAATCACGTCGTAGATCGCGCGCAGGATCGCCTCCAGCGATTTGACGTCATCCGCCTTCGCAGCCGGAACCTTGGCCGCCAGATCCGCAGCGGAGAACATCGGCACCGTAGGCGGCAGCTGTGGCGGGGCAGGCTCGGCCTTCTGCGCGACGGCCGCGACCGCGCAGCCAGCCGCGATCGTGGCGAGCAAGGCAGCCCATTTCCTCAGACGCTTCTTCACGTCACCCCTCCCGCACGCCCCGCGGAGATTGAGTCGCTTGACCCACCGAGATGCAACTCCCAGGTTCCCAATTGATTCAATGATTCAATGATTCACTGACTCAATGATTCAATGCCTCGCTTCACTCCGTCTGCTTGGTGATATTCAGCAGCACGCCCACGCACGCCAGGGTCACGAACAGCGACGACCCTCCGTACGACACCAGCGGCAGCGGAATCCCCTTGGTCGGCATCATGCCCAGCACCACGCTGATGTTGATGAACGCCTGCAGCACCACCATGCTGGTGATGCCCACGGCCAGGTAGCGCCCGAATAAATCCTCCGTGCGCCACGAGGTCCGCATGCCGCGCCAGAGAAAAATCGCGAACAGCGTGACCACGCACATCGCGCCGACCAGGCCTAACTCCTCGGCGGTCACGGCAAAAATGAAATCAGTATGCGGCTCGGGCAGGTAAAACAATTTCTGCTTGCCCTCCATCAGCCCCGTGCCGGTCACGCCGCCCGTGCCCACGGCGATCAGCGACTGAATAATGTGGAACCCGGCCTTCTGCCGGTCGGCGTAGGGATTCAAAAACGCCAGAATGCGGTCACGGCGGAAGGCCACGTGGAAGATCAGGAAATACAGGGGAGCCAGCGACGCGGCGAAGGCATAGCCGAAGTATCGCAGGCGCATGCCTGCCACATAGAAGACGCAAGCCGCAATTCCCGCGCAGGCGATCGCCGTGCCCAGGTCGGGCTGCAGCACAATCAACCCCAGAAACACCAGCACCGGCGCGGCCGCGGGCACAAGCGTGTTGCGCACGTCGTCAATCGTCCTGGCGCGGCTGGCGAGGAAGTACGCGAGAAACAGGATCATCACCGGCTTGGCCAGTTCCGAGGGCTGAAAGGAAAATCCTCCGGCATGAATCCAGCGATGCGTATGGTGCGAGCGGTCGAGGAAGAAAACCGAAATCAGCAGCAGCGTGGTCAGGCCCATCAGCGAGAACACCAGCGCCGGATGCCGATACCGCCGGTAGTCCACACGCATGGTCACGACCATCGCGGCCAGCCCGGCCACGGCCCAGATCAGTTGCTTCGACAAAAACGCGTAGGGAGAGCCGAAGCGCTCCCGCGCCATCACCGCCGACGCCGAAAACACCATCACCAGCCCCACAAACACCAGCAGCATGGTCACGGTAAACAGCCAGCGATCGACACTCACCCGCTTCGCCATGGGAAGTTCATTTCACCACGGTGGCGATCAGACAAGGAGCAAGAATTGTTGATTGTTGAATTTTGATTGTTGATTGTTTTGGTACGGGGGGCAGGAGATTCATCACCACGGAGTCACAGAGGCACGGAGAAACCAGAATCGGGCAATCTCGGCAGCAACATCGCGCCGTCGAACATCGAAGAGCGAGGATCCCAGGTGGAGCTACCGGACTCCAGCCGCGGAGCGGCGGTATATGTTAGCCCAGGACGTAAGTCCTGGCTCAGGCTGGAAAAATGGAACCGAGTGCCGTCAGGCACGGCACAAGCCGGGCCGTGTGGGCAAACCTACCCCAATCCCCGCACAATCTCCTTGAACGCCTTCCCCCGGTGCTCGTAGTTCTTGAACTGATCGAAACTCGCGCACGCCGGCGCCAGCAACACGACATCGCCCGAAACTGCAGCCGAGTGCGCTTTGCGCACGGCGTTTTCCAGCGTCTCGGCGTGGACGATTTCGCTCTTCGGGAAAACAATCTGCGACTCGATCTTCGCCGCCGCTGCGCCGATGGTATACACGCGCTTCACCCGCTGCCGGAGCAAGTCGTTGAGCACCGAATAGTCGCTGCCCTTGTCCTTGCCGCCGAGAATCAAATGAATGTTCGCGGGAAACGACTCCAGCGCCTTGATGGTCGCGTCCACGTTCGTGGCCTTCGAGTCGTTGTAGTAATCCACGCCGTGGACGGTCGCCACAAACTCCAGCCGGTGCTCGACCGCCTTGAAGTCTCGCACGGCCAGCCGAATCTTGTCCGGCGCGCATCCCATCAGCGCGCCCGCGCACACCGCAGCCAGCACGTTCTCCAGGTTGTGCGCGCCCTTCAGAGGGATTTCGGAAACCAGCAGAATTTCCTTTTGGCCAGCCGCGTCGCGAAATAAGATGTTCCCGTCGCGCACCCACGCGCCCTGCTCAACTTCCTTCTGCCGGCTGAACCAGAAGACTTGCGCCTTCGTGCGCGCGGCCATACTTACGCACGTCGGATCGTCAGCGTTCAAGACCGCAAAGTCGTTTGCCTGCTGGTTTTCGAAGATGCGCGCCTTGGCATTCACGTAGATGTCAAACGTGCGATGCCGGTCGAGATGATCCGGCGTAACATTCAGCACGACGGCAACTTTCGGACGAAACGTCTGAATGGTCTCGAGCTGAAAGCTGGAAATCTCGAGCACGATGACCGTCTCAGGCTTGGCCCGCTCGGCCAGCGAAATGGCCGGCGTGCCGATATTGCCACCGACCAGCGCAGGAAAGCCGGCCGCGGCCATGATCTCGCCCGCAAGCGTGGTAGTCGTCGTCTTGCCGTTCGATCCCGTAATTGCCACAATCGGCCCCGGCAAAAACTGCGCTGCCAGCTCGATCTCTCCGATCACACTCCCGCCCAGCGCCCGCGCCTGGACCAGCGGCGGCGCGTCCACCGGAACGCCGGGGCTGACCACGATCAGATCCTGACCGCGAAACGTGCGGTCGCCATGTCCGCCGGTCTCGACCGTGATGCCGTGATCGAGCAGCACCGGAATCTCATTGCGTAGCTCATCGCCGCTCTTAGTGTCGGAAACGGTGACCCGCGCCCCATGCGCCTTCAGAAACAACGCCGAGGCCACGCCGGATTTCCCCAGCCCGACCACGAGCACGCGTTTGTCGTTCAGTTCCATAAACTTCGTTGGCCACGGATCAACACGGATTCACACGGATCAGCATCAGAAACATTCAAAGGACTTATCCGTGAATATCCGTGCAAATCCGTGGCCCAAAAGCCTCACCGCAGTTTCAGCGTGGTCAGCGCGAACAGCGCGAACACCAGTGAGGCGATCCAGAAACGCACGATGATCTTCGACTCCGACCAGCCCACCAACTCGAAATGATGGTGAATGGGTGCCATCTTGAAGATGCGCTTCTTGCGCAGCTTGTACGAGCCGACCTGCAGAATCACCGACAGCGCCTCGATCACGAACACACCGCCAATGAACGGAAGCAGCAGTTCCTGCTTGATGATTACCGCGACGGTCCCGATCGCCCCGCCCAGGGCCAGCGATCCCACATCGCCCATGAACACTTCGGCGGGATGCGCGTTGTACCAGAGAAACCCGATGGCCGATCCGACCATCGCTCCGCAGAAGATGGTCAACTCCGCCACCTGCGGCATGCGCTGCAACTCCAGGTAAGTCGCAAACGTCGCGTGCCCGCTGACGTAAGTGAGCACGGCCAGAGCGCCGGCCGCGATCACCGTGCATCCGATCGCAAGGCCGTCGAGGCCGTCCGTCAGATTCACCGCGTTGCTTGAGCCCACGATGACCAGGGTGACAAACGCCATGAACGGCAAGAACGCCAGCGGCCACCAATGCGGCGAGTGCTCCAGCGTCTGCACCACCAGGTCGGGATGAAACTGCTTGAAGAAAGGCACAATCAGCCGCGTGGAATACAAGTTGTAGCTCTGCATGGCAATGAGCAGCGAACCCACGACGATGGCGGTGGCGACCTGCAGCCCCAGCTTGGCGCGGCTGGTCAGGCCCAGGTTGCGGCGATGCGTCACCTTGGTGTAGTCGTCGGTGAATCCGATGGCAGCGAACGCGCAGGTCGAGAACACGGCGATCCACACGAAGCGGTTGCTCAGGTCCGCCCACAGCAGCGTGGGCACGATGATCGCAATCACGATCAGCAAGCCGCCCATGGTGGGCGTGCCCGCTTTTTTCTGATGAGCCTTCGGCCCTTCCTCGCGAATGTATTGCCCGATCTGAAATTCGCGCAGGCGGCCGATGACCATCGGCCCCACGATCAGCGCGGTGAACAGAGCGGTCAGGCTGGCAAACGCGGTGCGGAAAGTGACGTAGCGAAAAATGCGGAACGGCGGAACCGAGTGCTGCAGCTTGATGAACAACAGCCAGTAGAGCAATCCGCCTCCGCTACAGCTGTCAGCTTTCAGCCGTCAGCTTTCAGGAAAAGAATTGTTGAATTTTGATTGTTGATTGTTGAATAAAACTCCGAGAGTGCACATCCTCAAGGGTTTTCATTCAACCATCAACAATCAAAAATCAACAATCAACAATTTCTTCTCGCCTTCCAAACCTCCAGCGCCTTCTCCAGCTTCACGCCGCGCGAAGCTTTCAGCAGGATCACATCGCCGTCGCGCGCTTCGCGCGCCAGCCATTCGCCGGCTTCTTCGGGAGTGGCCACGAACTCGGCTTGCGCGCCTGCCTTCGCCGCTGCGTCCACCATCGCTTGCGCCGGCCCTTGCACGCCCAGCAGCACATCGATACCGCTGGCCGCAATATGCTCCCCGCTCCGGCGATGCAGTTCTTCCCCGCTCGGCCCCAGTTCCAGCATCGCTCCGGCGACCACAATGCGCCGCTTGGCCGGCATCCCCGCCAGCGCGTTCACCATCGCCTCCAGTGCTTTTGGATTGCAATTGTAGCAATCGTTGATCACCGTGATGTTACCCACTTGAAGAACCTGCCCGCGCTTATCGGCGGGCGCGAGGGTGGCGAGCGCGGCCACGGCGTCGGAGAGCTTCATTCCCCGAGCCAGTCCGACCGCAACCGCCGCCAGCGCGTTCTGCACATTATGTTCTCCGACCAGGGGCAGACCCGCACGCTCGCGGCCGCCCGCGACGACGACGTCGAACTCGGAGCCCTCCGCGCCCCTGGCCTGAATGTTCTCGGCGCGCACATCCGCCGTCGCAGCAACGCCGTAGCGAATCACTTTTCCCTGGAAGTCGCGCCCGAATTGCGAGACATATTCGTCGTCGGCGTTGAGCACCGCCGTTCCGCTCGCCGGCAGCGCTTCGATCAGCTCATATTTCGCTCGCGCAATGCCGGCAATCGACTCGAAAAACTCCAGATGTACGGGCGCGACGTTGGTCACCACGCCGATCTCCGGCTGCGCGATCCTGGCCAGCGCTCGAATCTCTCCCGCATGCGACATGCCCATTTCGATCACCGCCACATCGTGCTCGGGTTCCAGCTTGAGCAGCATCAGGGGCAGGCCAAAATGATTGTTGAAGTTGCCCTCGGATTTCAGCATGCGCCAGCGCGCGGCCAGCACATGGGCGATAGCTTCCTTCGTGGTCGTCTTGCCCATCGACCCGGTGACGCCCACCACTGGCTTGCCCCACACCTTGCGCACCGCCGTGGCCAGCGTCTGCAGCGCGACCAGCGTGTCATCCACCTGCAGCGTGCGTTCGGTCCACGAATAGCGATGCCATTGATCCTGGCGCACGACTGCCGCAACCGCTCCTCGTTCCAGTGCCGCGCTGACGTAGTCATGCCCATCCAACCGCTCGCCTTTCACCGCAAAGAAAAGCTCGCCCGCTCGGATGCTGCGCGAGTCGATGGAGTATCCCTGCGCGATTTCGTGGCCGGGAAAGTCGCCGGCGGCAGCCAGGAACTCCGCGATTTTTGCCAGCGTCAGCTTCATGTCACGAAAAGATCATTGTTGAATGTTGATTGTTGATTGTTGAATAAAATACCGGGTGCCCCATTTCTCGCGCGTCCTTTGCGCGAGAAGTGGGGATTTCGAATTTCAATTGTTGATTGCTGAATGAAAACCGTTAACGGCATGCGCTCTTGAAGTTTCATTCAACAATCAACAATCAACAATTCCCTCCCGCCGCCGTGCATTCAAATCCCGCCGCCCGCAGCGCCTCCTGCGCCACCTCGACATCGTCAAACGGGACCGATCCCTCCCGCGTTACCTGCACCTTCTCGTGTCCCTTGCCCGCAATCAGCACAATGTCTCCCGGCCGCGCCTCGGCGACGGCGAGCGCGATCGCCTTGCGCCGGTCTGGTTCAACGCTGTACTTCGCGCCCGATTTCTGCAGCCCCACCAGCGCGTCGTTGATGATCGCCCGTGGATCCTCGCTGCGTGGATTGTCCGAGGTCAGCACCACGAAATCGCTGCCTCGCCCCGCCGCCTCGCCCATCAGCGGACGCTTGGCGCGGTCGCGATCGCCCCCGCAGCCGAAAACGGTCAGCACCCTGCCCTTTGCGCCAGCCCCGGTTCCCGCGCGCGACACGAACTCCCGCGCCAGCGCCGTCAGATTGCGCAGCGCATCGTCGGTGTGCGCGTAGTCCACGACCATCGTGAACGGCTGCCCGCAATCGACGCGCTGAAATCTTCCCGGCACGTGGGTCAGCGACCCGACGCCGCGCGCAATCGCCCCCGACTCGCATCCGCGCGCGAAGCACGCCGCGGCTGCCGCCAGAATGTTGTAAACGTTCACCCGCCCGATCAGCGGCGAGAACAGCGGAATCTTCCCCTCCGGCGTGATCAGGTCGAAGCGCGTTCCGCGCGGCGCGATGTCCACATTCTCCACGTGAAATTCGCCGCGCTGCAATCCATAGGTCAGCACCACCGAGTTGTGTTTCCGGCTGAACTCCGCCAGCTTCGCGCCATATTCGTCGTCGAGATTCGTCACCGCCGCGCGGGGCGCATCTGTCCCGCAGCCCGCGAACAGCACCTGCTTGGCCGCGAAATATTCTTCCATCGTCCGGTGATAGTCGAGATGATCGCGCGTCAGATTGGTGAACACGGCCACGTCAAAGGGCACACCGTAGACACGCTCCTGGGCCAGCGCATGCGAAGAAACTTCCATGACCGCGTCGCTCACGCTCTGCGCGACCGCTTCGCTCAACAGCCGCGCCAGTTCCAGCGCCTCGGGCGTGGTGTGCGGCGCCGGATAGACGCGTCCCGCCACGTGATATTCGATCGTCCCGATCAGCGCGCTCTTTCGCCCGGCCGCCCCCAGAATTGATTCCACCAGAAACGCCGTCGTGCTCTTCCCATTTGTTCCGGTGATGCCCGTAATCGCAATCCGCTCCGCCGGGCGTTTGTAGAAATTCTCACTCACCCGCGCCAATGCCCGTCGCCCATTCGGCACCACCGCCCACGCTACTCCTTCGCGCAGCGTCTCGCCCGCCGAGTCGGTGACCACCGCCACCGCTCCCGCCCGAATCGCCTGATCGATGAAGCGATTCCCGTCAGACGTCTCCCCGCGCATGGCCACGAACAGGCATCCGGGCCTGACCCGCCGCGAGTCGTATTCCACACTCGTGACCTCGGCGTTCCCGCTTTGCGAAAGGAACTCCACCCCATCCAGCAGATGTTGGAAGGTCATTGGTGGAGATTATAAGCGGGGGTCGGGGACCAGAGGACAGGGGCTAGAGTCCAGGGACTAGAGTAGGCCGCGATTACTCTCCACATCGGACAATGCCTCCCCTAGCTACCAGTAGCTACCAGTCCCTGCATTACTAACCCCTAGCCCCTAGCCTCCAGTCCCTAGCTATTACCTCGGTCACGTTCCCGCCCCTGCCAGCCCGCGCTACATTAGGCCCATGAGTTCGGGAACCACTCATATCAAGTATCGCTGCGCGCAATGCGAGCAGTTGGAAGACCTCTGCCAGTGTGAAAAGTATTGTGTGCTGTGCCAGGCCATCACCGACATTCGCATCTGCCAGGACGGACTCATGTACTGCGAGCCCTGCCGCGACGCCTGCGACTACAAAACCTCGTCCGACTAGCGGTAGTCTGCTGATTTCATACAAAGGGCACGAAGAAGGTCAGCTACACTTTTGCCTTCGCGCAACTTCGTGTTTTCGTGGTTTGTCGATTTCAGGAAACTACACGACGAGCGCGGCCCTCGCATCTCCCGCAACGTCCTGTTATCCTGAAAATGTAGCTCCCGCTCCTGAGATCCCGTGTGATCCCGGCCCTTGGCAAGCAACGGATGTTTGAGGGAAAATAAAACGCTTTTGCCCTGATCCCTTTGCATCGCCCTTTCTTGAGGAGATTTCATGGCCACCACGATGCACGTCAGCGACGTAGCCGAGTTGCTGAGCGAAGGCAGAACGCACTTCAATCTCCATCCCGGGGCGCTGGTGGAGCACTCCATCCGCCGCCATGAGGCGAAGCTGGCGGCCAACGGCGCCATCGTGGGCTACACCAACCGCACCGGGCGCTCCCCCAAAGACAAGTTCATCGTCAAAGATGCCACGACCGCAAACACCGTGGCCTGGGGCGCCGTGAACGCCGCCATCGAGCCGGAGAAGTTCGACGCCCTCTATGCCCGCGTCATGGAGCACCTGCGCGGCCGCGAACTGTTCGTGCAGGATCTTTTCTGCGGCGCCGATCCTGCCTACCGCCTGCCCGTGCGCATCATCAACGAGTACGCCTGGCACAACCTGTTCGTGCGCCAGCTTTTCCTGCGTCCCACCGAGGCCGAACTCAAGACGCACCATCCCGAGTTCACCGTGATTTCCGCTCCCGAGTTCAAGGCCGATCCCAAACGCGACGGCGTGAACTCTGAAGTCTTCATCCTGGTCAACTTCACCCGGCGCACCGTGCTGATCGGCGGCACATCGTACGCCGGCGAAATGAAGAAATCGATCTTCGGCGTAATGAACTACATTCTGCCGCAGCGCAACGTCTTCCCCATGCACTGCTCGGCCAACGTCGGCCGCAACGGCGTGACCGCGCTGTTCTTCGGCCTTTCCGGCACCGGCAAGACCACGCTCTCGGCCGATCCCTCGCGCGACCTGATCGGCGACGACGAGCATGGCTGGAGCGCCGACGGCATCTTCAACTTCGAAGGCGGATGCTATGCCAAGTGCATCAAGCTCTCGAAGAAAAACGAACCGCAGATCTGGAACGCCCTGCGCTTCGGCTGCGTGCTCGAAAACGTTACGCTCGATCCCCACACCCGCATTCCCGACTACAACGACGATTCAAAGACGGAGAACACGCGCGCCGCCTATCCCGTCGATTTCATCGACAACGCCGTCATCCCCGGAGTTGGCGGACATCCTAAAAACGTCGTCTTCCTCACCGCCGACGCCTTCGGCGTGCTCCCTCCGATTTCGCGCCTCACCCCGGAGCAGGCCATGTATCACTTCTTCTCCGGCTACACGGCGAAAGTCGCCGGAACCGAGGCCGGCGTGAAAGAGCCGTCCGCGACCTTCTCGACCTGCTTCGGATCGCCCTTCCTGCCCCTGCGGCCCAAGGTCTACGCCGAAATGCTCGGCCGCCGCCTGCGCGAGCACAGCGCGCAATGCTGGCTGGTCAACACCGGATGGCAGGGCGGGCCCTACGGCGTGGGCAAGCGCATGGACATCCCCTTCACCCGCGCCATGGTCGACGCCGCGGTCGAGGGCGAACTGACCAGAGAAGAATTCGAGATTGAGCCCACCTTCGGCTTCAGCATTCCCCGCTCTTGCCCCGGCGTGCCACCGCAGGTGCTGAACCCGCGCAACGCCTGGCCTGACAAGGCCGCCTACGACCAAGCCGCCGAAGACCTGCGCCTCCGCTTCGCCAGGAATTTCGAAAACTTCGACGCGCCCCCCGAGGTCAAGGCCGCAGGACCGAAAGCGCAGAGATAGAGATAGAGCACGACTGGCTCTCCCTCCGAGCCACTCGATCTCCCCGCCGATCGCCTGCATCACACTCCCGGCGTGCTAGACTTCCGCCACTTGTCGATTTCCTCGGGGGGACCTATGTGGGAAGAAGACCACCCGGCCGGCCCATCCAATCCTGATGCGGAAACCCAGCTCGAAAGCCGCGCTGCCGGCTCGTCCAACTCCGGCGCCGACGCCACCCTCGACAGCTCTGCCGCCTTCGGCATCTCGCCGCTCGACGGCACCACTGCCAGAGAACCACAATCCATCGGTCCGTACCGACTGCTCCGCCGCCTCGGCGAGGGCGGCATGGGACAAGTCTGGCTCGCCGAACAGACTGCTCCCGTGCACCGCAACGTCGCCCTCAAGCTGATCAAGGTTGGCGCCTGCGACGCCGAAGTTCTCCAACGCTTCCGCTCCGAGCGCCAGTCGCTGGCCATGATGGAGCATCCCGCTATCGCCAAGGTTTTCGACGCCGGCGCCGCGCCCGACGGCCAGCCCTACTTCGTCATGGAGTACGTCCCCGGCGTTCTCATCACGCACTACTGCGACCAGAAACGCCTCAGCATCCGGCAGCGTCTCGAACTGTTCATCAAAGTCTGCGAGGGAGTGCAGCACGCGCACCAGAAGGCAATCATTCATCGCGACCTGAAGCCGGCCAACATTCTGGTCACCGAAGTCGACGGCCAGCCCATGCCCCGCATCATTGATTTCGGCCTGGCCAAAGCCACCGGCCCCGAGATCGGCGACGAAACCATGATGACCCGCGCCGGCGGTTTCCTGGGCACGCCCGGCTACATGAGCCCCGAGCAGGCCGAATCGAAAGGGGATGTCGACACGCGCACCGACGTGTACTCGCTCGGCGTCGTGCTCTATGTCCTGCTGACCGGCGACCAGCCCTTCGACGTCAGCCAGTGGAAAAAGCAGCCCTTTTACGAAGTGCTGCGCCAGTTGCGCGAAGTCGACCCGCCGCCGCCCAGCGCGAAGGTTCACGCCACGGCGGAGAAGGAAGCGAAGCGCAAGCCGGAGTCATCCTCGGCCTCCAGCGCCGAACTGCGCGGAGTCCCCTTCCGGCAGCTGGAAAGCCTGCTGCATGGCGATCTGGACTGGATCACCATGAAGGCGATCGAGAAAGACCGCGCGCGCCGCTACGGCACACCGATGGAGCTGGCGGCCGATGTCGGCCGCTACCTGCACAACGAGCCGGTCGTCGCCCGCCCCGCGAGCACGGCGTACCGCCTGCAAAAATACGTTCGCCGCCACCGCGTGGGCGTGGCCGTGGCCGCAGGGCTGGTTCTGCTGCTGGCCGGGTTCGCGGCCATGCAGGCGGTGCAACTGCGCCGCACCACGCGCGAGCGCGACCGCGCCGCCCGCATCACCGATTTCATGACCAGCATGTTCAAGGTCGCCGACCCCAGTGAAGCCCGCGGCAACAGCATCACCGCGCGCGAGATTCTGGACAAGGCTTCCAGCGACATCAACACCGGACTGAGCAAAGATCCCGAGCTGCAGGCGCAGCTCATGTACACCATGGGCGATGTCTATTCCAGCCTCGGCCTCGACTCCCGCGCCGAGTCCCTGTTCCGCAGTTCGCTCGACATCGACGGCCGGGTGCTCGGTTCCGGCAATCGTGATACGCTCCGCGCCGCCGCCAGCCTGGCACAAAGCCTCCGCTATCAGGGGCATTATCCCGAGGCCGAAGCGTTGATTCGGCCAACCCTCGACGCGCAACGCCGTCTCTTCGGGCCCAGGGACCCGGATACGCTCCGCTCCATCAACAGCCTGGCCAATACCCTCGACCTGCAAAGCAAGCACGCGGAGGCGGACAAGCTTTTGAGCGACCTGCTGGTCGTTGAACGCCAGGTGTTCGGACCGGAACACCCCGACACCATGAAAACCATGCGCAATCTCAGCATCGTGTTCCGCGAGGAGGGCCACTTCGCCGATGCCGAGAAAGTGCAGCGGGAAACGCTCGCCATCGAGCAGCGCCTGGTCGGCCCCGATTCCGGGGACACCTTGAGCATCATGGTCAGCCTGGGAAACACCCTCCTCGCGGAGGGCCACTATGCCGATGCCGAAAAGATCAGCCGCGAAGTCTTCGCCATTCGCAGCCGGGTGCTTGGTCCCGAGCATCCCGAGAGCCTGGTCTCCAAGTACAACCTGGCCCTGGTGCTCTTGCGTGAGGGACGTTTTGCGGAGTCGGAAAAGCTGGCTCGCGAAGCTCTGGCCAGCCGGCAGCGGGCTCTCGGCCCCGAGCATCCCGATACCCTCATGAGCATGGACCAGCTGGGAGAAATTCTGTCGGCAGAAGGGCGAGTCTCCGAGGTGACTGCGCTGATGCGCGAGGTGGTCGCGCTCAAGACCAAGGTCTTGGGCGTGGAGCACTTCAGCACGCTGATCTCGATGAACAACCTGGCGGAGGCGCTGTTCGCCGACGGGCGCTTGGCCGAGGCGGAGCAGGAGCATCGCGAGACCCTCGAGATCCGGCGGCGTCTGCTCGGACCCGAGCATCCCGATACTTTGTACTCCATGGCGGGACTGGCCGGGACTCTTTCGCACGAAGGCCGCTACCCGGAAGCGGAGCAGTTGCTGCAGCAGGCGTTGCAGATTCAGGTGCGCACTCTGGGCGCGGATTCGCCCGACGCCGCCCGCACGACCTACGGCCTGGCCTCCATCGCGGCACGGACGGGAAAGCGGGATCAGGCGTTGAGTCTGCTAAGCCAGGCCATCGATCACGGGCTGAGCCCCGACGCCGATCTGAGTGTGGCTACGGATGCCGATCTCAAATCGCTGCACGGCGATCCCCGCTTTGACAAGATCGTCGCCGATGCCAAACAACGCTCCGCCCCGCAGCAACCAAATTGAAGGCAGAAATCGGCCCGGCGCACCACCATCCCGATGTCTGCACCAATATTGGTGCAATAAGCCGCAAATTGCCCGTTTTCAGCCCTTTGGTCGCCTGGACCCCTGTGCAGGAAATTCATCCTAAACCATTGAAATTAAGGCACTTAGTTTCACGAGTTAAATCGATTTAGCTGTCCGCCAGAGCGCGGCCGAAGCCTGCCCCACCCGCAGTCCATCCGCACTGCGCAAACCCCGCCGCTCGCCCTGGAATCGCCGGGCGGGTCATTCCTCGCACCGATCAGCCTCGCCATGATCAGATCGAGATTCGATCGCTTCCGCCACAAAACTCCGACCGTGAACTTTGACCGCCGGCCCTGACGTCTGTAATCTCCTATACGTTTCAATAGCCACATGGCGTCATCACTCTCACGACATCCCTGCGAGGTCACCGTGCGCAAACACTTATTCGTGCTCTTTCTGCTCCTGGCCACTCTGCTTCTGGTCACTCCGTCGATCGCACAAACCGATGCCGCTTCCTTTGCCGCGTCGCTGGTCCGATACGATGTCCATCCCAACATCGTGTATCACACGGCCGACAACTACGAAGATCGTCTTGACGTCTACACGCCGGCGGATGCGTCGCCGCCCACGCCCGTCGTCGTGCTCATCCACGGCGGCGGATGGATCGAGGGCGTGAAGGAAAGCCGCGTGCTCGACGTCGTGCCTTTTCTGCAGATGGGCTTTGCCGCGGTGAACGTCGAATATCGCTTGGGGCGGGTGGCGCGAGCTCCGGCCGCGGTGGAAGACTGCCGCTGTGCTCTGCACTGGGTCTTCGCCAACGCCAAGAAATATAACTTCGACCCGCAGCGCGTCGTGGTGGAGGGAGGATCGGCAGGGGGACACCTTGCGCTGATTACCGGCATGCTAACGCCCGCCGCGGGATTCGATCGCGAGTGCCGCACGCCTGACGATGATGTCTGGCGGTCGAACCCGGGCACGGACAAAGATCCGCGGGTCGCGGCCATCGTGAACTGGTACGGCATCGCCGACGTGCCCGACGAACTTCATGGACCCAACGCCAAGGGGTACACGGTCGTGTGGCTCGGCGACCAGCCCGACGCCGACAGCATCGCCAAACGCGTCTCGCCCATGAGCTACGTGAACGCCAACGTTCCGCCCATCATCACCATCCACGGCGACAAAGACGAACTCGTTCCTTACTCGCAGTCGGTGCGTTTGCACAAGGCGCTCGATGCGGCGGGAGTTCCCAACCAGCTCTACACCGTGCCCGGCGGCAACCATGGCCGCTTCTCCGCCGAGGAGAATCAGAAGATATGGGTGGCCATCCGCCAGTTCCTGCGGCAAAACGTTAAGGGCCTGGCAGACAGCGCTGCTGCAAAGTAGAAGAAACGAATCAGTACCCAGTACTCAGTACCCAGTACTCGGTACTCAGGACTCGCATCTGGCTACAGGGCTAGGGGGGAAGTGGTGGTGAGTGGTCAATGGTCGTGTAGCGTGTGGAGTGAACCGTGCGGATCTATTTGGAAGTTTGTCATTCCGAGCGCCCGTTCTTCGGGCGCGAGGAACCTGCTGTGCCGCGGCCGGCAAACAGCAGATTCCTCCGCTTGCTTCGCAAGCGTCGGAATGACAAGGGGCGTGGGTGAGCTGATACCTCACCCGCGCGTCACTGGCCACCGACCACTGACCACTCCCCACAACCCCCGACCCTTAGCCCCTGACCTCTAGCCTCTAGCCCCTAGCCTCTGCTCTCACGCTTTCTTCAGCAGCCGCGTGATCCAGATCAAAATCACGGCGCCGAAGATGGCCACGATGATCGTGCCGATGAAGCCACCGGCGTGAATGCCGAGAACCCCGACCACCCATCCGCCCACGACGGCGCCGATGATGCCGAGGACGATGTCCATGATCACGCCGTAGCCGCCGCCCTTCATGATCCTGCCTGCGGCCCAGCCTGCGATCAGACCAACGACTGCCCACCAAATCAGGTTCATGATCATACGATCCTCCTGTGCTCTCGTGACCGGGGAGACTATTGGGAAACGGGCGATCTGTCAAATCGGAGTCAGTAGTCAGTAGTCCGGGGGTCAGCAATCAGCGGTTCAGTGACCCATAGCGGTGAATGCTTTGCTGAACTGACTACTGACGACTGACTACTGACCCCTAGTCCCTAGCCCCTGTGATTAAATCAACCCATGTTCGCGCGCAAGATTCGCGTGGAGTATGAAGAGGCCGGCCGCCGGCTGCCCTGCCCCATGAAGTGGCTCGACAGCTTCTCCATGCGCAACTTCACCAATGCCAGCGTCTTCGACGACACGCTCCCCGTCTCCGATGGCCACATGGAGATCGGAACCAACGTCCCGCTCCCCGACCTTGCCACTGCCATGGAGGACTGGTTCCGGCGCAAGGGCTATCTTCCGAAAGAGTCGAAGTTGCTACTAGCGGAGGCCTGATTCACGGCACACAATCGGCTGAAATTCAGCAGCGGGCGCGTGAAATCACGCTGCCGCGGCAGTCCTCTGACCCTGCCAGCAACTTTCGTGCAACGTGCGGGTTTCTGTTTTCAACCAGTTGCGCGGCCCGGGCAGATGGCAGTGGGGTTGCATCGTTGTGCGGAGTGAAGCGCGCGGCAGCACGACATCTGTTTACAAGCGCTTTACCTGGGGCTGACAAACCCGGCGTGCAGAGCGGCATATAAGAAAGCTGCGACGTCAAGAGGTGCCTCGTGAGCTACAAACTACAATCTCCCCGAATGAGCAATGCGGAAGTCTTCAACAACATCGTGGTCGAGGGCTGCGGCAGCAGCCTGCAGGAGCGCAGCAGCGACTTTCATCTTCTGCGGTCCTGGTACGAGTATGACGCCGAAGCGGCCGCACCGGCCTCCAAAGGAGGCTTCAACTGGAAAGCGCTGCTGGGGATGACGATCCTGGTGGGCATCAGCGCCGCGTTCTGGGTGGGAGTGGGTGCGCTGGTGTCGCGGATCTGGAAGTAGAATCAATTGTTGATTGTTGATTTTTGAATGAAAATCCCATGGCTCCGGCCTTGGTGGGTTTCATTCAACAATCAAAATTCAACAATCAACAATCGCCTCACTTGTCATAGTGCAGCAGGGCCATCACGTCGTAGTTCTTCAGCTTTTCCCGCCCCTTCAGGAAGTCCAGCTCCACCACAAAACCCAGGCCGGCGATTTCCGCTCCCAGCGAGAGGGCGAGACTGGCCGTGGCTTCGGCGGTGCCGCCGGTGGCGAGCAGGTCATCCACGATCAGCACACGCTGGCCTTTCTGGATCGCGTCCTTGTGAATCTCGAGCGAGGCCAGCCCGTATTCGAGCGCATATTCCTGCTTCACCGTCGCCGCCGGAAGCTTGCCGGGCTTGCGCACGGGAACGAATCCGGCATTCAGACGATAGGCGAGCGCGGGACCGAAGATGAATCCGCGGGCCTCCATGCCCAGCACCAGATCGACGTCCTGCGAGATGTAGTACTCCGAAAACTTGTCGATGAGCGTGGCGAAGCCGACCTTGTCCTTGAGCAAGGTTGTGATGTCATAAAAGAGAATGCCGGGCTTGGGGAAATCCGGGACTTCGCGAATGAGGCGCTTGAGCTGGTCGGAATTGAGGGGTGAGTTCGGCATCGATGCTCCTTGGCTGAGCGAATGTTGATTGATGACTGTTGATTGTTGAATGTTGATTGTTGAATGTTGAATGAAAACCGCGAAAGCGCCCGAGTTCCCGGGTGTTCATTCAACAATCAAAAATCAACAATCAACAATTTCTGCCCCTACCACGCTCCTTCAATGCGAAATGAGCTGAGCCCGTTGACCGTTTGGGCGTCGGAAACTTCGACCGCGTCCACGCGCGCGGCGCGCGGGCCTTCGCGCAGGCGCGAATGCAATCCCAGGAGCTGGTCGCGCGTGCCCTGGGCCAGAACTTCAACGCTGCCGTCGTGATTATTGCGCACCCAGCCGGCGATGCCGAGCACGTGCGCTTCGCGCTCCACAAACCAGCGGAAGCCCACGCCCTGCACGCGTCCGCGGACCACGTAGCGGCGCGCTTCAGTCGGTTTTTCCGTGGGAGCCACAGGAAGCAGTGTATTGTAGCGCCGGCATCCTGCCGGCTGTCGCGGGGCCATCCTGGCCTCGCCTGCGGGGGCGGGACGTCCCCGCGACAGCCGCCGGGACGGCGGCGCTACCAGTTACGCCCGCGACAAATACGCGCCTTCGGACGTATCCACCTTGATCTTCTCGCCTTCGTTGATGAACGGCGGCACCTGCACGACCAGCCCGGTCTCGGTCTTCGCCGCCTTGGTGACGCTGGAAGCGGTCGCGCTCTTCAGCCCGGGTTCGGTTTCAACCACGGTCAGGATGACGGTCTGGGGCAACTCAATGCCAACGGCTTTTCCGTCGAAGAATTCCACTTTGATTTCAAGGTTGGGAATGAGGTATTCGACCGCGTCGCCCAGAGTTTCTTTGGTCAGGTGGGTCTGCTCGTAGTTGGTGGTGTCCATGAAGTAGTAGCTGTCGCCGTCGGCGTAGAGAAACTGCATTTCGACTTCGTCCACGTTGACCTTCTCGATGGGATCGGGCGAGCGGAAGCGGTGCTCGAACATGGCGCCCGTGCGCAGGTTGCGCAGCTTGGCCTGGATGAAGGCGCGCAGGTTGCCGGGCGTGCGGTGCTCGACCGAGAACACGGAGTGCAGATCGTTGTTGTGCTTGATGATCATGCCGGGACGAAGCTGGGTGGCAGGAATCGACATCGGTTCAAAAGTCTCCTGGATGATGGCGCTTTGCGGAGCCGGCGAAAGGGCTTGTCCAGAGCAAGTAGAACGCGCCGAAGACAGGCAGGCCACTGGTTTCGCTGCTACGAAAGGGTGAAAGCGTTATTTTACACCATCACCGGCCGCGTAGCCCCGGACGCATTCGTCCGGGGCCGATCGATGTGGCCACCAGGGGCGGACGAATGCGTCCGCCCCTACGCGGTTCCACTGGCTTCCCGGCAGGACTAGAATCGTTACAACCCTGGGTTCGCGACGATCGTCTTAGGGAGGCTCGTCCTAGAAGGTTCCAAGACGCCGGGATTGGCACACGCCTTAGCGGGCGAGAAAGAGGTTTTCATCATGCGCATCGGACGGTATGAATCATCGGAGAGCAGCAACATCGGCACGGCGATCACTTTTCTGCTGATTGGATTGGGAGCGGGGGCGCTGGCCGGGCTTTTGCTCGCGCCCAAGAGCGGCAAGGCGCTGCGGCGTGACCTCAAGCGCGGCTACGACGACGCCGTGGATAGCGTCGGCGAATGGGCCGACGAGGCCGCCGACAAAGCGAAAGAGCGCGTGCGCGAAGCCGGGAGTAAAGTCCGCGACGCGGCCAGCCGCGGCGTTGAGATGGCCGCCGATCTGGGCGAAGACCTGCGCGACAAGGCCCGCGAAAAAGTCGAGCCGCTGCGCAAAGCGATCAATCGGGGCTGAAATACTAGTGGTCAGTGGTCAGTGATTAGTGATTAGTGATCAGAGGTCAGGGTCCGGGCCGGAGACCTGCCCACCCGAAATCAGCGACTGACACCGCCGTGGAAGAGCGGCGCTTCAGCGCCGCGTTAAGTGCGCTAAAGAATTGCGGGCTTTAGCCCCTGCGGGCCCCAGGGCCTAAAGGCCATTCCATCCCGGAAAAACGTGACGCGGCCCTGAAGGGCCGCTCTTCCACGCGGTTGCGCGGTCAAATATCAGTGGTCGGTGATCAGTGGGCAGTAGGGGCAGGTCTTCTCCAAACATTGGCCACTGATCACCGACCACTTCCTTTGGTCTTGCGGACCACTGGCCACTAACCACTGCACTCAATAGAGGTGGAAATCCACCTCCACCGCGATTTGCGTGGCCACGGGCTGGCCGTTCAGAGTGGCGGGCTTGAAGCGCCAGCGGCTGACGGCTTCGATGGCTTTCTCGTCCAGACCCATGCCGAGGCTTTGACCCACGCGAATGTTGTACGTGCGTCCGTCCTGCCCAACCACCAGCAGCAGAACCACGATCCCCTGATGTTTGACCTTGCGGGCTTCGTCGGAAAAGCTCGGCTCCGGGCTGTAGATCGGCTGCGGCACGGTGACTCCCTTTTTTCCCGCGGGATAGACGCCCGGCGGTCCCGAGCCCACATGCGGTCCGGCGCGATCGCCGACCCCGCCGCAACATCCGTCCCCGACGCCGCTTGGCCCACCGGGTCCGTTCGAGAGCCAGCGCGTGAAGGGAGACGAAGGATCTCCGATCTGCATGCTCTCTGGGAATTTCACCTCGGGCGCGACGACCACAGTTTCCTCAGCTGGCAGCCGGGGCATCTGCGTGGGACGCATGACATTCGGAGGCACGATCTGTTCCTCCAGCGAAGCTTGCGGAGGAGTGCCCTGCGACGCGGGAAGGTTTTCGAAGTTGCCGCCGCCTCCGCCGTTGTGGCCGGAGAAGACCAGCGGCAGATCGTCAAGCCGGGGCAGGCGGGCGTGAATCTCCGGCGGGGGACCGATTACGCAGGTGGTGAAGTAGATGAGCAGTCCGATGGCGGCGGCCTGTCCGAGCAGGGAAAGCACAATGGGCTCGCACCGCGTGCGGTAGAGGCCGTCACCCTCGCGAGAGAACATGGAAAAAAGATTCGGACCCGAGGGCCCGGCAGTGGCTGCAGTCACGGCGCGCTCCTGGTGGATAGTCGTGAGCGGTCGACTTGCGGTGAGACGCAGGAATGGAGAAAAAGGATTTCTGAAGGCAGGGGATAGAGGGAGGTCAGGGGCTAGGGGCTAGGGACTAGAGGCTAGCGGACCTGATCGAATGTTCAATACCCATCTCGGTCGCGGCCGACATATCTTCCCGTTTTGTCATTCAGGGCGCTGGTTTTGGGCGCGGAGAACCTCCTGTTTCCACGGGGAAGGCAAACAGCAGGTTTCTCCTCGCTGCGCTCGTCGGAATGACAACCCAATAAATGACAACCAGATTAGTTTGACCCTGACCTGGTCGGCTCGACCCTGACTGCCCCCCCGATCCGCTGGCCCACTGACCCCTAGCCTCTAGCCCCTGGCCCCTGAATCCTGCTAGCGAAACAGGGCGCCGAACACGCCTTTGATGTGTCCGAAGAAGCCGCGGTGTTCGGCTTTCTTCTTGGGCGGAGGCGGAGTTACGACCGCGTCGAGATAAACCTGGCGCGGCCTGGCCTCATCGATCACGGGCAAGTCACGGGCGGCCTGGGCCGGAGGTCGAGGCACGCTGCCGCGATTCTTCGCCGTGAACACGAACGGAACGTCCACCTTGACGTGCGTGTCGCTGGGTTGAGGTGGCGGCGGCAGAGGCGGGGTGACTACTCCGTCGGACGCCCGGGTCTGGAGAGAACTGTCGCCCGGAGAGATCGATGCCGGCGGATTAATCACGCCGGTGGGCGTGCGGACCAGGTGCGCCTTCGCCGACAGCTCAACATCGCTGATGGCGGGCGGTGGGGCGGTCTCCGCGGTCAGGCTGCGCCGGGGCGGAGGCGGGCATCCGCAGTCGAGCGGAATGCGGTCGTCGACTTGATCGATCTGGCCGCCGCGGAACACGACCTGCTCCTGCGGTTTCACCTGATAGAAGCGCTCCCCCATCAACTCGGTGACCAGCGCAGACGAAGCGTTGCCCTTGAGCGCGCGGACGCACGTGTTGCCATGCGCGTCGGCGCTGATGGCGAAATCGAACATCCCCGGTCCGGCGAACAGGATGCGGAAGTCGGGGGTCATGACGGAATGGGCCGCGGCATCGAGGGTGTAGTGCGTCTCCAGCGAGCCGGTGTTCATGCTGAGCATGAGGTCGCGCCGGTTCGGCGATGGCATGACCGAGATCGATGTGCCTGGGCAGACGTGAACTTCTCCTCCCCGCGACAGGTGCAGGATAGCGGTTTCCGAGCCCGCCGCCAGCGAAGAACCGGCGCGCAGCAGGTTTCCTGTTGGCACTGTGGGCTCGCTGGCCACGGGGACCACCTCGGCATGAGCATTGGCCGAAGAGCCCGGCGTCCTGCCGGCGGCCTCGGCCATTGGCTTCAGGCGAACCATCACGCGATTGCCGGCGGCGTCCCAGCTGTAGCCGTAAGGCGCACGCAGATCGACGACGATATGGGTTAACGGCGGATTGGTTTGTGATTGATCGGTGCGGATGCCCAGAATGTTTTCGTTCTCGGCCACGGCCGGCTTCTGCTCCAGCCGAAGGCGCGCGGGCAGGTCAATGAGGAGATGGGGCGGAGCATCGAAGGAATGAATCTGCGGCACCAGCGGAGCGGAAGCCAGAATCTCGATCGCGGGGACGCTGCGCTCCTGCACCACGCGGATGCTGGTGATCACTGGCGCCGGCCCAACCTCCGGGCCGGACGGCGGCTGGTCCGCCGCCTGCTGAGCAGCCACCGGCCCTGCCAGCAGGATCGCCAGCAAGGCGGTCGGCACAGATTTCACTGCGAGTCGCGGCAAAACTCTCTCTCCACGAGAAGATTAAAGGAATCGGGGGTCCGTCGCCAGTGTTCAGTGATTAGGGGATAGAGGCCAGGGAATAGGGGCTAGCGGCCAGAGGCCGGGCTCACGCCTGCGCTGCTCTTCACTGATCCCTAGCCCCCAGCCCCTGGCTTTTCACGCTTGCGGCAGAAACTCGTACTGCTCAATCACGGCAGCCACGGCGAGCTTGCCGTCGGAGCGAGGCTCCTCGACACGCACCACCCGCCCCTTGCACTGCACCCGGATGCTCTCGGTAAGAGTGATCTCGGGCGGCAGGGTTAAGGTAAAGGCAATAGGCGATCCCGGGCTCACTGCGGCCTCCAGGAAGAAGCAGATGCCGCGGGCGCTGACATCGCGAATCTGGGCGAGCTCACTGCTGATGTTGTTCTCTTCCGGACTGACGCTGACCGGTACGTGGAGCGCGAAGCGTCGTGCAGCCCGCTTTTCTTGCTGGGGCTCGGCCATGCGTGCCTCCAAAGTGGCGCTGAAGTGGCGATGGAACCTTTAAAAACGAGGATCACCCGAGCGGTTAGTCCGGGTCAATACCACCCATGGGTCAGCGGGTAGCCCGATCAGGGGAGGGGGATCAGGGGCTAGGGGCTCAGGGGCTAGGGGCTCAGGGGCTAGGGGCTCAGGGGCTAGGGGCTAGAGGTCAGCGGGTCAGTAAAGAACACTTGTCATTCCGAGCGGGCCTTGCCCGCGAGGAACCTGCTGTTCTGGCAGCAGGCAGAAAGCAGGTTCCTCCTCGCTGCACTCGTCGGAATGACAAGCGCAAATTGGGGGCACCGTCGATCTCTGATTTCTGGTTTCTGATCTCTGATTTCTGATTTCTGATCCCTCACTACTGGCAACTGACCACTCGTCCTGTGTACTCTCATAATCAGGAGCACATTCCCGTGGTCTTCGTCCTCGACAACTACGATTCGTTTACCTACAACCTGGTGCAATACGTCGGGGAACTGGGCGCCCAGGTGGAGGTGCGGCGCAACGATCAAATCACGGTGGGCGAGATCGAGGCCATGCGGCCGGAGCGGATCATCATCTCGCCGGGGCCATGCACGCCGCACGAGGCGGGGATCAGCATGGAACTGGTCCGGCATTTCGCCGGAAAAGTGCCGGTGCTGGGTGTGTGCCTGGGGCATCAGGCGATCGGCGAAGCCTTCGGCGGGCGCGTGGTGCGCAACTCTCATATCATGCACGGAAAGACGAGCCAGGTCGTGCACGACAACAAGACCGTCTTTCAAGGCCTTCCCATGCCCATGACGGCCACGCGCTATCACTCGCTCATCGTCGAAGAAAAAAGCTTACCCAGCGATCTGGAGGTCAGCGCCTGGACCACGGAGAAAGACGGCCGGCGCACCATCATGGGCCTGCGCCACCGGCACTATGCGGTCGAGGGCGTCCAGTTCCATCCGGAAAGCGTGTTGACGGAAGCGGGAAAGCGGCTGATCGGAAACTTTCTGAAGCAGTAATCAACAGCAAAAACCTGTAGCCACGGATTTGCACGGATCGTACGGATTTGGTTTGATTCTGTGAAGTATCCGTGTTAATCCGTGAGATCCGTGGCGCTTTAATTTCGTCCTCTCGCCATTTCCACCGCCCTCAGCAGCGCCTGCGCCTTGTTCATCGACTCATCAAATTCACGCGCCGGGTTGGAGTCGGCAACGATTCCCGCTCCTGCCTGCAGATGTGCGTGCTTGCCCTGCATGAGCACGGTGCGAATGCCGATGCAGGAATCGAGATTGCCGGCGAAGTCGGCGTAAAGGACTCCGCCTCCGTAGATGCCGCGGCGGGTGGGCTCGAGTTCTTCGATCACCTGCATGGCGCGAACTTTCGGCGCTCCGCTGAGCGTGCCGGCGGGGAAGCAGGCGGCTAAGGCATCGAGCGCGTCGAGATCGGGGCGCAACTTTCCTTCCAGCGCCGAGACCAGGTGCATGACGTGGGAGTAGCGCTCGACGTACATCAGGTCTTTCACTTTCACCGAGCCGTAGTCGCTGACGCGGCCGAGATCGTTGCGGCCAAGGTCGACCAGCATGACGTGCTCGGCACGCTCCTTTTCGTCGTTGCGCATCTGCGCCTCGAGCCGCTGGTCTTCGGCTTCGTCCTGGCCCCGGGGATGCGTGCCTGCGATCGGGCGGTATTCGAGTTTGCGCCCGGTCACGCGCACCAGCATCTCCGGAGACGAGCCGAAGATGTGGGTAGCGTTCCCGCGCAGATCGTTCATGCGCAGGAAATAGAGATAGGGCGAAGGATTGATCTGGCGCAGGGCGCGATAGAGATCGAAGGCCGCGACGCCGGGAGTGAAGTCGAGGCGCTGCGAGAGCACGACCTGGAAGATGTCGCCGGCAGCAATGTATTCCTTGCAGCGCTCGACGCCGCGGAGAAAGTCTTGGCGGCGGGTGCGGGCGTGGATCTTGAGCTTGCCGGGCTTGGTCTTCTCAGTTCTTGCCGTAGACGACTTACGCCAGAGGGCGGAGCTGAGGCCGGTGGCAAGTTTGCGCTCCAGGGCGGCGATGTCGCGCAGGGCGCGGTCATAGGCGCGGCGCGGAGTTTCGCGGGAAACATCGGCCGCGGCGACGATATGAATCTGGTGGCGCAGGTGGTCAAAGGCCAGCAGACGGTCGAAGAACATCAGCTCGGCGTCGGGAAGATGCAAGTCATCTTTGGCATGGTCGCCGATCTTTTCCAGCTGGCGGACCACGTCGTAGGCGAAGTATCCAACGGCGCCCGCGGTGAACGGCGGCAGGCCCGGTACGGTCGCGAGACTGTGCTGGCGCAACAGGCGTTTCACGACCTGGAACACGTTTTCTTTCACGACTTCGCGGCGACGGCCGCGCTCAATCTCGACCGCTCCGGCGCGCGCCTTCACGCGCATGTAGGGCCGCGCGCCGAGAAAGGTGTAGCGGCCAACCTGCTCGCCGCGTTCGTTCGATTCGAGCAGAAATGCATACGGCTCGCGCTCGGCGATGGCCAGGAAGGCGGAGACGGGCGTGAGCAGGTCGGCGCTGACCGACTTCACGACGGGAACGAGCGTGGCCTCGCGGGCCAGGCGGGAGAAATGTTGAAAGTCGGGTTGCAGCATCGGTTCGGGTCCAGACCGCGCGGCTGGCAGCGCTCAAGTTCAGGGCGACCCGGCGCAAGCTGCGGGGGATTTTTCATTATAGGGGACAGAATCATTGAACCATTGAGACATTGAGGCATTGAGGCATTGAGGCATTGAATCCATAAAAAAAACGCATCGCTCGCGTATGTTTCATTGACTCAATGACTTAATGCTTCAATTCTCATGTCCCAACGCCTCTTCTTCATTGACTCAATGCCTCAATGATTCAATGCTTCAATGCTTCAATGTCTCAATATCTCCAAACTTTGGTCACCTTGTGGGCTGGAAAGCAGCGCTTAGAATCGTCCATATCCTGAGTATTCACAGCATTTTGCGCGGTTGCACGGAAGGAACATGGGCATCCGCGCAGAGGCTGGCCGCGCTGCGGTGTGTGCAGCGCGACTTAGTGTTGCGCCGAATTCGCGGGAGGAGTTGAGCATTCGCACGGTGACGGCGAACAGCGAGATCTATGCGCATTAAGTTTTGGGGCGTGCGCGGTTCCACGCCCACTCCACAGGCCGAGAACATGCGCTACGGGGGTAACACCTCGTGCGTCGAGGTACGCCTGGGAGATCGCATCTTCATCTTCGACTGCGGCACCGGATTTCGCGTGCTGGGGCACGAACTGGAGCGCGAGTTCGGCCACAAGCCGTTGGCGGCGCACGTTTTCGTCTCTCACTTCCACTGGGATCACATTCAGGGCATGCCGTTTTTCCGCCCGCTGTACAACAACGCGGAGAGCCAGTTCGTCTTTCATTCCTCGGGCCGCACGCGCCGGCTGGAGCAGGTCATGGCCGAGCAGATGGCAGCGCCGTACTTCCCCGTCAACCTCGATCACATGAAGGCGACGCGGCGCTTTTATGACATCGAAAACGGCGGGCTCGACATGGAAGACGGCATCCGCATCAAGACCGCGTACCTGAACCATCCCCAGGGATGCATGGGCTTTCGCCTGGAAAGCAAAGACGGCGTGCTGGTCTATGCCACCGACAACGAACCGGGCGACCGCACTTTCGACCAGGCGGTGCGCAAGCTGGCGGAAGGGGCCGACCTCCTGATCTATGACGCGCAATATCTTCCGGAAGAATATCTGGCGCGGCGGCGGGGCTGGGGACACAGCCACTGGCGCGAAGCGGTCAACGTAGTGATGGAAAGCGGCGCGAAGGAATTGATCCTCTACCACCACGATCCCGAGCATACCGACGCCATTGTCGATAAAGTCGTCGAAGATGCGCGCAACTACTATCCCAAAGTGCAGGCCGCGTCCGAGGGACTGGAAATTCACCTCGGCGCGAAAGGCCAGGGATCGGGGGCCGGGCGCTGATCGGTCCTGCGGCTCGCAGCGGATCTAATTGCCACCGGCTGCGGCGGCTTTGACCAGGGAAACGAACTTCTGAACATCCTTCTGGATCAAACGCTCGAACTCGGCGAACACGCGCGGATCCCACCAACCCTTTCCTACTTCCTTCCTCATGACGGCCAGCGCTTCTTCGACTGGCAACGCCCGCTTGTAAGGACGCGAAGTGGTGAGAGCGTCGTATACATCCACGATTTGCAGAATCCGTGCGGTCAGCGGGATTTCCTCTCCCTTGAGCTTGTCGGGATAACCCGTGCCGTTCATCTTTTCGTGATGATGGCGGATGACCGGCAATACAAGATGAAACGACTTCAAGGGCGAGCAGATGCGCTCACCGACTATGGTGTGGTTCTGCATGATCTTTCTCTCCGCTGCGGTGAGCCGGGTTGGCTTGAGGAGAATGGAATCCGGCACTGCGACCTTGCCGATGTCATGCACCAGACCGGCACGTCGCAAAGTAATGATCTGTGCTTCCTCCAACCCCAGGAACTCACCCAGCCGAGCTGACTGTTCGGCCAGCCGCACGCAATGGCCCTCGGTGTACGGATCTTTCCCTTCGATGCTCATGGCGAGAGCAAATAATACGGACTCCGCTCGTTCCAACTCGTCGGTATAGGCTTTCTGCCGTAGAAGCGAGTGCACGCGCGCGATCAGCTGCAACCTTTCGACGGGCTTGGTGAGAAAATCGTCAGCCCCCGCTTGAATTCCAGCCACTCGATCCTGGACTGCTGTCAGGCCCGTGATCAATACCAGCGGGACGAGTCGCGTCTCGGCGTCGCTCTTGATGTGGCGGCAGAGCTCGATGCCGCTCAGCCCGGGCATCTTCACGTCTGAGAGCACCAGGTCGGGCTGTGCTCGCCGGAACTCTGCCAAAGCCACCTGGCCGTCCGCTGCAGTTACCACATTGAATCCCTCAGCAGAAAGTAATTCTGCCAGGCCCAGCAAACTGGCCTCGTGGTCGTCGGCAACGAGAATGGTCTTGGCGGCTTCCAATGCAGGGTTCCGGACGCGCGGGTGTCCAGATTGTCTCTAACAGCCGCGTGGCTGAACACGTTACTTGTGTCACCGGATATCCATTACTCTCGCTGGCTACAGGTGAGGGCTTGCAGCGTTATTGCACTCGTTGCCCCCTTCCCGAAAGTCGCGAGTCCAACTCCAATTTCCTGCTTCCTCCATGCGGTATGACCCGCAGTCATAACGCCTGAGCGATGCCAAAGTGAAATTTCTTGCACTGTGCGGCGGGAAACAGAGCCTTGTTTCCCCTTGACACTGTGCGCTGTTGCGCCGAAAATGGCCGACGCGCGCACTTTGCGGACGATCCCCCTTCTCAGTCATCCCGTACCTGGGAACCAACGCTTATCGGGCAGTTGTATGCAGCAGAAGTCATCCCCCGAACCGGGGAGTGGTCCAGGTTCGCCAGCAATCCCTGCGCGCTGACGGAGAGAGAGACACTATGCGCCACTTCGCCTTGGTCGCGGCATTGACCGCTATCGGCATTCTTCTCGCAGTGCAGCCTTCTACCGCCCAGTCCTTCGGCATCGCGCCGGGCGGGTTCACCACCACCAACGTGTGCGTGAACAGCAGCAGCCCGGCCGCCGCCTGCCAGGTTTTGACCGACGGATTTCCGCGACAGCCTCAAGTCATCAGCGGAGGCACTCTGCAGCTGACCTCAGCGCGGATGAACCAGCACGGCGCGGCCTGGTTCGCGACGCAACAGCCGCTGGCCAACGGATTTACGACCTCATTCCAGTTCCAGATCACCAACACGAACCTCTGCTCCTCCTGTACGTTTCCGGCGGACGGCATCGCGCTGGTCATACAGAACGATCCGGCGGGCACGGGAGCCATCGGATGGGTCTTTGACGGCCAGAACATTGCGTACGGCAACAACGACATCTCCATTGCCAGGGGCCCCGGATTCGCCATCCTGAACAGTCTGGCGATCGAACTCGATACCCACCAGAACACCGACTATGGCGATCCCGACGGCAATCATATTGCGATCCAGAGCTGCGGCCCGAACAATGCGAGCACGCTGACGCCGAACAGCGCGGACCACGGCTACATTTGTCCGAATGGCAGTCCGGCGAAACTGGCGCTGGCCAGCCTGCCCGCCGGGATGTCGCTGACCGACCAGCTGGTTCACACCATTACGGTCAACTATCTTCCGCCCCTGAACTGCACCAGCAACTGCAACAATCTGAGCGTGTTCTTCGACAGCACGCTGGTGGTGCAGGCGACGGTGAACCTGGTGACACAATTGAACCTGACGAGCGGGACCAGCGCCTTTATCGGCCTGACCGCCGCGACCGGCTCGTCGGCGCAGAACAACAACATCCTCAGCTGGACCATGAGCCAGTGGCCGCTGTCTCCGATCACGATCGTGCAGCCTGTGCAGACCACGGTCACCAATTTCAATTACACGACCAACCTGAGCGCCACCACCGATTACTCGCAGAGCGGGTTGGGGACGGGCGCATTCCAGGGCTTGTTCATGCAGGGCACGGTGCAGACGATCACGGATCAGCAGTTCAGCGACCTGGTTGCGAACACGCCGTTTCAAGGAAGCACCTGCCAGCACATCGACACCGGCAACGGCAATTTTGCCTGCGTGCCCACGACCGACCTGTGCACGACGTCGTCCAGTTCAACTCCCGCGGGCACGAACTGCCTGAGCACCGGGCAGAATCCCCTGATCGGGCTCAGTCACTCGTACAACATCGATCCTGCGCAGGAGCCCATCGTTGGTCCGAACTACATCATGGGCAAGGACAACGCGCTGAGCTGCGGCGCCTCGGGCGACAACACGTGTAAAGGGCTGTTCAGCGTTTTCACCGGCATCAGCGGCGACAAGATCACGACCAGCGGAAAAACCGACAACTTCAATTCGACGTTATTCCTGATTCTGGGCTCCGTGGGACCCAGCACCAGCGTGACCACGACTCCGCCGCTAAATCAGGGATGGGCCAGTGGTCCAGTGACCGTGAACTTCAGCGGCACCGAGGTTGTGCCGCCCACCAACACGAACGCGCCGTCGCCCCTGCCGACCGTCACTTCGATCAACTATTCGGCAACGGGAGCGAATGTGCCGTCGCCGGCTTCCGGAACGATCACCGGTCCGAGCGGATCGGTCATGGTGCCCGGGACCAACCAGGGCTCGACTACCATCACTTATTTTGCGACCGACAGCTCCAGCACGCCGGAATCGATAATCACCAACAGCGGAGGCACGGTCAGCAGCGCGAGTCCGACGTTTACCATCAACTTCGACTTGACGCCTCCGACCGTCAGTTGCACGCCGCCGGCAGTGGCGTGGACGAACATGGACGTCGTCGTAAATTGCACTGCCAGCGACAATGCGGGCGGGTCAGGGCTGGTGGGTCCGTCGGCGTTCTCGGTGCAAACGAATGTGCCGATGGGAATGGAAACCAACGCGGCTCTGACGGTGCCGCCATCGGTCACCGTCATGGACGTTGCCGGGAACACATCGACGCCTGCCGGACCGTTCGGCCCGTTCGAGGTCGATAAGAAACCACCGGTCATCACCGCGCCTACGATTTCGCCGGCGTCGCCGGTGTTCGGCCAGACCGTAACGGCGAACTGGAGCTGCACGGATGGAGGTTCGGGCGTGGTGAACTGCGGGCCGTCCGGGTCGGCGAATTTTGCCGCGACCCCGAGCACGGGGCCGCTCAACACCACCGTTAGCGGCACCACGGGGAATCATACGTTCACGGTCGGCGCTCAGGATCTGGCCGGCAACGTGAGCACGACGGCTTCGGTGAACTACACCGTGGGCCAGGCCACGCCGACCATCACGTGGGCGACACCCACCGCCATCACGTTCGGGACCGCACTGGGCGGCACGCAACAGAACGCAACCGCGAACGTGGCGGGAACGTTCGTCTACAGCCCGCCCCCGGGAACCGTGCCGACAGCGGGGCCGCAGACGCTATCGGTGACGTTCACTCCGGCGGACTCCGCCGACTACACGAATGCGACTGCGAGCGTGCCGCTGCAGGTGACTAAAGCCACGCCGACGATCACGTGGGCGGCGCCTTCCCCGATCACGTTCGGCACGGCCTTGAGCGGGACGCAACTGGACGCGTCGTCGGGACCAGTGGCAGGGTCCTTCTCCTATACTCCGGGGGCAGGGACGGTGCTGGCGGCCGGGACGCAGACGCTGAACACGACCTTCACTCCGGCTGATGGCAACGACTACAGCACGGCGACGGCGAGTGTGCCATTGCAGGTGAACAAGGCCAATCCTACGATCACGTGGGCCACGCCGGGGCCGATCGTCTTCGGCACAGCGTTAAGTGGGGCACAACTGGACGCGTCGTCGGGAGCAGTGGCAGGGTCATTCTCCTATGCTCCGGGGGCAGGGACGGTGCTGCCGGCCGGAACGCAGACGCTGAACACGATCTTCACTCCATCGGACAGCAACGACTACAACCCGGCCAACGCCAGCGTGATGCTGCAGGTGAGTAAGGCCACACCGACGATCACCTGGGTAACTCCGGCGCCGATCGTGCTGGGGACGCCGTTGAGTTCAACCCAGCTCGACGCCACGGCGAACGTCGCGGGAAGCTTCAGCTACAACCCGGGGCCGGGGACGGTTCTGGCCGCGGGCAACCAGACGCTGACCACGACCTTCACTCCGGCCGACATGAACGACTACAACTCGGCGGGAGCGCAGGTGACTCTGCTGGTGACCCAGCCGCTGATCAGCTTCTCGCCGAGCAGCGTGAACTTTGGCTCGATCAAGACGGGGACCAGTGCGACGATCACCGTCAATGTCTCCAACCCCGGCACCGCGCCGCTGAAGATCACGAAGATCGCGCTGGCGGGCAGCAACGAGGACAACGACCTGTTCAAGTTCACCGACAACTGCGTGTCTCCGGTTGCGCCCGGCGGCATGTGCAGCTTCAAGGTGACGTTCCATGCCAGTGAAGTGGAAACCTATAACTTCACGATCCTGGTCACGGACAATGTTGTGGGAAGTCCGCAGCAGATTCCGCTGACGGCTACGGGGGCCAAACATTAGGGCCGTCTCACAAGTGGAGGCTGCGGAAGAACAAATTGATGGCGCATAAAGCGCACCTCAGGCGCTGAAGCGCGGACACATTTTCAACGACTCAACGGCACGAGTAAACTCGGGCCCTTCCCGTTCATCGCGGCTCTTGAGTTTTTCCGCAGCCTCTGAAGTCGTGCCCTTCCCGTTTCATTGCGGACTTAACGGCACGAGTGAACTCGTGCCCTTCCCGTTTCGTTGCGGACTTAACGGCACGAGTGAACTCGTGCCCTTCCCGTTTCGTTGCGGACTTAACGGCACGAGTGAACTCGTGCTCTTCCCGTTTCATTGCGGACTTAACGGCACGAGTGAAGTCGTGCCCTTCCCAGAACCATTTATGAGACGGGTTGTAGAACCGCGACGTTGTAGAACCGTTGCAACGTTGTAGAACTGCCGCAATCATGTGAACGCGCGGGATCGCGGATTCCGTGCGTTTTGCTTTGGGAGTTCGGAGGGCCCGGCAGCCGCTCTTAGTTTATGGCCCGGCTCTATTTCGCGTACTGGGCGTCTTCCGCGAAAACGGGTTTTAGATCGAAGCGCTCGGTAATGTGCTCAGCGCCCTGTTCTTTCCCGATCTCATCGAGCACGCGGCTGGATTCCCGGTACTGCAAGCTGGCTTCTGCGGTGGCTCCCGAGAGCCGGAGCGCCGTGCCGAGCAGGTAGTGAATTTCGGCGCCCTCAAGCCGGAGGCCCAGCTTCTCGGCACGTCCCAGGCTGCGCTGCAACTCCTGGCGCGCGGCAGGGTAGTCCTTGTTCCTGATCAGCGCGTCGGCGAGGAGTACGGAGCTGGCCACGGAAACATACTTTCTTCCTTGCGCATCAGCCTGCTGGGCGAGGGCGCGCAGATCGCCGGCGGCGGCGCGGGAGCGTCCATCGAACACCGCGACCTTGGCCGCGTCGAGCTTCGATGCCAGCAGAACATCCTTGTCGGCGGAATGCGCGGCCAGATGCAGGGCCTGCTCGTAAGAATTCCTGGCCGACTTGAGATCGCCCTGGTAGAAGAACGCGTCGCCCTGACTGTTGAGAATGCCGGCGAGCAGCGTATCGTTTTTCAAATCGCGAGCCAATGGTTGCGCCTCGTCCAGCAGCTTGCCGGATTCCGAGCCTCGGCCAGCCCGGGCCAACCCTCCCGCAAGATCACCGAGAGCCTCGGCCATCGTGCTGCTGCGATCGCCCAGGTCGCGAAGACCCTTGACTGCGTCCTGCAAAGCGCCAACCGCCGGACCGATGCGGCCCTGATGTTCGAAGACCAGGCCCATGCTGTGCGACATCACGGCGGCGCCCTGGGTGTTGCCGGCCTTGCGGTAGAGGTCGAGGCCGCGCATCAGGGCGGTCATGGCCTGATCGTACTGGCCGAGGGCGGCGTCGGTTGAACCCAGGTTTTGCAGGGTTTCGGCGATGTCGCCGGGCACGTTGAGCTTCTCGCGGATTTGCAGCGCCTGCTGCAGATAGGTGAGGGCGTCTTGGTTTTCGCCCTTCTGGGTGTAGGCCGTGGCAATGTTGTTGAGGCAGATCGCCTGATAAGCTTCGTCGCCGGCGTCGCGTTGAATCTGCAACGACTCTTTGAACACCTCCATCGCCTGATCGGGCTGGCCGCGTTCGAGATAAAAATCGCCGAGATCGATCAGAGTGTCGCCCGCTTCCTTCTTGTCGCCAATCTCCTTGCGGATCTTGAGGGCTTCGTTGTAGGCGGCAAGAGCGGCGTCAGGCTTGCCCAGCGCAAGTTGCAGCTGAGCGATTTCGACCAGGCTGGCCGCCACGCCCCGCTTTTGTCCGAGGCGCTGGTTGAGGGCCATCGAGTCCTGGTAGTTACGCAGGGCCTCGGTAGGCTTGTTCATATGCTTGTAGGCGATACCGGTCGCTTGCAGGATGAGAGCTTCCTGCTCCTGATTGTCGAGGTCGATGGCCAGATGGCGGGCGCGGTCAAGCGGGTCGAGGCTCTGCTGCGGATTGCCCGACTTGATCTCGACGCGGCCCATGGCCAGCAGCGCGTCGAGATTCTTGCCGTCGGCCTGCAGAACCTTGTCGTAGTACATGCGAGCTTTGTCGAGGTCGCGCTCGTCTTCGTAGAGGCTGCCCAGCGAATAAAGCACATCGAGATTGTCGGGGAAGCTCTTGGCCAGATTTTCGTAGGCGGCGATGGCCTTCTGATTGTCTTTGCTGACACGGGCCAGGCTGGCTTCCATAAAGTAGCGCTCGGCCAGCGGGAGATTCTGGCTGAGATCGACGGCGCGGCGGGCGGCCTGCTCGGCGTCGCTGTCGTAGCCGAGAGCCGAATAGGCTTCGCCCAGGCGGGACCAGGCAAAGGCGAATTGCGGGTCTTCGTTGGTGGCCGACTGCAGGCGCTTCTGGGCCTCCAGATTATTTCCCTGGCGGAGGAACTGCAGGCCCTCGTTGTAGTCGCGGAGGGCATCGACGGAGCTGGACGTGGGCTTGAAGGATTGCGCCTGCAGTTCCTTCACGATGTCGGAGGAGAGCGCCAGATTCTTGCGGATTTGATCGGCCAGGCTGTCGACGGCGGCGGATAGATCTTTCTGGCTGGCGGCTTCGGCTTTCACCTGGATGGTGCGGTTGTGCTTGCGGTCCTGCAGGTTGGCGTCGATGCGAATCTGATCGCCGAGCTTGGTGTACTGTCCCCAAACCAGCGTGTCGGCGTTGGTGAATTCGGCGATGCGGCCGAGGGTCGAGGAATCGACGACGGAGTTGGGCGCGATCCGCAGATCGTGGAAGACCTGCTGCACGCGGTCGGGCGGCACGGTGCGCAGGTGCGCGGATTGGCCGACGTCAGTGCTCAGCATGTCGGCGAGGCTGGGCCCGAGCCAATCCCACGATTGATCGCCGGAAGAATTCTGGAACGGCATCACCGCCAGCGAAAGCGCCGGGCCGGCCTTTGCCGGTGGGGGCGAGAAAAGAGGCTTGCGGAACACGTAGCCCAGCATGGCCAGAAGCAGAACCGTGGCGACGCCGGTCACCACTGGCCAATTCAGGGTCTGGCCCCAGGGCTTGACGTCGGCGTGGAAGCCGAGCGTGGCGGCGGCAATCTTGCCCTGCCAGGCCTCCAGATCGCGCAGCATTTCGCTGGCGCTCTGGTAGCGCAGCGCGGGATCGCGCTCCAGACACTTACTCACGACCATGCTGAGGCGGCCGGGAATGGTTTTATCGAGATCGGAGACGGGAACAGCGCGTTCCTGGGTGCGGCGGATCAGGCTGGCCAGCGCGCTCTCGGCCTTGAACGGCATCAGCCCGGTCAGAAGCTCGTAGAGAATCAGTCCAGCGGTAAAGATGTCGGAGCGCTGGTCGAGGTCCTTGCCCAGAGCCTGTTCCGGCGACATGTATTCCATGGTGCCGACCAGGGCGCCGGTCTGGGTCATGCCCTCGCCTTCCATGGTGCGGGCCAGGCCAAAATCCATCACCAGGATGCGGCCGGTGGTTTCCTGCATGATGTTCTGCGGCTTCAGGTCGCGGTGAATCACGCCCACGCTGTGCGCGGCTTCCAGCGCCTGGCAGACCTGCTCCATGATCTCGACCGATTCTTCCGCGGATAACTTCGTTTTCTCTTTGATGAGGGCGCGCAGGTCGCGGCCTTCGACGAACTCCATGGTGATGAACTTCACGCCGTCGGCGTCGCCCAGGTCGTAGATGCGGATGACGTTCTTGTGCGTGACCTGGCGCGAGAGCAGCAACTCCTGCTTGAAGCGGGCGAGCATAGCCGGGCTGGAGGCAAGCTCCGCGCGAATCAGTTTCAGCGCGACGGGGCGGTCGAGTTCGCGATCGCGGGCCTTGTAGACCGCGCCCATGCCGCCTTCGCCAAGAAGCTGCAGGATTTCGTAGCGGCCGCCCAGCACATCGCCGGGCTCGAACAGAGGCGTTGTGACTTGCACGCGAGGGGCACGCGACTTCAGAGGAGGCAGAGGCGGCAAGGCGCCTTCCACCATGGTCGCGTCGGGATCGAGCGGAGGAGACTTGGCATCCACGAGCGTGGGCGCATCGCCTGAGCTGGGGTGATCCAAGCCAGGATGATCGGAGCGAGGATGATCCACGCTGGGATGATCCACGAGCGTAGGGGCGTCGGAGTCCGGCGGGGCGTTCGAGCTGGAGCTATCGCCCTTGGCCGGGGCGCGCACACCGCCGCCTTCGTCAGGGGTATTACGTCGATCTCCCCCGCGACCCTGGGGATCGAAAAGTGGATTTGACTTTTCCATTAACGCCCGGCCCGGCGGATTGCTTGAAAGGCACCGCCGCCCTTCAAGACAGAAAGGATGCCCTTGAGTATATACCGCCCTCGGGCCGAAACTGCAGGGCAAATCGGGGCGGCTGACCCTTGGTTCTAACCCGGGAAAACAGCGCAAAACCTTTCACCACTAAGGACACGAAGGTTCACGAAGGAAGACCCTGGAGGGTTCCTTCGTGGAACTTCGTGTCCTTCGTGGTTGATGAATTTTCCCGGAGGGGCTGATGTATACTCGGTCACTCTTGGAATTCCCTGACTGCTCAAAAGCGCCAGGCTCACCCTGTCCCTGAGGAGATCCGCTATGCAGAGCCGCATCAACGGCACCACCATGCCCGTCCTGGAATTCGTCCTGGAACCGAATGAGTCCATCATTTCCGAGGCCGGAGAGCTGTCGTGGATGGGCAGTTCGGTGCAGATGACCACCCACACGCAATTTGCCGGTGGAGGAGGAATCTTTGGCGTGCTCAAGCGGGTGGCGGGCGGCGGGTCGATCTTCATGACCGAGTATCGCGCCGTGGGCGCGGCCGGGGAGCTGGCGTTTGCGACCAAGCTGCCGGGGCACATTGTGCCGGTGGAAGTCTCGCCCGGACACGAGTACATGATTCACCGCCACGGATTCTTGTGCGCCACTTCGCAGATTCAGATTGGTGTCGGCTTCCAACAATCGCTGGGCGCGGGCATTTTCGGAGGGGACGGATTTCTGCTGCAGAAGCTCAGCGGCCAGGGGACGGCGTGGCTGGAACTCTCGGGCGAACTGGTGGTGCGCGATCTGCAGCCGGGGGAAACGCTGCGGGTGCATCCCGGACACGTGGGAGCATTTCAGGCCAGCGTTTCGTTTCAGATCACGACCGTGCCGGGGATCAAGAACATGATCTTCGGCGGGGACGGAATTTTTCTGGCGGCGTTGACCGGGCCGGGGAGAATCTGGCTGCAGACGCTGCCCATCGCCAAGCTGGCGCACGCCATCGACCGCTATTTGCCTCACGAAGTACGCCGCCAGACGGTGGAAGGCGGTGTGGTGGGCGGAATCGTGGGATCGATTCTGGATGGGATGAAGTAGCGAGCGGATGTCGTGTTCTGAAGTGGATGACAAATTGGGCCCGCTTCCGTCACGATGCGAGACCACCGATTGCGCAAACAAGGTGCACAGGTCCTTCGCTTCGCTCAGGATGACAATCTGAACAATGTTGCGAATTTATGGGCGCCAGGGAGGATCATGAGCATTCTCACGCGCGTGATTGCGGTTACGGCGATCGTTCTCCCGTTGTGCGCCTCGGCGCAGGAAGCGCCTAAGTATCCGGTCAGCGAGAGCGACTTCGTCGCTCACGATTTCAAGTTCCGCTCCGGGGAACCGCTCTCCGAGTTGCGCCTGCACTACTGGACGCTAGGCGCGCCGGCGCGCGACGCGAAGGGCAATGTCACCAATGCCGTGCTGCTGCTGCACGGGACCGGCGGGTCGGGAAAACAGTTCCTGGCGCCTCAGTTTGCCGACGAACTCTATGGGCCGGGGCAACCGCTCGACATTTCGCACTATTTCATCATCGCGGCCGACGGCATTGGGCACGGGCAGTCGTCAAAGCCCAGCGACGGCATGCACGCGCGCTTCCCGCAGTATGACTACGACGACATGGTGGCGGCCCAGCATGTGCTGCTGACCGAGGGGCTGAAGGTACGGCACCTGCGCCTGATTTTCGGCACCTCGATGGGATGCATGCATTCGTTCGTGTGGGGCGAGACCTATCCCGATTTTATGGACGCACTCATGCCCATGGCCTGCCTGCCGGTGCAGATTGCAGGACGCAACCGGCTATGGCGCAAGCTGCTGATGGATGCGATCCGCAAAGATCCCGACTGGAAAGAGGGCGAGTACAAAGAGGAGCCAGTGCGGGCGCTGCGCACGGCGCAGGATTTGCTGATCATCGCCGGCAGCGCTCCGGTCGCTATGCAGCGGACGCTGCCCACGCGCGATGCGGTCGACAAATATATCGCCGATAGGGAGGGGCGGCCGGGCACAGCGCCGGATGCGAACGACCTGTTGTATCAGGTGAACGCGTCTCGCAACTACGATCCGTCACCGCAGCTGGAGAAGATCACAGCGCCGGTGATGTGGATCAACTCGGCCGATGACTTCATTAACCCGCCGGAGCTGGGCATTGCCGAACCCGAGAGCAAGCGGCTGAGAAACGGAACCTTCGTGCTGCTGCCCATCAGCGAGAAGACGCATGGCCACGGGACGCACACCTGGGCCGTGGCATGGAAGGATTATATGGAGCAAATCCTGAAGCAGACAGCTCACTGATCGACGTCTCTGTGGAACCCTGTCCCCTCTGTGGTTAAGATCCAAAAAACTAACCACAGAGGACACAGAGGGACACAGGGTACGGCGCCGGATATCTCCGGTAGACTAGTAGAATTACCAGAGCCATGATCAACGGCAAACGCATTGCGGTCGTCATGCCTGCCTACAACGCGGAGAAGACGCTCGAAGCCACGGTGGGCGAAGTGCCGGAATTGGCCGACATCCGCATTCTGGTCGACGACCATAGCTCCGACCAGACCGTGGAAGTGGCGCGGCGCCTGGGCCTGCGCGTCTTTCAGCATGATCGCAATTACGGCTACGGACGCAACCAGCAGACTTGCTATCGCGAAGCGATGGAAGCGGGAGCGGACGTGGTCATCATGCTGCACCCGGATTACCAGTACACGCCGCTGCTGATCACGGCGGTGGCCAGCATGGTGGCCTACGACGTATACGACGTGGTGCTGGGCTCGCGCATTATCGGCGGGCGGGCGCTGCGCGGGGGCATGCCGCTGTACAAGTACATCTCGAACCGGCTGCTGACCGCGTTCGAGAATCTGTTTCTGGGCGTGAAGCTGTCGGAGTATCACACGGGTTACCGCGCCTTCAGCCGCAAAGTGCTGACTGACTTGCCGCTGCTCGAAAACTCCGACGACTTCGTCTTCGACAACCAGATGCTGGCACAGTGCGTGCACTTCGGCTTTCGCATTGGGGAAGTTTCGTGCCCGACGAAATATTTCAAAGGGGCCTCGTCGATTAACTTCCGCCGCAGCGTGAAGTACGGTTTTGGCGTGCTGGGCACAACTCTGCAGTTTGCGCTCGAACGAATCGGTGTGCTGCACCTGGCCCGGTTCAGCGATAAGGGACGCAAACTGGAGACCAGCCAGCAGAGCTACTACACCCGCAGCGGCGAAACGGTGCGCTCGGCGTAGCGTGCGCCGGGCCTTCTTCTCGCATGTCCGATCTTCGCGTGTCCAATCCTCGCGTATTCGATCCTGCGCAAAATCCGGCGGCCCTTCGATTGCGCAAGGGCAATTTTTCTGCGATGAACCTGGCGCTGCTTATTCTGCTGGCTGCGCTGGCCTTCGTTGTGATGGGCTACCACCCGGGCCTGGAAGATGATGCCTTCTACCTGGCTGCAATCAAACACAACCTCAATCCCTCGCTGTTTCCGCACGACTCGGATTTCTTCACTCTGCAGTTTCAGGCGACGATTTACGACAAGCTGGTTGCGCTGTTCGTGCGCTTCACACACCTGCCGCTGGCGTGGACGCTGCTGCTGTGGCAGTTCGCAGCCGTTTTTCTGATTCTGCACGGCTGTTGGCGCATCAGCCGGCGCTGCTTCTCGCAGGTTTCGGCACAGTGGGCGGCTGCGGTTTTAGTGGGCGTGCTGCTCACCCTGCCGGTATCCGGCACGGGCATCAACCTGGCGGACCAGTATCTTCATCCCCGCACGCTGGCGACGGCGGCGATTGTTGCCGCTGTCGTGGCAGTAATCGACCGGCGGGTTGGGCTTGCCGCAATCCTGCTGGCCTTTGCTTTTGCAAACCACGCCATCATGGCCAGCTTCGGGATCTCTTTTTGCGTCTTTCTGTGGTGGAGCCTGAAGGCGGCAAGCCGACCGCGTTCTGCTTCCCTTTTGGCTGCCGCACTGCTGGTGCCGCTGGGATGGATCTTCGAGCCCGGCTCGGATGCCTGGCGCCAGGCGGCTTCCACTCGCAGCTTCTACTACCTTTCTCACTGGGAGTGGTATGAATGGCTGGGAGTGGGCGCTCCGCTGGTGCTGATCTATGCCTTTCAGCGCTTCCTGTGGCATCGCAAAGCGGCGGCGGGCTCCGCTCCGCAAGATTTCGTCTTGCAGAGCCTGGTTTCCAGTCTTCTGTACTACGGCATCTTCCAGACCGTCGTGGCACTGGCGATCATGCTTCCGCCCGGCTTCGAGCGGCTGCGGCCGTTTGAGCCGATGCGGTATCTGCACTTGCTTTATCTCCTGTTCTTTGTGCTCGTCGGCGGCCTGCTCGGACGTTACGTGCTGGGCCGGCATGTCTATCGCTGGATTTTGCTCTTGGTTCCGCTGAGCGCGGGCATGTTCTACGCGCAGCGCCAGATGTATCCAGCTAGCGCGCATCTGGAGTTGCCGCGGACGAAGCCGGCGAATGCCTGGTTGCAGGCGTTCACGTGGATCCGGCAGAACACCCCGGCCGACAGCTACTTCGCGCTGGATCCGATGTACATGTTGCTTCCGGGGGAAGACTTTCACGGATTTCGCGCTTTGGCCGAGCGCAGCATGCTCGCAGACTATGACAAGGATGGCGGAATGGCGGCGCGCGTGCCACGGCTGGCTCCGCGGTGGTGGAAGGAGGTCAGTGCATTGCAGGGCTGGAGAAATTTTGAAGGCGGGGATTTTCAGCGGCTCAAGAATGAATTCGGCGTGAACTGGGTGGTCCTGTCTGGCACGGATGCGGAGTGGTCGCATGCGGGCGAGCAGACGGATGCGGGAATGACGTGTCCGTATCAGAATCAGCAAGTGCGGGTGTGCCGTCTATACTGAGGCGGATCTCAGGGCCGAGACCAGGGCTAAAGCCCGATCGTTATAAGCACGACCGAACGCGGCCCTAAAGGGCCGCTCTTCCACGAGGGACGGGTGATTCGAGACCGCTCCCTCTACTAAGAATTTCGGCTCAAGGAGCACTCTCTCACGAACGTCGCGTTGCCAATGGGAACGGAATCAAACGCTCGCTCGCCGTCTCAACCTTACTTGCTCATGGCGGTGGTGGCGCTGGCGGTGCGGCTGGCGGTCATTTCGTTTGTCTACACCGACTGGACGGATCCGTTTGTGCTCGGGCACTGGGCCTTTGGCCTGGTGGCTCAATCGCTGGTCACCGGCCACGGCTTCGGGAATGTCTTTGCCCAGACTGGACCGACGGCAGTGCTGCCGCCGGTTTACGCGTATCTGGTCGCCGGCATTTTCAAGGTCTTCGGAATTGAAACCAAGGCGGCGGTGATCGCGGTCCTTTCACTGAACAGCGTGTTCTCCGCGCTGACCTGCGTGCCGGTGTTTCTCATCGCGCGCCAGGCTTTCGGCGATCGGGTGGCGAAATGGGCGGGCTGGGGATGGGCGTTTTCGCCGTACGGCATTTACTACGGCGCGGACTGGGCGTGGTCGACGTGCCTGGTCACGCTGGAACTCACCTGGCTATTTCTGTGGGCGTGGCGGCTGGAAAAATCGTCGCGCACGCGGGACTGGCTGCTGTTCGGCCTGGCCGGCGGATTCACCGCGCTGACTGAGCCGGTTACGCTGGCGGTGGTCCCGCTGCTGGGGCTATGGACGCTGTACCGGCGCTGGCGCAATCGAAAAACGTGGACGATGCCGATGCTGGCCGCGGCGCTGGCGGCGATCGTCATGATGGCGCCGTGGATCGGGCGGAACTACGAAGTCTTTCATCACTTCATTCCGGTGCGCAGCGGGTTTGGACTGGAGTTGTACATCGGCAACAACGGGTACTCCACGCGCTGGGTAAACAGCGCCCTGCACCCCAATCACAGCGACGCCGAACTCGGCGAGTACGAGCGCGTCGGCGAAGTGGCGTACATGGACCACAAGCGGGAGCAGGCGATGGGTTACATTAGGGCCCATCCCGGCTGGTACGCGTGGATGACCGCCCGCCGCATCGTCTACATGTGGACCGGCTACTGGAGTTTCGATCACGCGTATTTGAAGGATGAGCCGCTCGATCCGCCGAATATTTTTGTCGACACTACGATGACCATCCTGGGACTGCTGGGCCTGCGCCGGGTGTTTCGTCTTGACTCAGGGTTGGCGATGCGCTTTGCCATCGTGCTGTTCTTTTTCCCGCTGGCCTATTACTTTTCGCATCCGGAGACGTATTATTTTCGTCCGGTCGATCCCCTGATCGTGGTGCTGGCGGCGGTGGCGCTAGCTGGGTGGGCGCTCCGACCGCTGCCATCCGCGTAGCGCACTATGGCAAAAGCTTTTTAATCGCAAAGTTCGCGAAGGCAGAGCCGCGAAGATCGCAAAGAAAATCCAGCTGTATGTCAGGCTGCGCATTGCGGCTTCTTACGAATGGGGCTTAACATCTAATCAGCTTGATGGCGAACGCTACGACCACCGCACCGGTAACGGCTCCCCGCCGTTTCACGATTGGACTCAACGAAGTCCTGAACTTCGCCTACGACGCGTTCTGGAGCAACAAGCTGCAGTTCATTCTGACGGCGCTGGCCATGGCCGTAGGCACGGCGTCGGTGATTCTGGTGGTCACCATCGGACTTACGGGGAAGCAGTACGTGCTGCGCCAGATTCAAGCCATCGGCTCCAACATGATTTATGCCGGCTATTCAGGCGGAGCGCAGCGGATCGATTCGACGCCCGATCCCATGACCGTAAGCGACGTGCAGGCGATTCGAGAGCAGGTCCCCAGCGTGGTGGCCGCCTCACCAACCGTAGCACTTGGCGACCGCATCAATGTGGGCGGCGGCAAGCAGCGGGACATCCTGGTGCTGGGCGTAAATCCCGAGTACCAGCGGGTGCGAAACCTGATCGTGCTCGCCGGGCGCTTCTTCGATGCGGACGACTCCGCCGGCCGCAACAAAGTCGGCGTGATCACGGAGAAGTTGGCGCTCAAGCTCTACGGCGCGCCCCAGGAGTCAATCGGCCGGGTCATCAAGCTGAGCGGCGACCTGCCGTTCACGATCATTGGGGTATTCAAGGAAAGTGTGGACACGTTCGGGCAGTCGGAGATCCAGGAAGACACCATGCTGATTCCCTACACGGTGAGCCGGTTCTTCACGCCCACGGGGGACATTTATGAAGCGTATTTTTCTGTCGCCACGCCGCAGGATGTGATCCCGGCCACGTCGGCCATCAAGCGAGTGCTGCAGTTGCGGCACCGGGCGGAGTCGGTGTACAACGTGCAGAATCTGACCCAGCTTTTGACTGTGGCGGAACGGACCGCCAATGCCCTGACCGCCGTGCTCATGCTGGTGGCCTTTGTCACGCTGTTGGTGAGCGGGATCGGCATCATGAACATCATGCTGGCGACCGTGACCTCGCGCATTCGCGAAATCGGGATTCGCAAAGCGATCGGAGCGACGAACCGCAATATCCGCTTCCAGTTCCTGGCGGAGGCGATTCTGATCTCGCTGACCGGAGGAATCGTAGGGATTGTCGTGGGCCTCGCCATCCCGTATTCGGTGCGCTTTCTCACCGATTACCGCATTCCGATTTCAGGCTTGTCGGCGATCATCGCCATCGTGGTGTCGTCGATTGTGGGAATTGTCTTTGGGACGGTCCCGGCGACCCGCGCCTCGCAGTTGGATCCGGTGGAAAGCCTGCGGTATGAGTAAGAAATGAGTCTTGAGTCTTGAGTCTTGAGTCTTGAGCCTTGAGTCCCGAGTTGCTAGCCTCGGGAATCGCGCTGGGGCTTGGCTTGTAGCACTCGAGCCCTGGCTGGCGAAATGGGGCTCGCGACTCTCGAGTCAAACACCACAAAGCCGGGCTGGTTGGCCCGGCTTTCCCTTTTGTGGAACTGGCTCGGCTGGTACTTCAGACCGCCGACCAGCATGTCAAAATCTCAGGACGTTCGTCCCTCACCCGCGAGTTCCAACCCACCGCGTGCAGGTTTCTCACCCAGGTGGAAGCTCGCGTTCCCTGTTTCTTGCCGCCACCTTCTCCGGGCTCGCCCGGGCGGTAGCGCAAGCCTTACATCACCATTGCCAGGTTCTCCAACTCATGCTGCAGCACCGGGAGGGCGCAACCCGCCATCTCAACCCGGCCTGCCGCATCCAAAGCTGCCTTTGGCGAAACTCCGTAACCGCGGCCCATCAGAAACACCTGGAGCAACTCGGCCGCCTCGTAGGAATCGAGCATCCCGCCCTGGAGCAGGTCGTTCCTGAGAGCTGCCAGCTCAGTGATGGTGAATCTGTCTTTGTCGTTCATCTTCTCGTTCGTCATGGCCGTCATCACCTCCGACTCCGACCTTTTACCGCTTTGCCGTATTAGACTCATCGGCAGCTACTCAAGTTGCATGCAATTCGGCTGCCGCAAACGACCCTACTTTCTATATACGGTCCCCAAACCCTGCTGGATTCATTAACCCCTGTGGATATCAAAAGTTGCGGGCAGCGAGGAGGGCGATTCCGGTCCGCCGGCATCCCCTTCGTACCCAGCAAGTAATCTCAAGAGTGACACAATGTGTCGTTCCGTGACGGAGCGCGGTCATATTGCACAAGTTGGGGGGAGATTAGGTTAGGGCGCGGGCGCCTGAGGCGCCAGATTCCAGGACCTGAGACGAAGACTGTATCGACGGGGAAGAACCCGGTAGAAAGCCGAGTGCGGAAGCCAGGAGTAGTGTGAGCTGCCAGCCCCACCCTGAGGCTCCGAGCCAAAATCTCAAGCCCGGACAAGGCTTCCCATTTGCGCGGTCCCGCACGGGGGACGACCGGGAACGTTGCTCCGACCGAGCCCCGGGCTACACCGGCTCCAGCAGGGCGTCTTCCACCTGGGCGGCAAGGCTTTCGAACTGCTCATGGTCCATGCAAACCGCGTGCTGCCCGTATGTGGCGACTTTCCCGACAACGTGCCAGTAGGGCATCCAGCAGTATTGTTTGCCATCGCCAGCCCGTTGCAGCACTACCAGGAACGGGTAGAACGTGACCTCTTCCTCCTCCTCACCCAGCCAGGAATCGAGCTTCTCGGGAAGGAAGGAGGAGACGACCTTGAAGTCTCCTTCGCCGGCGCCCAACTGAAAGTCGAGGGTCAGGCGCAACTCGCGCGCGGCTCCGCAGGTGGCGCAGGTTTCGGGAGCAGTTTTCGAAAAGTTGTACAGAACTTCAAACAGCGTCTGGTGCGTCGGGTATTTCTTATGACATGGAGTGCAGTAGAAGAATTGGGTGGCCATGTTGGACTTCCTCTCCGGGGAGACTGCCGATTCCCCCGTTCGCTCTAAGGCTCGACCGTGGCCTCATCCACCAGCATGATGGGGATGTCGTCCTTCACCGCATAGACTCGGTGACATTGCGTGCACTTCAGGCTTTCCGGGCTTTGGCGGTACTCGAGCGCCTGCTTGCAGGCAGGACAGACCAGAATTTCCAGCAACTCTTTGGCAATCATGAGGTGACATTGTACGACAGGCAGACGGCTTGAGATGTGATGGGAGTCACTCAGGATTTGCAATTGCCGATGGCCGATTGCCGATCAAATTTCGGTGGGATGAAATGGGGGCAATTGGAAATCGGCAATCGCAAATCGGAAATTCTGTCACTTCCGTGGCGAAGTCCTCCGCGGCCAATGGGATAGAATCAGGGCCGGAACCAACTCATGCCCGCCATTGTCTTAGACGGAAGCAGGATAGCGCAGGAGATTCGCAGCGAGGTGGCCGCGGAGGTGAACGCCATGGCTGCGGCCGGAGTGCGTCCGGGGCTGGCCGTGGTGCTGGCCGGGCACAACCCGGCCTCGGAGATTTACGTCCGGGGCAAGGTCAAGGCTTGCGAGGAAGTCGGCCTGCACAGCGAGAAGATCACGCCGCCCGAATCGGTCACGACCGCCGAACTGCTGTCCCTGATCGAAGCGCTCAACCGGCGCGCCGACATCGACGGCATCCTGGTGCAGCTGCCGCTGCCCGCGCAAGTGGATGCCAAGAGAGTACTGCTGGCGGTTGATCCCGCGAAGGACGTGGACGGATTTCATCCCATGAATGTGGGGTTTCTCTCGACCCAGCGGCCGGGACTGGTCCCGTGCACGCCCGCCGGGGTGATGGAAATTCTGAAGCGCAGCAAGATTGCGATCGCAGGACGCGAAGCGGTGGTCTTGGGACGCAGTGACATTGTAGGCAAGCCCGCAGCTATGCTGTTGCTGAATGCCAACGCCACGGTTACGGTGTGCCACTCGAAGACACACGACCTGCCGGGGGTGTGCCGCCGCGCCGACATTCTGATTGCCGCCATCGGACGCGCGGGCATGATCACACGCGACTTCGTGAAGCCTGGCGCCACCGTGATTGACGTGGGCATGAACACGGTTACTGACGAGGCCGAGTTCAGGCGGTTCTTCGCGGGCAACACCAAGCGGGAAGAAGCTTTCCGCAAGAAAGGGTCGGTGCTGATCGGAGATGTTCATCCCGAGGTGGCCGAAGTTGCCGGAGCCCTGACGCCCGTGCCCGGCGGCGTAGGGCCGCTGACCATTGCGATGCTGATGTTCAACACGGTGAAAGCGGCGAAAATGCGGCGCGGAATCCGCGTGGGGGAATTGTCGCGAGCTTGATCCCCAAAATGAAAAATCCACCACGGAGACACAGAGACACGGAGAAAAGCGATTGTTGAATTTCGATTGTTGATTGTTGATTGAAAACCTGGAATTCGTTTCGGGTGGCGGCAGTCATTCAACAATCAGAAATCAACAATTATTCTCCTCCGTGCCTCTGTGTCTCCGTGGTGAAAAAGACTTTAAGAAAATCATGCTGAAAGTCGGGCTTACAGGAGGAATCGCCTCCGGCAAGTCGGTGGTGGGAGAGATGCTGGTGACGCTGGGGGCGCACCTGGCGCAGGCCGACCGCATTGCGCACGCGCTGATGCAGCCGGGGGAAGCGGTTTACAACCAGGTGGTGCGGCAGTTCGGGCGCGAGATCCTCAGTCCCGACGGAAGCATCAACCGCGCCAAGCTGGCGGAGGTGGCGTTCGGCCCGCCGACGCTGCCTGCCGGCACACGCGCCTCGCGCGTGCTGGAACTCAACCGCATTGTGCATCCCGTAGTCATCCGCAGTCAGAATGAGTGGATGCAGGAGGTTGCGCGCCAGGACCCGCACGCCGTGGCAGTGGTAGAGGCGGCGCTGATTCTGGAGGCGGAAGCCGGCGATCACTTCGACCGGCTGCTTGTCGTTACCTGCCATCCGGAGCAGCGCGTGGCCCGCTTCGCGGCGCGGCAGAAAATGGATGTGGAGGCGGCGCGCAAGGAAGTGGAGCGGCGCATGGCCGCGCAGCTTCCCGACCAGGAGAAAATCAAGGCTGCCGACTACGTGATCGACAATTCGGGCACGCTGGAGCAGACTCGCGAGCAGGTGCGGCAGGTGTGGGAAAAGCTTCGGAGCGAAGCCAGCAAACATTGACCCTGTTCACCACGGAGACACGGAGGCACTGAGGCACCGACAGCTTGAGGGTTTTGTCATTCCGACGAGCGGAAGCGAGGAGGGATCTGCTGTTTCTCGCCTGGCAGACAAGAATCGGATTCTACGTCGCGGCGCTCCTCAAAATGACAAGGGATAGGAATGCGCACAAGCAGCTCGAGCACCTCGTTCTCCGTGCCTCCGTGACTCCGTGGTGTAGCGATACTGGGCGCATCGCCTGAGTCGGACTGCGGCATTGTAAAATTAGGAAGGAACTTACTTCGGACGTCATCATGAAACTCCTACGGCCTCTCATCCTCGCGCTGGTGATCGCCGGCGCGTTCTTTTACTTCACGACGTGGCGTTCGAACTCGCAAGCCGGATGGCATCCCTCGAACTGGCTAAGCCATCCGGCGCAGGTGGAGATCACCGAGGCGGCTCCGGGAGAATCCCTCGACAGTGAAGAGCAGAACAACATCTCCGTTTACCACAAGAACATTCCTTCGGTGGTGAACGTGACCTCGCGCTCTCTGGCGTTTGATTTCTTTTACGGAATGGTGCCCCAGGAAGGCCAGGGCTCGGGCTTCATCATCGACAAAGATGGCCACATACTGACCAACTATCACGTGATCGCCGACGCCCGGCAGGTGAAAGTCACGCTGCATAATCGCAAGACCTATTCCGCGACCGTGGTGGGCACCGATCCGCCGCACGATCTGGCAGTCATCCAGATCAAGGCGCCGGACCTGGTTCCGGCGGTGCTGGGCGATTCGCGCAATTTGCAGGTGGGGCAGAAGGTATACGCCATCGGCAATCCGTTCGGCCTGGCCGGAACGATGACGCGGGGCATTGTGAGTTCCATCCGGCCAGTGCGCGAGCCCAACGGCGCCATGATTGACGAGGCGATTCAGACCGACGCCGCGATCAACCCCGGCAACTCGGGCGGTCCGCTGATGAACTGGCACGGCGAGGTCATCGGCATCAATACCATGATTCTTTCGAGCGTGGGCCAGAACGCCGGCATTGGCTTCGCGATTCCCATCAATACGGCGAAAGCGGTGCTGAACGATCTGATGACGCTGGGGCGGGTGCGGCGTCCGGCGCTGGGCGTGACCACGATTCCGATCAGTCCGGAATTGGCCGACGAGATTGGCTTGCCCGTCGACTACGGCCTGCTGATCGTGCAGGTGACCCCGGGCGGATCGGCCGATAACGCCGGGCTGCGCGGCGGCAGCGAACGCGCGTATCTGGGAAACATTCCCATCATGCTGGGCGGCGACCTGATCGTGGCCATCGACGGCGAGAAGGTCGGAGATCAGCAGGACCTGGCGCAGATGATGAACAACCATCGCGCCGGCGACACGGTGAAGATCACGATCTATCGCAACAAGAAGAAGATGGACGTCAGTGTGGCGCTGACCGAGGCGCGGCAGCAGGTGTGAGGAAAGCAGCTTTCAGCTATCAGCTTTCAGCTATCAGTTGAACCCGATCGCAAGAGGATGGAGTTGTCAAACTCGAACTGATCGAGAGCATCCACAACTCTTCCTGCGAGTGCTTGCGCGTTGGTGACGGAATGAATTAGCCTCATGTCCTGCCTATGACTGCCGCCCGCTAAATCCTGCAAGGCTGCCGCGATGAGGGAAGTGCGCGGACGTGCGTGCGCTCTCTCTTCTTTCCTGACTCCAAAACCAGAAAGGATTCCTGACATGCATTTCGTAGATAAAGCATTCGCTCGCCGACTAGAGTCGTGCGAGGAGATTCCGCAGGTTGAGTATGCGCGGGCGTTTCGCAAGTCGCGGCCCGAAATTGGGGCGGCAGAGGAGGAAATTTGCGGCGGGCATATGATCTTTGCCGGCCTCGGATCGCCCATCGGAAGGGCGACCGGAGCGGGACTCGATCATCCGTTTACCGCGGAGGATCTGGATTCGTATCGAGCAGTTTTATCGTGCCCACAGGGCTCCGTCGCAGGTCGATCTGACTCCTATGCACGAGCCGGCTGTGTTCGAGATGTTCAAGCAGCGCGGGTATGCCATCGCGGAGTTGAATAACGTGTTGTATCGGAAGCTGGACGCCGCGGAGAAGTTTCCTCCCGCTCCGGCGGGGTGCGAGATTCGGCGCAGCCGGCTGGAGGAAGCTGAGATCACGGGCACGATCGTAGAAAGTGCGTTCTTTCCCGATGGCGCGCCGGAGGCCTTTCGCGGACTGATCAAGCCCCTCTACCAGATGGAGCATGCGCTGGCATTCGCGGCTAGCATCGACGGCAAGTTGGTAGCCTGCGGCACGGGGCTGATCATTCCGGAGCACAAGGTCTTTGCGCTATGCGGGGCGGGCACACTGGCGGAGTATCGTGGGCGGGGGCTGCAGACGGCGCTGTTGCGGGCGCGCATGGCGGCAGCTACCGAGCAGGAATGTGAGTACGCGGTGGTGGTCACGCAGGGTGGAACGACCTCGCAACGCAATGCGGAGAGGCTTGGCTTTCGAGTCGCTTACAGCAAGGTCACGGTGATCAAGCAATTGGAAAAGTGAAATTGGAAGGCCGTGCGTGAGCATCGTTGCGGATTGAGGCCCGACGTTGCATAGTGGAAGGCGTGACTGCAGAAAGCTTTGCGCTTAGCGGAGAGCACGTGCGGCTGGAGCCGCTTGACCGTCGGCATGTGGACGGACTTGTGGCGGCCGCGGCGGCGGATCCGTCGCTTTACCGGTGGAGTCCGGTTCCGCAAGGGAGAGTCGAAACAATCGATTACGTCGAAACAGCCCTGGCCTGGCGCGATGCCGGAACCGCCGTGCCATTCGCAATCGTGCGTTTGCATGACGAGGCGATCATCGGCTCGACCCGCTTCTTTAATATCGAGCGTTGGACGTGGCCGCCGGGGCATCCCTCGCGCGGGCGCAGCGGCCCCGACGCCTGCGAGATTGGCTACACCTGGCTGACCCGCGCCGCCGTCCGGACCGCGGCCAACACTGAATCCAAGCTGCTCTTGCTGACGCACGCCTTCGAGGTGTGGCAGGTGCTGCGCGTCTGTTTTCACACCGACGTCCGCAACGCGCGTTCCCGGGCCGCGCTCGAACGCATTGGCGGGCAGTTTGAAGGAATCTTGCGCTCGCACCGGATGGCGACGGATTTCATCCCGCGCGACTCGGCCCGTTTTTCGATTGTGGCCGCGGAGTGGCCGGGGGTGAAGCAACGGTTGGTTCAGTTGATGCAAAGATACGGGTGACGGAAAAACCGGCGGGCCCTACCGGGCGATCCTAGGCCCGCTACCTCGAAGGATGCTGGAAGCACAAACCGTAGCCGTCGGGGTCGGTGAACCACAGCTGCTTCATGCCGTAGGGAGCGACTTTCGGCTGGTTGACATTGAGTCCCTGGGCGCGCAGGTGACGGTAGGCGGCGTCGAGATCCTCGCAGCCGAAGAACAGGCAGGTGTCGCTGTGTCCGGCGATGCGGGCTGGATCGGGAGCGGGCGGGCGATGGGCAGCTTCGTAGGCGGTATTGAGCATAACCTCCGCGCCGTTCAGTCGAAGTCCAGCCCAATTGCAATGATCTCCCGGCTCGGACGCTGCCCAAACCGTGAAGCCCAGTACGTCGCGATAGAAATGCAGGGCCGTTGGCATGTCGAAGACTTGCAGCAGCGGAGCCACGCCGTGAATATCCATAGGGGCCAGCCTCCTGATCCGGCTGGAAAATATATCAGACAGTGAGCAGTCGGCTTGTCAGAGGCAGGTCTGGGCAGGAGATGAACCACCATGAACGTCGAAGAGGTCCGAAAGTACTGTCTTGCGTTTCCTGAGGCGACGGAGAATCTGCAGTGGGGAGACGATCTCTGCTTCAAGATTCGCGGGAAGATTTTTGCCACCGTCGCGCTGACGGCCACTCCGCAGAAACTGTGCTTCAAGTGCGCCCCGGAGATGTTTGCCGACTTGATCGAGCGTGAAGATATCCGTCCGGCACCGTATGTGGGTCGCTATAAGTGGGTCATTCTGGACCGACTGGACGCGCTGCGTGGCGGCGAGATGAAGGAACTGATCCGGCAGTCCTATGAGATGGTGGCGACGAAAGCGCCTAAAGGGAGGGCAAAGAAGCCGAAGCGCAGAGGATTGCGCCGGAGCTGAGTTGCGTTTCGAGGATTTGACTCGACTCCTTCCGCTCGGCTAGCCTCAAGAGTCTCCTGCAATTCTGGAAACCGCAACCTGCATGCGATCCCCGCAAGCACTATGGATTGGGCTGCTTCTGGCCGGGCTGGCTGTGTGCCCGCCGCCTCCCGCCGACGCTTCGACGCATCCGGTTCACGCCCAGCACGGCATGGTGGTGAGCGTGCACGAACTGGCATCGCGGGCGGGAGTGGAGATCCTGCAGGCCGGGGGCAATGCCGTGGATGCGGCGGTGGCTACGGGGTTTGCGCTGGCGGTGGTGCATCCCGCGGCGGGAAATATCGGCGGCGGCGGACTCATGCTGGTGCGCATGGCCAACGGCCAGACCCACTTCCTCGACTATCGCGAGAAAGCGCCCGCCGCCGCGACTCGCGACATGTATCTGGATGCGCAAGGCAACGTGATTGAAGGCGCCAGCGAGTACGGATACAAAGCGATCGGCGTGCCCGGGTCGGTTGCCGGCATGGTCTCTGCCGAAGCGAAGTGGGGCAAGCTGTCGCTCAAGCAGGTCATGGCTCCGGCGATCGCGCTGGCGCGCGACGGGTACGCCCTGACGTGGGAAGAGGCGCGGGATTTCCACGATGACTATCTGGCGAAATTTGCCGAATCGCGTCGAGTTTTCCAGCGCGGCGGCGACTACTACCAGGCCGCGGAGATCTTCCGTCAGCCTGATCTGGCAAGGACTTTGGAACGCATCGGGGCGAATCCAGACGATTTCTATCACGGCGCGCTGGCGCGGGAATTGGCAGGAGCCGTGCATAAAGGTGGAGGGCTGATCACCGCCGACGATCTGGCGCACTACGAGGTGAAAGAGCGCGAGCCGGTTCGAGGTACATATCGAGGATATGAGATCGTCAGCGCCCCGCCGCCGTCGTCGGGTGGAACCGTGCTGATTGAATCCCTTAATATTCTGGAAGGCTACGATCTGGCCAGTCTGGGGAATCGGTCGGCGCAATCGATTCATTTCACCGTGGAGGCGTTCCGGCGGGCGTTTTTTGATCGCGCGGAGTTTCTGGGGGATCCGGACTTCAGCAAGATTCCGGTGGCGCAGTTGATCGACAAGCGATACGCGGCGGCATGGCGTGAGACGATTGATCCGGCGCGTGCCAGCGCGAGCAAAACGTTGAAGCGTCCGGCGGTGTTCAGCGAACTGGAGCAATATGCCGCAGCGCGCCCCCAGCCTGCGCCGCGCGAGTCGCCGAACACGACGCACTATTCGGTGGTCGACGCCGAGGGGAACGCGGTCGCCGTCACGACGACGCTGAACGACTGGTTTGGATCGCGCGTGACCGCTGACGGGTTGGGCTTTCTGCTGAACGACGAGATGGATGATTTTTCGGCAAAGCCGGGCGTGCCCAACAGCGATGGGTTGATTCAGGGCGCTGCCAACGAGATCGGTCCGGGGAAGCGCCCGCTGTCATCGATGACGCCGACGATCGTTGTTCACAACGGCAAAACGCTGCTGGTGCTGGGTTCGCCGGGGAGTTCGAAGATCATCACGACGGTCGCGAACCTGCTCATGGGTGTGGTTGACTACGGCATGAACCTGCAGGAAGCGGTCAACGCGCCGCGTTTTCACAACCAGTGGATGCCTGACGTGGTGATGGTGGAGAAATGGTTTTCGCCCGACACGGTGAACGCTCTGCGGCAGATGGGCTACACAATTCAGATTGGGCTGACCGACGAAGGATATGCTCCCTATTGGAGCGACGCCGAATGCATCGCCATCGATGAGAAAACCGGCGAGCGGCTGGGCGCCACCGACGACAGGAACAGCAACGGGAAAGCGGTAGGATACTGAAAAGGCAATTTTTGATTGTTGATTGTTGAATGAAAATCGAACGTGCCGGGTTGGTGTTCATTCAACAATCAACAATCGTCAATCAACAATTCTCAGGAAACGAGATGGTCAAAGCGGTATCAACTTACTTGTTCGTAAAAGAACGCCTGCATCCGGGCATTCTGGACGGACTGGCGCGCAGCGGGGTGCAGGCGATCGAGATTTTCGCCGCGCGACAGCATCTCGACTACGCCAACCGCAAGGCGCACGTCAAGGAAATCGCCGACTGGTTCCGCGGCAGCGGGATACCGCTCAATTCCGTGCATGCGCCGCTCTACGCCGACTATGAGTGGGGACGAGCCGGGGCTCCTCCCGTGAACGTGGCTTCGATCGATCGCGCAGCCCGGGTGGACGCGATGGACGAGATCAAGCGCGCGCTCGAAATCGCCGAGCAGATCCCGTTTCGCTTTCTGGTGCAGCATCTCGGAACGCCTAACGAGAGTTTCAGCGAAAAGAAGTTCGAGGCGGCCATGACCTCGATCGAGCACCTGCGCGCCTTCGCCAAGCCGCTGGGGGTGCGCATTCTGCTGGAGAACATTCCCAATGAGCTCTCGACGCCCGACAAGCTGGTGGAACTGATTCACAACGCGCACTTCGACGACGTGGGGGTGTGCTTCGATTTCGGCCACGCGCACATCATGAGCTCGGTGCGCGAGGCGTTCGAGATTCTGCGCAATCTCATTCGCTCGACCCATATTCACGACAACGCTAAAGAGAAAGACTCACACTTGTGGCCGGGGCAAGGGACCATCGATTGGAAAGAGGCCGTGGAGCTACTGCGCTCGGCGCCGCAGACGCCTCCGCTGCTGCTGGAGATTGAAGAGAGCGAGAAGGTGAATCCGCTGGAAAAGCTGGGAGAAACGTTCGAGAAGCTCGATAAAATTGAGTAATTGAGCAATTTTGTAATTGGGTAATTTGAAAGACACCGCGCAGCCAAGGGGTTTTCAATTACACAATTACCCGATTACCCAATTACTAAATCCTACTTATGTCATCACCCGTCACCACCATCGCAGACATCGGCAAGCATGACGGCCAGTCGGTCACCATCCGCGGCTGGCTCTACAACCTGCGCGAAAGCGGGAAGCTGCTGTTTCCGCAGTTTCGCGACGGCTCGGGCGTGATTCAGGGCGTGGTGCCGAAGAATGCGGTTACGCCGGTGGTTTTCAACGCGATCAAGACGCTGACGCAGGAGTCGAGCGTAATCGTCGAGGGCAAAGTTCGCGCCGACAAGCGTGCTCCGGGCGGCTACGAGCTTGATGTGTCGAACGTGCAAGTGGTGCAGCGCGTTCCCGAGTCGGATCCTTATCCCATCACGCCCAAGGAGCACGGCACCGACTTCCTGATGGAGCACCGGCATCTGTGGGTGCGGTCGCAGCGGCAAGCTGCGATCCTGCGCGTACGGGCGGAGATCATCAAGGCGGTGCGCGATTTCTTCGACGAGCGCGGCTTCACGCTGACTGATCCGCCGATCATTACTCCCGCCGCGTGTGAAGGCACGACCACGTTGTTTCCGGTGGACTATTTTGAGGAGCAAGCATTCCTCACGCAATCCGGACAGCTCTACATCGAAGCGACTGCCATGGCGCTGGGCAAAGTCTACTCGTTTGGGCCGACGTTTCGCGCCGAGAAATCGAAGACGCGCCGGCATCTCACCGAGTTCTGGATGGTCGAGCCGGAAGTCGCCTACATGCAGCTCGATGAGCTGATGAATCTGGCCGAAGAATTCATCAGCTTCATTGTGAAGCGCTGCGTCGAGCGGCGGCAGGTGGAATTGAAGACGATTGGTCGCGACGTTTCGAAGCTGGAGAAGATCACCCCGCCTTTCCCGCGACTCAGCTATGACGATGCGGTCAAGAATCTGCAGGAGGGCCACGCCAAAGGCGCGCTGGAAGCGAGGTTCGAGTATGGCGGCGACCTGGGATCGCCCGACGAAACTTATCTCTCGTCGCAATTCGAAAAGCCGGTGATGGTGCATCGCTATCCGGCGAAGGTGAAGGCGTTCTACATGGAGCCCGACCCGCAGCGTCCAGAGTTGGCGTTGTGCGTCGATGTGCTCGCGCCGGAGGGATACGGAGAAATTATCGGCGGTTCGCAGCGTACGGCCTCGCACGAGTTGCTGCTGCAGCGCATTCACGAGCACGGCCTGCCGGAAGAGGCGTTCAAGTGGTATCTGGATTTGCGCAAGTACGGCAGCGTACCGCACAGCGGCTTCGGCATGGGCATTGAGCGCGCCGTCGCCTGGATCTGTGGCCTGGAGCACGTGCGCGAGACGATTCCGTTTCCCAGGATGCTGTATAGACTCTATCCGTGAAACAGATTGAGTAATTGGGTAATTGCGTAATTTGGGAATCACTCGGCTTCCGGTTCTCAAATTACTAAATTACTGAATTTCTCAATTACTCAATCCAATCAATCTCCGCGATTCTTATGACGACCACTGCCACCTCGACCAACATCATCCCGAAGAAAATCCGCGTGATTGGCGTGCCGCTCGATCTGGGCCAATCGCGGCGCGGCGTCGACATGGGGCCGTCGGCCGTGCGCGTGGCTGGGCTGGAAGCGCGGCTCGAAGCTCTCGGGCACGAGGTCGAAGATGCCGGCAACGTGGCCGTGGCCATTCCCGAGCAGAAGAAAGAGGGCGACACCCACGCCAAATACTTGAAAGAAATCACGGCCACCTGCACCAAGCACGCCGAACTGGTGATCAAGACGCTCGAGGCCGGAAAGGTCCCGCTGGCGCTGGGCGGAGATCACTCCATGGCGGCGGGCACCGTTTCCGGCGTGGCTGAATTTTATCGGCGGCAGAACCAGCACGTCGGCCTGATCTGGATCGATGCGCACACCGATATCAACACGCCCGAGTCGTCCCCCAGCGGCAACGTGCATGGCATGCCGCTCGCCGCACTGATGGGACTGTGGCCGTCGGAACTCGCCAACATTTTTGACTTTTCGCCGAAAGTGAAACCACAGAACTGCGTGCTGGTGGGCGTGCGGGATATTGATGCGGTTGAGAAGGAAAATGTGCGGCGCACCGGCATCGGCGTCTTCACCATGCGCGACATCGACGAGCGCGGCATGCGCACCGTGATGGAAGAGGCTCTACGCATGGCCGGGCGCGGTACGGCGGGCTATCATATTTCGCTCGATATGGATTGGGTCGATCCCGAGGATGCGCCCGGCGTGGGCACGCCGGTGCGCGGCGGCGCGACCTATCGCGAGGCGCACCTGGCCATGGAGATCATTGCCGACCACGGCCGCATGTTGAGCTTCGAGATCGTAGAAGTGAATCCGGTGATCGACGAGCATAACCGGACCGCGGACCTGGCCGTGGAACTGGCGTTGTCTGCGTTTGGGAAGAAGATTTTATAGACAGTCAAAGTCGATGAGAGAAACCATGAAGATCAGCTTCAGTCGTGTTCTACTCGCGGCGTTGATCGCAACCGCGTTGACAGCCGCGAGTCAAGCACAACTTGCGCCGCCACCGGAGAAAACTGCGGTCATCTACGGGCAGAACATTCGCTACTTCGAGGCCGGGCAGGGACCGGCGGTGATCCTGCTGCACGGCCTCGGTTCGGTCAAGGAGATCTGGCTGGCCAATTTGGGCCCGCTTTCAGCGCAGTACCACGTCTATGCGATCGATCAGGTCGGCTTCGGGCATTCGGACAAGCCGCTGCTCGACTACCGGATCGGAACCTGGGTCGATTTCTTGCAGTCGTTTATGCAGTCGCAGAACATCGCCAAAGCGACGGTGGTGGGCAATTCGCTGGGAGGATGGATTGCGCTCGACTTCACGGTCCAGCATCCGGAGATGGTCGACAAGCTAGTGCTCGTAGATGCGGCGGGGCTGACGTGGGCAGGATCGGCGTCGGCCGTCGAATTGAATCCGTCGTCCATCTCCGAGACTCGAACCTTGCTGGAAGGCGTTTTCTTCGACAAGACGAGGCTGACCGACCAGTTCGTCGAAAGCGTGTTTGAGAACCACATGCGCAACAACGACGGGTACACGATTCAGCGCACTCTGGCGGGCTTTGCGCAGGGCGCGCCGTTTGAGGACCAAAAACTCGCATCCATTCACACACCCACGCTGGTGATTTGGGGACGACAGGATCAACTGATCAACGTCGACCGTGCGGAGAAGTTTCACACCGGAATTCCCGGATCAAAGCTGGTCATCTTCGACCAATGCGGCCACGTGCCGCAGATCGAGAAGTCGGAGCAGTTCAACCAGGCGCTGCTGGATTTTCTCGGGAAATAGCCGGCTGCACCGTCCCTTGGGAACCAATCGTGTGATTGACCGAAAATCGCCCCTCATCCACACTGGATAGTCATGAAAAAGCTCCGGGTCGGAATTCTTTTTGGCGGGCGCAGCGGAGAGCACGAAGTGTCGCTGCTCTCGGCCGCATCGGTGCTCAACGCCATCGACAAAGAGAAGTATGAGGTGGTGCCCATCGGCATCACCAAGGATGGTCGTTGGCTGACGGCCGAGCACGCCGAGAATCTGCTGACGGGCAAGGCGGGCAAGAGTGCCCGCCCCACACATCTGCGCGCCGGCGATCCGGAGACGACTCCCGGTGCTGCCGTGCTGGAGCAGGGCGAGTCGGTCGTCATTCCGCCCGAGCCGGTGCACCGCGATCGCGGGCTGATGCCCTTCCAGAGCGATGCGGCCCTGACCCGGCGCGCCAGCGACCGCGCCATCAACGTGGACGTGATCTTTCCCGTGCTGCATGGCACGTTTGGCGAGGACGGCACCATCCAGGGCCTGCTCGAACTGGCTGACCTTCCCTATGTGGGCGCGGGCGTGCTTGGGTCGGCTGCGGGTATGGACAAGGACATCATGAAGTCTTTGTTCATCGCTGCGGACATTCCGATCGTGAAGCACGTCACGATTCTGCGCAGTGCGTGGGAGAAGGCGCCGAAGAAAATCGAGAAGCAGGTTGCCAGCAAGCTGAAATATCCGGTATTCGTGAAGCCAGCGAATCTGGGATCGTCGGTGGGAATCAGCAAGGCGCACGATCGCAAGGAACTGGGGCCGGCTATTGAAGAGGCGGCGAAGTTCGATCGCAAGATCGTGATCGAGCAGGGCGTCGGCGGCAAGAAGCAAAAGGCGCGCGAGATCGAGTGCTCGGTGCTGGGGAACGACGCGCCGATCGCGTCAATTCCGGGGGAAATTGTTCCGGTGAAAGAGTTCTACGACTACAACGCGAAGTATCTGGATGAGGGCTCCGAGCTGATCGTTCCTGCCAAGCTCACCAAGGCCCAAACCAAACAAGTTCAGGAGCTGGCCGTACGCGCCTTCAAAGCCGTGGATTGCTCAGGCCTGGCGCGCGTGGACTTTCTGATGGACCCGAAAACGCGGAAGATCTATCTCAACGAGATCAACACCATGCCCGGATTCACCGCCATCAGCATGTATCCCAAGCTGTGGGCGGCATCGGGGCTGTCATACCCCGATTTGATCGACCGGCTGATTCAGCTTGGCATCGAGCGTCACGCCGACAAGAAAAAGAATCAGTACAGGCGGTGAAGAATTGTTGATTGAAGCACGGAAGCGGGCTTACCACTACACAATCATGTCGTCCTCTGTATTCTAGTCTTCACTGCGCCCCTGCCTTCTCCATAAACGCCGCCTGATCTGCTTTCATCTTCTTCAGTCCCGCCGTCGGCAGGTAGACCATGTGTCCCGCCTCATACGTCGCAAACGAAATGTTGTCACGATATTTCGGAGGCAGGTTCAGATGGTCAACCGTGTAGTTGGCGGCGAAATAGGGCGTCGCCAAGTCGTAATAGCCCTCCATCACAAGAATCTTGAGATACGGATTCTTCACGATCGCCTGGCGCATCGCCGAAGCCGTGTCGGGAAATCCCTGAATCGCCGATCCCCAGTCCCATGTGTCGTTCGGGCCTCGCGGCGCGCTCACGTTGTGCGGCATGTCTACCTTGTATCCCAGTTCGGTGCGGAGATAGTTATTGAACACCGACGTAAACGGCGGCTGCGTAGCTGATCCCGTGGGATCGTAGAACGGCGTATCGAGCAGTCCGTTCGGATCGGGGCCGGTGTAGCGCCCGTCGAGCCGGCCGACGCGCAGTTTCTGGTCGATGAGCAGATAGTGCGTGAACTTGCGGACGTTGATGCGCAGGTTGGCTTCATCGATGACCTCTTTGCTGAGGCCGGTGAAGCGTGTCAGCTGGTCGATAATCTTCTGGCGCTCGTCTAAAGCGAGCGCGTCACCCTTGTCGAGTGCGCACTCGTAGTCGGTGGAGGCCCATTGCTCCGCCGCCTGCCGGGCTCGGTTCATGTCCTGGGCCAGATCGGCAGACAGCTTGTGGTGAAAGCCGGCGATCATGGTGAACGACGGAATCAGAAAAACGTATGGCTGGTCGTTGGTGTTGTTGTCTTCGAGCGTCTCGAAATTGAGAACGGTCGAGAGCAGCGTGATGCCGTTGAACGAAATGCCGCGGTCGGCAAGGTATCCGGCAATGCCGGCGGCGCGCGTGGTGCCGTAACTTTCACCGAGGATGAACAGCGGCGACGACCAGCGCTCGTTGCGGCTGATGTAGAGGCGGATGAATTCGCTGAAGGCTTCAATATCTCCCTTGACGCCCCAGAATTTTTTCATCAGCTCGGCATCGGCGGCGCGGCTGAACCCGGTGCCGATCGCGTCAATCAGAACCAGATCGCTCTTGTCGAGCAGCGTGTAGGGGTTGTCTTCGACGTGGTACGGCGCCGGGGGCATGAAGCCGTCGGGCTGCAGCACGACTTTGCGCGGACCGAGCGCTCCCATGTGCAGCCAGATGGAAGCCGATCCCGGGCCGCCGTTGAAGGCGAAGGTCAGCGGACGTTTGGCGGCGTCCTGTCCGTCGAGTGTGTAGCCGACGTAGAACATTTCAGCTTCAATCTTGCCATCGCCTCGCTTGATGGGTAACCGGCCGGCCGTGGCCGTGTACTTCAGCAACTTCCCGTCGACGGTGATCTGGTGATGCGTGATGGCCGGCGGCATCTCGGCCATGTCGTAGTGTTCTTCCTTTTCTTTTTCTTTGTCGACCGAGGCCTCCTGGGGCGCGGGTTTCTCCGGCGCAGTCTCGGGCTTGAGTGCGCTTTCCACCGGCTTCTCCTGAGGCTGGGCTGGCGACTGCTTCTTCGCTGCCGCGGCCTTGGGAGAGTCGGCCTGTTGCGCCGAAGAAGTGGCGACCAGAGATGCTTCGAGCGAGAATGCAGCTACCAGGAACAGGGTCATCCGAAAGAATCGTTTCATGATCTGTCCTTGCAAAGGATTGGTGGCGAGCAATCGCCTGAATTTCGTGGATGCGAGGAATTGTACACGCCGGTCAGGTTGCACAGGATGCTTGATTTTCGCCGCTCGCCCGCCATAACCGGCGGATCGGTGGAATCTTCAGCGTGGTCACTTGACGTTGACTGCCCGCTTTTTGTAGCATCACCAGAACAAGTTCGCTCTGACGTTCATACCGAGGGGCGGACCTGAATTTCATGCAGAGTGGCTGAGGGACGAGCCCTGAGACGCCACGGCAACCGGTCCGGGATCATATATCCCGGATGTCTGGTGCCAACTCTCTCCTGGAAACAGGGAACATGGGATTCGGCTGCGAGCTGCATTGCATCCGATAGCCTCTTTTCCTTTTCCTGGAAAAAGAGGCCTTTGCTTTTTTAGGCCGCTTTTTCCGGCTCGTCCTCAGCTATTCGCTAGTTAGGAAGCGCGCCAAACGCGCCCTTCGGTCGCTTCGCTCACTCAGGGCAGGCTCCGGTAGGTCGCGCGGCGCGCCCAGGTCCTTCGCGAGATAAAACGCGTCTCGCTCAGGATGACGAACCTAAAAGAAAGCGAGTAGCCAAATGTCTCACTACGAACTGCGGTGCCGCGAGTGCGGACGGACCTGGGGCAACCAGCCTCGTTCGATCTGCGACGAGTGTTTCTCTCCTCTGGAAATCACCTACGACTACGACGCTGTGCGAGCGCAGATTGCCCAGGGCACATTCAGTCGCGAGCGCATTTCTCCGCGGCCGCCGAACATGTGGCGCTACTCCGAGTTGCTGCCGCTGCCGGAGGGATTTGAGCCGCGCCTGCCCGTCGGCTTTACGCCGCTGTTTCTGGCGCCGCGTTTGGCTGAACGTTTGAGTGGAACAGCCGCGACTGCGCGGAATCTTTACATCAAGAACGACGCGGTGTGCTTGCCGACTCTCAGCTTCAAAGATCGCGTGGTGGCCGTCGCGCTGTCGCAGGCGCGGGCGTTTGGGTTCGATACGGTTTCCTGCTCGTCGACCGGAAACCTCGCCAACGCCGTCGCGGCGCATGCGGCGCGAGAGGGGCTGAAGGCATGGATCTTCATTCCGTCCGATCTGGAGCCGGCGAAGATTCTGGGCACAAACGTGTTCGGCGCGAAAGTCGTGCGCATCGTCGGCAACTACGATCAGGTCAATCGGCTGTGCTCGCAGATCGCCGACGAGCACCGCTGGGGATTCGTCAACGTGAACCTGCGACCGTATTACTCCGAAGGTTCGAAGACCGTGGGCTTCGAGATCGCCGAGCAGTTGGGCTGGCGGTTGCCGGATAACGTGGTCTGCCCGATGGCGGGGGGCTCGCTGATCGTCAAGATCAAGAAGGCCTTCGATGAACTCGTCAAGCTCGGCCTGGTCGAAGGCAAGGAAGTGAAATTCTTCGGGGCGCAGGCGACGGGCTGTTCTCCGATCTCAACTGCCGTCAAGACCGGCAGCGACGAGATCGAGCCGCAGAAGCCTGCGACGATTGCCCGCTCGCTGGCGATCGGCAACCCGGCGGACGGACACTACGCCATCAAGACCATCAAGGGCAGCGGCGGATGGAGCGAGGATGTTGGCGACCCTGACGTCATCGATTCGATCCGGCTGCTGGCCGAGACGGAAGGCATCTTCACTGAGACTGCGGGCGGCGTCACGGTCGGCTGCGCGGGCAAACTGTATCGCCAGGATCGCATCCTGCCCGACGAAACGACGGTGCTGTGCATCACCGGCAACGGACTTAAGACCACCGACGCGCTGGCGGGCGTCTACAAGACGGAGCGGCCCATCGCCCCGAAGCTGGCGGAGTTCGAACAGTATCTGCAGCAGACTCTGGATTTGGCCGAGGTGCCGGGGCTGGTCGCCGCATCCGAAGAAGCCACCGGAGTGGGAGCGTAATCATGCCGATCACCGTACAGATTCCGACCGCATTGCGACGCCATACCGCGGGCATTGGCTCGATTACCTGCGCGGCAGCGAACCTGGGAGAGCTGTTCTCCGTGCTCGACGAGAAGTTTCCCGAACTCAAGCCGCACCTGCGCGACGACCAGGGCCAGGTGCGCCGCTTCCTGAATATCTATGTGAACGAAGAGGACATCCGGTTCCTGGGCGGCGCAGCATACGCATTTCAGGAAGACGACGAGGTTCTGCTTGTCCCCTCGATTGCGGGCGGAACTGCGTAAGCGGCAAGGGCAGAGGGACATTTTTACGGCTAGCCGGATTCGTATCGGGGCGCGCCTTGTAGGCGCGCCGTACCTGAACAGCATTCAACGGCGGCTTTATAGCCGCTGCCTGATGCGCCCTCAGCGGCTGAAGCCGCCATCTCCGACCGCGCTGGTGGCATCGCTGAAGCGATGCCCTGATACGAATCGTTGCTGATCCAATCGTCGCTGTTCCGAATTGCTGCTGATCCGAATCGCGGCTGTCCCGAGTATGCTCCCTTGGGGAGGAGCTCTAGTCTAGTACTGCTCCGTGGGCGCGGTGACCTCGCCGGTCGACAGGTGCAGTTCTTTGGTCTTCTCCATCACCCATGGAGCAATGGGCGGGCCTTCTGCCGGAACTTTGCCCTGCGAGATGGCCCAGTGATCGAGCCAGCCCGTGCCTTCTTCTCCGACATAGGTGTCAGGCAGGCTGTAGGCGCCGTCCTCGAGCGCGTCCTGCAGCGTGATGAAGCGGTAGCCGCGCTTGCGCATCAGGTCCATTAACTCCCCAATGTGATCGGCTTCCAGGTTGCTGGCATGCAGCAGCAGAATCTGCTTCGGCTCGTAGCCGAGAAGCGTTCTCGATTGCTCCTCGCAGTACGTGAACACGGCGTCGTGATGCGCGAGATATTCCTTCACGATCTGCTGCTGTAGCGCCGTGTCGTTGCGTTTCTTCGCGTCTTCGTAGAGGCCGGCAAACATCCAGTCCCAGCCGTCGAGGGTAATCGGGGCGATGCGGTATCCGCGCTGGATCAGGAATTGTTCCGCCTGGCGGCGTGTGAGCAGGTCGCGCCCCGTGTCAAGGAACGGATGGCGGAAGTAGCGCAGTCTCATTTTGTGCTGCGCCATCAGCATGCGGATGACAGGCTCTCCCTGGATGACGTCGTCTTCCCACGCCTGCAGCGGCACCTGGTTCAGCGAAGGATGGCTGAAGGTGTGGTTGCCCAGTTCGAAGCCGTAGTCGAGCCACATCGAGAGCGCCTTGATGCGCTCGTCGACTTCGCCCGGCTTGTAGAGCTTCTTCTCGTTGACGAAGCCGACCACGGGGATCTTCTGATCGCGAAGCGTGCCCAACAGTTTGGCGGTCAGCGCGGTGATTTCAGCGGCTGGCAGGCGATCGGCCGTGCCCGAGGGAAGGTCGTCGATGGTGACGGCGACCTGGCGATCGGGCGGTTTTGCGGCCTGGGCTTGGGCCATCCCGGAGAGCAGAGCAAGCGTGACCACACTGAGCAGGACGGGCGACGATCTCATGAGCAGGACCTCAAAGAACAATTTTCAGCGGAAGCTGTATTAGAACACGGGAAATGAGAGGCCGAAGCGGAGACCGCGGCGACTTCCATTCTGTGGAAAACAAGCAGGGTTGAGGGCAGTTTTTGGCATCGCGCCGGGTCGTGTTATAATCTAACTAACTGGTTAATTAAGCATATGGCTCGCCTTCTTCAGCCCCGACATTCTCTCCACCGCCGCCTGGGCTCGCGCGGCCAGCCGGAGGAAAGCCGCGCGGCCATTTTGCACGCCGCCGCGCAGGAGTTCGCTGAACACGGCATCGCCGGCGCCCGCACCGACGCCATCGCCCGCGAGGCCCGCGTCAACAAGGCCCTGCTCTACTACTACTTCAAGGACAAGGAAACCCTGTACGGCGCGGTGCTCGACGACGCTTTCTCCGGTCTGAAAACAACCGTCTTCCGCGTGCTCGACAGCGATCTGCCGGCACGGGAAAAGATGCTGGCCTATGTCGGAGCCTACTTCGATTTTGTGGCCTCAAACCAGATGTACCCGCGGCTGATGCAACGCGAGATGATGCGGGCGCGCGAGGGCCATTCGCAGCATATCGACAAGATCATCAAGAATTACATTCAGCCCATTTTTGCTCGCGTCGCCGAACTCATCGGCAAAGGCATCGCCGACGGCGCGTTTCGCCGGGTGAATCCCGCGCACTTTGTGCCTTCGATGGTGGCCATGATCGTTTTTTATTTCAGCAGCGCTCCCATGATGCAGAAGATCGTCGGCTTCAACCCTCTGACTCCGGAGCGGATCGCCGAACGGCGGGCGGCGGTGCTGGATTTCGTGTCCGCGGCGTTATTCCGCGCGAACCCCGCGCAAGGAGCACGCTCATGAGCGCGCGCAACCGGTTTTTCATCCTTCTCGGAATCATCTTTGTGATCGCTGCTGTGTACTACTGCTTTTCGACCGACCACTCGCGCGACCTGGTTCTGATCGGCACGGTGGACTCGAATCAGGTGATCGTGAGTGCACAGGTGGAAGGCCGCATCCAGAAACTGCTGGTGGATGAAGGCACGCCGGTCAAAAAAGGGGATCTGATCGCCGTGCTCGATCCGTCGGAACTGCAGGCGCAGGAAGCGGCCGCAACCGCTACCATCACCAGCCTGCAGCACAAAGTCGCCGAGATGCAGCACACGGAGCAATCGACCTCGGGTTCGACTTCGAGTGACGTGGCGAACGCGCGCGCGAAATTGTCTTCCGCGAAGGCGCAACTCCTGCAATCCCAGGCCGCGCTCGACCGCACCGAGAGCGACAGCCGGCGCACCATTGAATTGGCCAAGGCTGGAGTCGCGTCCGACCAGGATCGCGTGCAGGCCGAGACCAATCTTCAGGCCGCGCGGGCCACGGCGCAGGCGCAGCAGGATCTGGTCAGGGCCGCCGAGGCCGATCTGACCTCTGCCATCGCCCGCACACAGCAGGCCAACGCCGCCAAGAGTACCGTCGCTTCGACGGAGGCCGACCTGAAGAACGCGATCGCCCTCAAGAATCAGGCTGCGGTGCGGCTGGGCTACACCAACATCTACGCGCCGGTGACGGGCACGGTTTCTGTGCGGGCGGCGCGGCAGGGCGAAGTGGTGAACATCGGCGCGCCCATCGTGACCATCGTCGATCTCAGCGATACCTGGGCGCGGGCCGCGATTCCCGAGACATACGCCGACCACATTGGCTACGGCGACGTGCTGCGCGTGCGCATGCCGGGAGGAACGATCACCAGCGGCAAAGTCTTCTTCAAAGGTGTGGAAGGCGACTTCGCCACGCAGCGCGACGTGAGCCGCATGAAGCGCGACATCAAGACCATCGTATTGAAGGTTCGCCTGGACAATCCCAAGGGCGCGTACGTGCCCGGCATGACGGCCGAGGTACTGGTTTCGCCCGAGCAGATGAAAGGCAGCGCGCCCAGCTCCACGACTGCGGAGCAACGATGATGGCCGAGTCGAAGCCCAACTCGAAAACGAATGGCGGTGCGCCCGCCTCAAACGGCGCCGGCTTGGAGAAGCCGATCTACGATCCGGCGGCGCCTTCTGCCATCGCGGTCGAGCACATCGTCAAGCGGTACGGCGACTTTACCGCCGTCGACAACGTTTCCTTCGACGTGAAAGAAGGAGAAATCTTCGGACTGCTGGGTCCGAACGGAGCCGGGAAATCGACGCTGATCCGCATGATGACCACATTGATTCCGATCACTTCCGGGAAGGCGTTCATCGCCGGACACGACGTGGCCAAAGAGCCGAACGCTGCCCGCCGGATGATTGGCGTGATTCCGCAAGCGCTGACCAGCGATCTCGACCTGACGATCGAAGAGAATATGAGTATCTACGCCAAGCTCTACGACGTTCCGGCGAAGGAGCGCAAGCAGTCGATCGACGAACTGCTGGAACTGGTCGACCTGACGAAGTGGCGGGACGCGCAGACCAAGACGCTTTCCGGCGGGATGCGGCGCCGCCTCGAGATTGCGCGCGGGCTGGTGCACCATCCGCGCATATTTTTTCTCGACGAGCCCACCACCGGCCTCGATCCCGTCTCGCGCGTTGCCGTGTGGGAGATGCTGGGCAACATTAAGGCGCATCGCAACCTGACCATTTTGATCACGACGCACTACATGGATGAAGCTGACCGCCTGTGCGACCGCATTGCGATCGTCGATCACGGCAAGCTGGTCGCACTCGACGCGCCCATGGCGCTGAAGGCCAGCGTCCCCGGGTCGAACGTCATCGAGGCGCAATTCGACAATCCGCCCGACGACTGGGAGCAGCAACTGCATACGCTGGATGACGTGACGTCGGTACAGCACGAAGGCGGTGGAATGTATCGCGTGCTCACCGGCAACGGCTCGCGCACCACGACCGAACTGGTGGAGATGGCGGTGACCAAAGGAGTGTCGGTGAGAACGCTATCCGTTCAGAACACAACGCTGGACGACGTTTTCGTGCACTACACCGGCCGGCAGCTGCGCGACGAACTGCAGAAAGCATACGCATTTGTAATGCCGCAACGGCCAGGATTGCAACCGTAGTGAGTCGCGAGCTCCGAGCTGCGAGACACGAGGGCATCTATCGAGACGCTATGAGCCAGAGCGTTCAGCTAACCGGATGATTCGAAGTTCTTCGCGTCCTTTGCGGCCGTTTCTTTGCGCCCTTCGCGGTAAAAAGCTTTTGACCGCAAAGATCGCGAAGAAAGGCCGCAGAGTTCGCGGAGAAGAGCCCTGTTGATCATGTCGCTGAAGGAGCACGACAGATCTCAAGAGTAAGGGGTGCCGGGCTCGCGACTCACAGCTCGGGACTCAGGACTGACCTATGAATCGCATGATGGCCATTGTCGAGCGCGAAATGCGCAAGTTCTTCCGATCGCCGGCGCTCATGCTGGCATCGATGATCTTTCCGCTGGTGCAACTGATCATTCTGGGCAACGCCTTCGGAGGGAAAATTCGCGACGCCCGGGTCGCTATCGTCGACCAGGACGGCGGCACGCAGGCGCTGAAGATTCGCGAGGCCTTCGACTCGGTGCGCTCGAACATCCGTACGTTTGTGGCGATTCCCTACGACAGCGACAAGCAGGCCATGGAAGACGTGCGCAACGGCAAGCTGGAAGGCGCCGTCATCATTCCGCCGCAATTCTCGCGGCGCGTCTACGAAGAGAACCATCCGCGGATCGCAGTGGTGGTCGACAATAGCGACAATTTCATGAGCAGCGCCATTGAAGAGGAGCTCACCTCGCTCACCAACGCGCTCAACCAGCCCACGGTCGAGCCGCGCATCCTGCAGCAGACGGCGCTTGATATCGTCGAACTTTATCCCTACATCGAGTACATGAAGTTTCTGCTGCCAGGATCGCTGGCACTGGCCATGTTCGTCTCGGTGATGATTGGCGGCGGCATGCTGTACATCGACGACAAAGCGCGCGGGGTGCACGAAGGCTATCTCGTGACGCCCATCACCAAGCTTGAACTGGTCCTCGGTCTCAACCTGGCAGGATCGATCAAGGCCGTGATGACGGGGGTGATCATCGTCGTCATCGGCTCGCTGCTGGCGGGGGTCGGGACGATCTTCAACCCCATCACCATGTTTGGGCTGCTGATCATGATCACGCTGACGTCGCTGGCCTTCAATACCATGATGTTCCTCCTCATGGTGCGCATTGAAGATCCGCTGGTGCCGAGGGCCATGTTCGGCATTCTCAATACGCTGCTGTTCTTTCCCAGCGGTTCGGTCTATCCCATCCAGGCGTTTCCCAAGTGGCTGCGCGCGATCGCGAAAGTCGATCCCTTCACCTACGCGGTCGACGGCTTCAAATGCCTGCTGCTGAAAGAAACCTCGCTGACCGCCGTATGGGGAGACATACTGTTCCTCACTCTGTTCGCGGCGATTACGCTGGGCGTGGCCATCCCGTTGTTCAAGCGAACGCTGTGAAGAATTGAGTAATTGTGTAATTTTGAAATCGAGGAATTGAAAATCCAGAAGGCACGTTTTCGTTCGACAATTACACAATTACCAAATTCCCCAATTACTCAATTTCTTCTTGGGAACTTTTGCCTTTCCCCCTGTGTCCGTTATGCTAGTAGCGTATGACCCTTCTGGATGCCCAGGAGTTCGACGTCAAAAAAGCGCGCAAGCGCAAGCAGAGAATTATTGCGGCCATTGTGATTTTGCTGATTCTGCTCGGCGTGGGCTGGTGGTTCCGCTACTGGCCGGAAGAACACCGGGTAGGCAGGTTCTTCACGCTGCTGCAGGCGCAGGACTACAAGTCAGCTTACGCCATCTGGATGCACGATCCCGGCTGGCAGCAGCATCCTGAGCGATATCCAAAATATCCCTTTGCCGATTTCTATCGCGACTGGGGGCCCGGCGGCGAATGGGGAATCATCAAGACGCAGAAAGTCTTTGGAGCGGCTTCTTGTCCCGGCGGAGGCAGCGGTATTGTCGTTGATGTTGTTGTGAACGATCGCGCGGAGCACGCGCAGGTCTGGGTGGAGAAGTCTGACCACACGCTCAGTTATCCGCCCTGCGATCTGATCTTCCGCTGAGCCTGGACAATCGAATGATTTGATCAACCGAGGTGCTGCCGATGCATATCGCGCGGTCCAGTGTTGCTAACGCCCTCGGAATCGTCAGCGTTGCTCTTCTCTGTTTCCTCTGGGTCATCGCACTGAACTTCCTGAGATTAAATCTGCGGTTTCCAGGGGGACTTCAAGGCGGAGCAGTCACAATGATTTTGGCAATGCTTTTTTCTTTGTTGGCGGGAATCTGGGGTAGGAGGATGTGGTTTGTCGTTCTGGCTGCGGCAATTCTTACGTTCGTCTACATCGGATTTTTCTACAAGCTCCAATTGTGGTACTGAACACCAGAACCAATCACACGTGAGCTTGCGTGAACGACTCAACCGTTTTCGCGAGCGACGCTTCATCGCCGACGTTCAGGCAGGTTTTCGAGCGGTCGATCTGGCGCATCAGGCCGCACAGAACCTTTCCCGGTCCCACCTCAATAAATGTCTGCAGGCCCTTCCCGATCAGCAGGTGCATGCACTGCTCCCATCGCACCGAGCCGGTAACCTGGCGGACGAGCGTGTCGCGAGCGCGCAGTTCGTCGATAACCAACTCGGCGTCTACGTTGCAGGCGACGGGATAAACCGGCTTCTGCATCTTGAGTGCGTTCAGGTCGGTCTCCAGCCGGTCCTGCGCCGGTTTCATCAGCGAACAATGGAAGGGAGCGCTCACGGGCAGGACCTTGGCGCGCTTGGCGCCGCGCTCGTCGGCGAGCTTTACGGCGCGCTCGACTGCGGCCGTGTTGCCGGAGATCACGATCTGTTCCGGCGAGTTGATGTTGGCTGCCTGGCAAACCTCGCCGTGCGCCGCATCGTGGCAAACGGCCGTCACCTTGTCCAGATGCATGCCCAGAATTGCCGCCATGGCACCGACGCCAACCGGCACGGCTTCCTGCATGTACTTGCCACGATTGCGGACCGTGCGCACGGCGTCGGCAAAGCTGATGGTGCCTGAAGCGACGTGCGCGGAGTATTCGCCCAGGCTGTGTCCGGCGACGAAGCACGGCTTGGGGACGCGTGCCTCCAGCACGCGCAGAGCGGCGACGGATGCGGTCAGGATCGCCGGCTGCGTGATCTCGGTCAGGCGAAGCTGATCTTCCGGGCCTTCGAAGCAGAGCTGCGAAAGCTTGTAGCCTAGGGCTTCGTCGGCTTCGGCAAACGTCTGGCGCGCAATCGGATACTTCTCGGCCAACTCTTTACCCATGCCGACCGCCTGCGAACCCTGGCCGGGAAAGAGAAATGCGATGGCGTTGTTCGAGTCCGTCATGATTTGGAAGAAATGCAATACTCGGTTGACCGTAGCGCCGCCGTCCCGGCGGCTGTCACCGGGGCGTCCCGTCCCCGGAGGCGAGGCCGAGACGGCCTCGCGCCAGCCGGCAAGATGCCGGCGCTACGCCAGCCTAGGTCACGGCTTCAGCCGCCGGCCGCAGCGCGGCCAGGCCGTTCTCGATCGATTGATTGATGCCGCGCTCGGCAAACTCCGCCGCCACGCGCACCGCATTCTTGATGGCGTTGGCGTTTGATGATCCGTGCGTAATGATGCAGGCGCCCTTGACGCCCAGCAGCGGCGCTCCGCCGTACTCGGTGTGGTCGAGGCGCTTCTTGAAATCCTCGAAGGCACTGCGCGAGAGTAGCGCACCGACCTGCCGCGTTATGGTTGCTTTGAGCGATTCTTTCAGCGCGGTTCGCACCAGGTTGGCGACGCCCTCGGAAATCTTCAGCGCCACGTTGCCCACGAAGCCATCGGCGACAATCACGTCCACGTGCCCATTGTAAAGATCGCGGCCTTCTACGTTGCCGACGAAGTTGAGCGGAAGCTGCTTGAGCAGTTGAAACGCTTCGCGGGTCAGATCGTTGCCCTTGCTTTCTTCTTCGCCGATCGAAAGCAAGCCGACCCGCGGCCGCAGCGATCCCGGCCGCTTGCCATAGCCGGACGTGCCTTGTCCAAACATGGAGCGAAAGTAGACATCGCCCATCACGGCGAATTGTTCGAGATTCTCCGGCTTGCAGTCGACGTTGGCGCCCACGTCGAGCAGCATGGCCGCCGTTCCGGGAGCCGTGGG